>Ga0065711_1039698_pt1 | contig 17575 bp, 4 predicted proteins | sample Hoacrofraction12_FD_59098 | JGI IMG/M metagenome (GOLD analysis project Ga0065711, IMG submission 59098) | Hoatzin crop microbial communities from Cojedes, Venezuela - Epithelial fraction 12 v2 (version 2) | ecosystem: Host-associated > Birds > Digestive system > Esophagus > Crop | place... | reverse complement strand
GAAGCAGGGTCTTCTACAGCAGGCTGCACAGGACCTTTTCCAGGCGGGTCTTGAATATCTCCAGAGAAGGAGACTCCACAACCTCCCTGGGCAGCCTGTTCCAGTGCTCCATCACCTTCCGAGGGAAGTTGTTCTTCCTCATGTTCAGCTGGAACGTCCTATGCTGCAGTTTGTGCCCATTGCCCCTTATCCTGTCGCTGGGCACCACTGAAGAGAGTCTTCTGTTTCATTTTGTACTGGTGTTTTTTCTCATTTTTCATGTGATCCATGTTTCAGATGCTACATAATTTCAGTGTTACAAGGCTTATCAATATTGTGTTTCAATTTTTAAGAAGTCATTAAACTTGACATATTTTGTGACTCTTACTATTGTGTGTTATAATTATCCCTAACTATTAATCAAGATAGAAAGACTAGTAGCTAATATAATGAACTAATTCTTTGCCACATTATTAAAGTTATTATTTAATTTAGATGCGGAATATTTTAAGTATGTCAGAAAGAATGTTGTAAGGATGGGAAACATTAAAGTAGTTCAGTTAACAAAGCGTGATTGCTTTTTCCATCTACTGAAGAGTCTAGTTTTTCAAGAGGTTGAATGACTTCAACACCCACTCGTTCAGCATGCACTAAGAAATACTGTGCTTCCTAATCTGCTCCCAATTTAACACCCATTTGCCCTTTTGAGCCTAATTATTTTTCAGTAAACCAACTAAATCAGTAGCCTATCTTATAATGCCAGCTAATTTTCACCTCTAAGTAGAGCATTTCTTAATATTTGGAATTGAAGCTATGTTGGGCTACAACTGCAAGACTGCTGCACTTTTTCTTGTGGCTAAAAGAATACAAATTTGTCGCATATAATTCTATGTGTGTTGACAGTGACTTTGCTGCTAGAACTTGCTGTGACTTGTGTTGACTTATTGACAGCAAGCTCTTGTGTTTCCTTCAGTTTAAATAAAGCGTATGGAATTAAATCTGTATTTCTTAATAACTGAAAAGCTGATGGACCTCAAATTTAGTGGACTCCTAAATTTAATTTTCAGTAAAGGAAACTTGTTATTCAAAAATTTAAAGCTATTGCTATTCCAAAATGAATTACAGCATTGTGTTAGAATTCTGCTTGTGTTAGCCACAAAATTCAAGGTGTTGAAGTTTTCTGAAGTATAAATGCAGTTGCATTCTGCTTGTTCTCTGTTGTGCTAGTTTGTTTTACTTCTCAATTTTCACGCAGCATCTATAGAAGAGGGCTATAATTATGCTTTGTTTATGACCAGAAGGCAAGGACTGCAGAGAGAAAATGTGAGGGTTTTCTTTTTGGATTGTTGTTGATGTTGTGTGGCGGTTTGGGGTTTTTTTGTTTGTTTTGTTCCCCCATCCCGTCCCCCCCACCCCCCAGCTCCCCAAACTAAAAATTTGAAGATCTATGTAGTATCAGGCTTGCCCTTCTTATTTAATTAGTCCCATAATTTAAAGTTTGAGAAGAGTTACCAAAAAGGTCTTTTGGAACTAAGACTAAGCCTAAGCCAAGCAGGCAGTGCGGGAGGAGTGTTGTTGGGCTCTGGCTGTCTGGGAGGAAGGCAAATGTTTGCTTTAGGTCATCCCTTGAGCTGGATCATGCTCCGGTTGGCTCAAGTTCCCCTGGGGTGGGGCAGGGTTGAGGGTGTGTGAGGCAGACAGGAGGCCTCTGCCACACCAGCTCTCCACAGTGTCTTTGGAAGAGCTGCCCTTGCCCTTGCTCTGGAGCCTGGTGCTGTTTCCCTGAAGCAGGAATCCTAAGGAATAACAAAGTCTTAGTTACATGAAGGCTCCATGTTGACCTGTTAGTCAAAGGTTACAGTGGGACTAACTTGTCCTCCTCACAAGGGCTTATGTCCCTGCTGAAGCATGAGTTTATTTGTCTTGATCAGTTCTCTTTCAGTACTCTTTGAAATAAATACAGTAAATAAGTTTTTCTATTCAGCTAAACATTAGAAATATTATGATGCAAATCAGCTGTCATGTGAATACCTGTCAAAATAATAAATTGGTTACAAAACCCCTCCAACTGCTCAGAAAACCATGAATCAGTCATAAATTGATGTGTTTTGAGAACTGGTATGTTTAAGAATGCCTTTGGTGCTGCGGATGGGAATTTAAATGCAAAATAAATGGGAAGTAAGAGAAGGAAGTCATGGGGTCCAGGACTGCAGATTGTCGATGCCACACCCTGGCATATAGAGTGTAGTGATGGATGGCTGGGAAGGCAACAAGCCTCGATGTCCGCAGATGGGCTGTATGTTGCAGAAGAAAGTCTGTGAAAAACAAAACAAGAACAATTCACCCCAACAATTCTGTTGCTTAGGAATTGTGTACAAATTTAAGGAATGAAGAAATCCTGCTGCGTGGCTGTTACCCAACTTCCCCTTCTGTTTGTGGGTGGGGTTTTTTGTGTGGTGGTTTGTTTTTTTTTAAATCACCTTTCTGTATTTTGTCTTTGATCCATCTAGGACAGAAACATTAGTTGTTTGCAGTACAATTTGGCAACTGCTTTCATTAACAATTTCATAGCTTTAGGTCTTTTCAGCTGTACTTATTTTTGGTTCTGTTGTCTAATTTGATGTCCAAAGTAATTTGGGAATCTTCTGAGGGAAGCAAAATTCATGCTCTAATCTGGCCATGAATAAGTAGATGTTTGTTATCGGTAACTTTGTTACTGAGAAATAAAACAATCTTTAGTCATTAGTATGTAATTTATGAAAGTCTGGATGTGAAAGAATATAAAGATGGGAGGAAAACTGAATGAACAAAACACGTTGTTGTTTGTGAACACAGGAAAAACTCCTTACTTGGAGAGAAAAAAAAAAAAGATTTGGAATGGAAAACTGCATTTACTTAGGGTATTACATACAGAAAAATAATAGTGAAAGATTACAGCAAAAGGTCAACCCCTTGATTGCCAGCACTATTTTGTACAGTTGGTGAATTGAATAGCAGGTTTGGCACAGATACATTCAGGTGACAGGTGGAGTTTGTCTTGCGAAGGTCAGCTGCTAGACCAGGTGACAATTGCTTGCTTAGTCAGGTGGCACTACCGCTAGTATTTTTAACAAATGGGTTTATTTAATTTGCTGTGGTTTGTAGCAAAATTTTCTAATATCTTGAGCTTTAGTTTTGTTTTTGGTTTTACTGTTTTGTAGACTTAGCAGTAATGGAATGATGCCCTCCATCTTGTTGTTCTAAGCACCATCATCCAAAAGGCTTAAATGCTCAAAAAGTGTCAGGGGACAAAAAGGTAGCTGAACTTTGACTGGTTTTAAATGAGTTCAATTTGACTTCAGCCAGCAGATCCGCATCTAATAATACCACATGAGACTCTAGCATAATAGGCGAAGGCCACTGATGTTGTAACTGCAATATATAAGGTCTTCACAGACTGACGGGAAAGCGTATCAGCTTTCTCTCTCACTCATTGTAGTTCCTATTCTGTTGACAGCTTCCCCAGCTCTCCTCTTTGAAATCTGTCATTTACACATGTTTCTAATTCAGGCAGTTATACAAAAGAGAAGAAAAAATGTGAATTAATTTGGTGGTGATGGGGATAGGTGAAGTTGTTAATTTGTTTTCTTTGAGCGCTTTTTGAGCTGATAGTCTCAAGGTTTGGTAGACACGTGTTTTGTGTAGGATAGAGGTGGAAATGAAGATAGCTTTTTATGTTATCATTTGTAGTGTCCTTAGTATTGTGAGGAGGTCAATCTAACCTTACAGTTTCGTACAGTTTCTGTTCTGCTGTGTTGTACCTTCTAATTTATAGCCCTAAAGAGTTGCTCCAGATCTATCCTGTCTTTAGACTGTACTGTTGTTCCCCTCTGCTCCACTGCAGATCTCTACCTGCAAAGAAGCAGGATGTAGAGATTGAAAACATGGAAAAACTCTAGATATCTAATTAAGCCATGTTTTATGTCTTCAACTAATACTTCTTCATATAAACAAATTAATATAAATTTTATCTGCATGGTAACAGAATTTAAGAAGTGGAAAAATCAGTGTTATATGTCCCCAAAATCTGAAAAAAGTAATTCGGAGATTTTTCTCGGAACCCAGTTGTTTTGTTTTGAGAAATCTTTGTTTTAAGTTGAAATGGTGATTCGGGTATATACTGCTCTGGACGAGGTTTGTCTATTCTGCTGCAAGTACCACAGTAAATTTGTGCTCTAAGCAGCATGCTGATTATGTTAGAGAGAGAACCATTATCTTTGCTCTAAGTGATTTGAGATTATTTTCCCTAGATCAGCTAGTCAATGAGGTTCTGTAAGCGTGCAGCAGACTTTCTTCCCTTTATGTGCTAAATGGTTGCTTGGAAAAAAATAAACGTGGCATCTCAATGTGTTGCTCTTTCAAGTCAGATATTTGAAATTTATGTGTGTATAGCAGTAAGGACATGATATGAGGGAAGCAATGATAAACACTTGAGAGGGAATCACAAATCGCACATTCAAACTTTCAAAATGATTATGAGTAAATCGTCTTGCTACAGGAGAACAATATGTGGTGCACAATACATAGCACAAAGTTGTTTCTATTCTTCTCTTAAGGTATGTGAGAAATGCCACGGAGTTCCCTGTTTACTGTTTTCCGTCAGAGTGACAGAGCTGGGATCCAGCGTGTGATCTCAAGGGATGATTGAAAAGCACGCTAGCCAAGCATGTATCTTATCCTATGCCAGCCAGTATTTGACTGTTTTTTCAAAACATGTTTGAAAAAGTAATTTGCTGGTTTTTTTTCTTTACTCCGAGTTCATAAATGGCTTAAAATAATCTGATTAAGGTCAAGGATGTTAACATGTGCTACAAGCTGTGAGCATTTTTGCAATCCAGCATGAATTTTTTAAAGTATATTTTGTTTACAGATTCCTCAGAGTGCTGTGCAGTTAAACTACAGTCACTGTAGCTTTCAGGGCATTGTGAAATAGGGGATTCTATTGTTTTGCTGAGGCTTCTAAAATTATGATAGCAAGTGCTGCTTAGAGACAGTTTTTGTAAAAAAAAAATCTATTATCTGTAATTGATTGAAGGCAGAGTAGTGACTTTTTTTTCTTTTAAAGCATTTTTAATTTTCCCTATTTCTTGGTGCATCCTCATAATTTACTGGCAAAGTTAGTTGCTTTGACCCTAAGAGTTATCCTACCTCTTTCTTCTTAGTTTACAGGAGAAAATATTAACTTTAAAATATACACTTAGCAGCATAAATTAGTACTGGCAGTTGACTGAAATTCTCTATCTGAAGTATTTATCGAAACAAAATACCTAAAGGCTTTGGGTCATGCTGAGTACCAGAGATGTACACTGTTAAAGTAATTGTTCATTTCTTGAAATGATGTGTAGTCCTTATTGTACTCTGCCATAAAATTCTTCTGGATATAAAGAAGTTCACTAGTCCTACAAAAAAAAAAAAAAATTAGCCTTTCCTCCTTCAGGTGATAACATCACGTACTGGGGAGTGAAGGAGTGATTTGTGTGGGGTAGGGCTTTGCTTGGGTATGTCTCCCACCCACCCTCTGCCCATTCTGTATAGCAATGTGTAACTTTCTGTGAAGCTCAGTAGCTCAGCTCAAGAAGCAGCTGCCAGCTCTCTGCTATACAGACCTGATCAATGGAAAGTATAGTTCGCTTAGTGTTCATCTACACCTTTATGACCAAATACTTTCTGTGCTACACTGGCATGATATCAAGGTAACTTCTATGACTTCAATAAAGCTAATGAGTTTCACTTTAAAATATATGTATGTGATGATGGGGTCCTGTATTTTTTCAGTCATATGCTTTTTCTTACAGTAGAGTAGGTGAACAGAAGAGAACAATGTGTGTTGAAGGACTGAGGAGAGGTGGTTAAGGATTCTGCACATACATGTATGTATATGTATGTTTTCTGTAATGTTCGCTGGACTGTAAAATGGAAAAGTATTAGCCAAGAATTTTATAGTAGCTAGGGTATTTTGAAGCCTGGTAAATTTTACCATCAAAGATTTTTTTTTTTTTGCTGCTTCTTTTTGTTCTTCTGGAGGCAATCCGTTTTAGAATTGAAGGGAAATTCTAAAAATAACCAGATGAAAATGGAAGAATTGCCCAGGTAGCAGTTTCCCGAGCACATATCAGGTATTCTAGTCTGTTCTTAGGGGGATTATTCTCTGAACTTTCTGATAACACCAGAATATTAAAAGAATGACAGTCTGCTTACATTTGTTGTGGTCAATGTGCAAGCAGGCTTGTTTTCTTCAGGATGCTTTAAAAAGATATTGACTAATTACATGTGTGGGCTTTGCAAGTGAAAAATGGATGGATACATTTAAAAAAGAAATGGAGAACAGTTGCAGATTTAGCTAGGATGCAGTAAGATATTTTTTCTTAGTGAAGAGATGATAGAAATAATATAGCCAGTGTTAGGAATCAGCTCTCCACATGATTTGGCTGTCCCAATTCATAAGAATATTGCTATGCTAATAGACCTACACTGTAGTGAAGAAAGATGGTTTCTAATGGCCTTGACAATAGCTGGAAAATCACCCCTGGAAATCTACATATGCAAATCAAATAATACATTGTCACACGAAAATGAATTGCTGATCCCAGGGCCATTTCTTTCGGATTTAATAATAAGCCAGCAAAACCTGGTGCGGTGAAAAGACTGCTTACCAACTGTGTGCCCCAATGTGATAGCAGTCCTTCCTTCCCCTGCTGCGCTCCCCCTTTGGCACTCAGCTGAGCTGCGCCCCTTGTCTTCCTTTTGTGGACAAGTAAGACTAATAACTGTGAATGTAACGAAAACGTGTGGTAGCCCTAACTTCTGAGGTAAGTTCCAACTAAGTCACCGGTATATGCAGTAATTATGAAAGTTTTTACTGCCTATTACGTACTTGACGTTTTTAGTTAAGTCCTGAAAACCACCAAAATATCCTGTTCTTCTACTCGTCCAAGCCCCTGCTAAAGTGAGAGAACTAATGATTTGAGTAGAATGAAAGCTATACTCTCGTAGAAAAAACGCTGTTTCAAAATTACTTGTCCAGTGGTGGTGGGCTAAAGAAGAATATAGGTTTTTTGCCTTTGTTTCAAGTTAGTGCAGGCTATTGTTTTATCTTAAATTGCATCACAAGTTTTGCTTTCAAGGGCAAACTGCTGATCTGCCTTGCACTTGACAATCCTGCATTTGTTAACTGAGAACTCTCTAAAATCCGAAACTGTAACTTTGGAAAAAATTTTTTCCTCAGTTTGCATGTAAACGTAATAAGTGGGGCTGTGAGCTTTGAATAAGACTTTGTCCAATCTGAAAGAGTAGGGAAAGAACTATTGGAGCAGACCTGGAGCTAGACTGAGCAGAGCAAGTGGGAGGAATCACTTGCATTCTCTGACTACGCTAGCTGTCTAGGAGTCTGCAGCTGGAAGATGTCCTTCATTTTTGCTCTCGGATTGTACACGCTGGCCTGCCCTGTAAGGTTCTTCGCCACCAGTATCATCACCCTGGATAGTTTTGGTTGTACAACTGCCATTGTTGCTTGTTAGGTGAGGAACTTGGAGTTTCCCCTAATTTGTGCAAGTAATTTGCCGAAGAGTGCAAACTCTGCAGGCTGTCTTTGTATAGTGCATATTTATAATGTTTTCTTGTAGAATGATTATCAAAATTCATACGGTACATATGTTACTGAGTCTTGTCATTTAGGATAGTGTTGGTCTTGGAACTAGCAAGTGGAAACCTTAATCAATTTATTTGATCAAAGCAATTCAATTGAAACTCAGGTTTACATATTGAAGAGCAACAATTTGAAGAAAACGGTAATAATCTTCCTTCAGCACATGCAGAGTTGGTGCCTCAGGAGTAAAGAGTATCTCCAGAAGAGGGAAGGGTGAGCATGGCTGGAAGACAACCTGTTTCAGGCGAGTAGATGGAAGTGAGTTTTTATTTTTTTATTTTTCTCCTCTGTATGGAAGGAAAATTCAAAAGGTATTTTATTGCATTCAGCAATAAAAGGGGAGTCTAAATGAAACAAATGATATTTGGATCATTTTGTATAACTTCTGTGAATATGAAAATACTTTTTCACTGCATGCAGTCCCAAAATAGTGTTTTCCCTCTTGTCTTTGGACAAATGGAAACCATTACAGTGAGTCTGTTTAATTTTTCTGACCTGGGTCAGAGAAGTGTTTTCATCCATCTTGTGAGGAATTGTGAATGGCATAGATTTGTCTTTCAGAAATGATGAATTTCTCAGTTAGTTTGTGTGTGTACTTCCATCTTAAAGAAAGCATTCCCTTTTGTATAAAATACCATCTTTCTTTCTACTTCTGTTAGTGGAGAGTTCAAAAGAGTAACTCCAGAATAAAGAAGCTTTGATTGCTTCCTTATCTTTACAAATTCTGATATATTTATCATAGTGGTAAGTGGTGAAACTGAACTGTTATCTTTGGTTAGATGTCACTTCACATACATGTCCCCAGTCTCAGGGCTGAGAAGAACAGACTAGATGCTACTTTTGGTGGTGTTCTACACAAAACCCAATTTAACATCAGAAACAGAGGTGGAGCATTTCTAACTCATCTTGTAGTTGAGCTCTGAAAAATAGTTTGGGACACTGAGGCTTCTCATAAGGCTTGGTTGGAAGAAATTATATTTAAGTTAAGTTTTAACTTTGTCATGTGCATCGGATGTGCATCTATTGTGCATCTGAGTTAGAGGCTTGAAATAGTTTTGTGTCTTGAACGGTACACATGTGGCTTGCTACCAAGAACAGGAGCCACTAAAACTCTTCTGATCGTATTCAGGGGTCTCTAGTATGATTTGAACACCATTAACGTATTAGATTGTTGTCATAGACCTTTTTTTTTAAATTACATTAATTATTTTAAATTCTAGTTATTTTAAATTATTTGTTTTTAAGTCAATGTAGCACTTTGTAATTCTGAAGTCAGTTAGTATATGGAGTTGCTTACTGGAAGTTAGTCTCTGTTTTCAACCTCTGTTCCTGAATAAATACGTAGTTGCCTAATGTATTTTAAGTATTGCTTTTGGGAATGTAGATGTGACTGCCTGTGATCTAAACAGTACATCCCTGGTGCCAGACACTGATATTTGCTATTTCAGCTTTTCTGTAACACAATTCTGTGCAACACTTGAGAATTACGGTGGAAATGAAATAACAGAAATGGAAATTAGAATTGCTGTACAGAAGAGAGCAAAACATAAAGTACTTAGTAATGTCAACCTTCCTGTTATTAAAACCTATTAAAAAAATTCCTAAAAGCTCTTCAAAAACACATGCCAGATGACCGAGACTGTTATTCAAGAGTGTTTTTGTAGTCTATGGAGCTACATTTGTTATGATTGTGTTATTCCCCAGGTCAAAGTTACAAAATAGATGACTAAAAAGAAGAGCTTCAGCTGTCTGAGAGCTTTAAAAGACAGACAGACAGGCAGTCACTGCTTTTGAGAAATTTCATTCGTTAGACACAGTAGGAATATAATATCTGAAATGAGATAAGAAATGTAAATTATTTAATCGTGGCATAAAGCCAGATTGCTCATAGCTTTTTTGTATCGTGAGTGGTTTTAAAGGTATTACTGGTTGAATGCATTTCAGATTTTTGACTACAGCAAAGTTGCTAAGTCCTTTTGTTCTCCTGGGGCTGTCATTCTGAAGACGAACACCTTCAGTCAGGAGAGTCTTAAAGACTCTGAGCAAGGTTTCCATTGGCAGAGCAACTTGATTTAGCCCCTCTGTGTGTTTGTCTGCTCTGTTTTGAGCAAATCACCTGGCTTCAGTCTGCTGAGATGCACAAATATGCTGAAGTGTAGGTTTTGAGGAAGCTCCAGAACAGAATGTGGTGGGGGAGAAAAAGCTCGACTGTGCTGCCACGTGACTATGCAAAGCTGGAATTATGGGACATAGCAGACATGTTCTTGATTCTGTGCCCCGCCAACAGTATGGGCATAACTAGGACAATATTTTCTTTGACTTTTCAGAGGTGGTAAGCTAATGAGAAGCAGAAGCTTGGAGACAAATTGTGGCTGTTGATTTAGACCAGATCTTCTTCCACTTTCCTCTGTCACCAGGAAATTCTTAAGGTCAGACTTCACATGAGCTAATCTAGTGCAAGATTAAATCATTAGAAGTAGTGGCAGAGGCTGTGAGAGAGAGAAGTCCTTGCTGTTTCTGTGTAAGCTCAAGTTGACTGTGAAATGCTACACAAGGACCTTGCTGATTGGAAAGAGGCGATACTGGTCAATAACCTGATCATTTGGCAGTAACTCTGGCATTCTGCTTGTCTGTCCTCAACTTTCACAGAGGCAGAAGCTGAATGACTTTGTTGAGTGCGAAGGAGTACCGTAATGGCCATTGAAATGCAGTATGTGTATTATCAGTGCATTCTTTGGAAATTGTTTTTCTGAAGCTGTTGATTCTGTTTTGATTGCAGATTCCTCTGCACAGTTGCCAACAACCCACATTCAAGTAGTATGTGCTTTGAACAGTATCTGTTTTAAAATCTTTAAATGAAAAACCCCACTTTTTGTACTATGTATTTGCTTAGGTATTAAAATTGAACTGCTTAACCTACAGGAGTTTTTAATTTTGCTCCTAACCCTTGAGTGATGGGTTGTGGGTTTTGTTGTTGACCATAACATGAATAATTAAGGTAAAATGGCCATAGAATTCACAATTATGTGGATTAAGAATTCCTGTAATGAGGAGATTAAAGTGGTTGTTGCCTGCATGTGTTGGGGTTAGCCAGCTGTTTAGTAGCTAATATAAACCATTCTTGCTGAAACATTCTAAAATACTGTTGTATATGTGAATGAATGAGAGATCTCCTTTAAAATAAAGAAGTTATTCAGAAAGACAAAAACAGTAGATCAGAGCCATATCAGTTGATTTTCTTAAAAAAAAAAATCCAGATATTTGGACTGTAATTAATATATTCTCATGCAAAACAGTGGGAATAGATTCCCAACTTTGAAAGAAAATATTGCCTACTAGAAAGCAGGACTTTTTTTTCCTCTTTACCTTTTTGGAAGGCATGGCATAAACTTGTGTCAAAATGTGAAATCTTGTAAGCTTCAGTTTTTCAAAACATTTGCATGTGTTTTTGTAATTTGGAGACTTGGCTCAGTCTACTACTACACTCTTTGGGTTAAGTGTATGCAAACCCCACAGATCTGCAACCAGCTTGGTGAACAGCATGTCTTTTTTGGTTTTAAAACGGTAAGTTTGCACTAAATGCAACATAGAGATACTTCTTGATCACCTTTCTCAATTCTGGGGAAGGTTTTAAAGCTAAGATGGATCCTTGGAATTTACAAATGTTTTATGTCAGCTAAGGTTAGCAGTTACCCTCCATGATTAGTCCGAGGTACCACAATTTGCCTCTCTAATGTGTGTGACCTACTGTGAGTGGTCACACTGATGAAGTATTAGTTGTTTGTGAAAGTTTTGGTGGATGAAAGCCTGGAGTTCTCCATGTGTGGGTAATTAAGTTCTTCACTGCCTGCTATTTGACTTCACTAAGGACTACAAAACATCTTCTCTTCATTGCTGCTGTTTTCTCAGATGATCTGGAAGTATCGCAAGGAATGAGTATCTGTTTTATATTTGCTTGCTGCTCTCTGTTGTGGTATTTTTGTGGTTGGCTGTGGGAGTTAAAAATGGACTTCTATGTGGTGTTCGGAACTGGACACAGAAAATGTGGCAGGATGGAGACTGAAAACTGTGTGCTGAGGTAGGGTTGCTCAAATTCTTTTATCAGCATTTAAGCTTAGATTAGGAACAGGAAGCTTTCTTTTAGGGCAAGTCAATAAGATAGCCTTTTAGATTTGGCCACAGTTTTAAATGAGACTTGAGGATTTCAGATCCATTTTAAGACTTCCACCAAACAACCCCTACTGGAAAATTTGGTATTAGTGGAAATCCAGTCTTGAAACCGTGGTATTGTGACTTGGTTAAAATACCTTTTAAAAAATGTTCGACCAACACCCCCTAGCCACACAACAAAAAGTCTTCCCTGAAGCTTGTTGGTTGACTAACATTCTTCTTTTCAGCCAGTGGAAGTAGTTATCTTTATTATGGTGTCAGCTTGTACTGTGCTGTATTGTCACATTTCTGTAATGTTCTATTTAGATTTGAAGTCATAGCCAAAGGGAGCCTAAATTATGTAAATCTTGTCAGAACCGCTCTTCAAATCTCTAGAGGAATTACTGCTTGGTTCCTGTCCATAAATATGATTTAAAATGCAGTGCTTTCGAATGAACAGAGGAAATGCCTGTATAAGAACAATTTCTCTTTTTTTGCAGTTTTTCTTCTAGATAGTCTTAGGTCATAGAGACAGAAGTCTTGTTATGCCAAGTCTCAATTCAACTGTTCTTTTTCAGCTGTTTCTTTTCCTCTTTTTACCACAGTTTTTGATGCTTCTAAGAAAGCTCCTTTCTCCTGTTTTAATGCTAGAGATGAATATTATTTGACTATTTGAGGAAAATGGTGTTCTGTACTTAGTGACTTCATGTGTAAATTTAATTGGGTAGCGATTTTGTCTTGACAGGTAAAGCTAGACATTGCAGCCTTCTCCAGGGTAAGGAAGCAGAGGGTACGTAGGCCTGCTTTACGCAGGCTACTCATAACCATGGAGGTACAGAAATCGGATCCCGTATGTGGAAAGTACAAAACAACGATATGGACTTTATTTGATTCTGACATTATCAAGTTTTGTAGATTCAAATTAGCTTCCTTAGAATTTTGCAGCTGGGAAGATGCAAACATTGTGCTGATGTCTTGCTGGATGTGGGGTGACAGTAACCCTGTAATAAGGGATATATATTACAGGCAACTTACTGAGGTGGAGTAGTTTATTTTGATAGGTGGTGTACATTGCCTTAAAAAAGTTTACTGGCTTAGTTTTCAGCACTTAATGACTTCCATCTAAGCCTTCTAGAAATCCTTGTTGGCAAGAAGGCGCTCTATTAACAGGTACGCTTTTATATCAGCTGAAGTTCTAGAAGGAAGAAAATTGTTTTATGTATTGCAAAGTGTAGACTAGCTAACAGTATTATAAGATTATCTTGTCTTTCTGTCTCCATTCTGGAAGAATTTTTACAACAAAATAGCAGCCTGTGCTGTAACAGGGATTCTACTGCATGCACAGACTGTAACTTGATCCAGAACTTGAACTCTGAAATTGAATTAATTATTAATGTAATTCCTGAGTCCCTGAAGAATTTCAAGGGTTGTATTTGACCCACAAATGTTTGTATACTATGTACTGGTCTCTAGTGACAACAGCAAAAACGGAGTCATCAGCTGAAAAACCTGGCTAGGTTGAAGAACAAACTATAGTATTTCTCAGTATACCTTAAGGTTCTGTGCTTCTTAATGCACCCTCTTTGGATTTCTTTTTTTAAGGGTTTTCAAAGCTTGATGTCAGTGTAAAATTAGACCTAGTAGGCACTGTTTATCACTTCATCATTGGGTTTATATGCAGTATAACTATAAATACAGCTTTTAGTGCATAAGAGACACAATTTATATTCTTACGAAAATGTAGGCTAAATGCGTGTTTTGGAACAAGTCATTGCAGAAGTATTGAAATGAATTTTCTTCTTTTTTATTTCCCTTTTTCTTGTCTCTCTGAATGAAGCCTGCATGAAAGAGATGAAAAATGAATGTTTGATTTCCTATTTGTGTTAACTGCAACACGGTTGGATGGGAGTCCAGCCAATGTGTTTAAGTTAAGAAGCAGGCATGCAGATTTTCCAGAGTTAGAGTCATCTGGGAAGAAGATGTGAAATAACCATTTTGAACTTTCTCTTTTCAAGCTTGTTTCTCAAAGTAGCTTTGAAGCTTTTTAATGGGTATCATTTCAATGTAGTAAAATCAAAACCTGGGGATGGGGCAAGAAGATGCCATTCTAAGAAAACAAAGAAGATTTCAAGAGGTCTTATTTATCTGCAGTCACACCTCTCTAGCATTCGTAGTTTTCAAAGATTTTTTGCTCTTTTAAGTGATTTTCATTGCAAGGCTGGCTCTTGCATTACTATGTGATGACAGTGGCATGGCAGCAGGAATCTGAAGGTTTTTGGAACTGTACAGTCAACTGTACCTGCTGCTGGAGCAATTCTTTTTAGTACTTCACATGCAGAAATGTTTTTTTAAATGAGAGAATTGCAGAACTTCAGTCTACTAGTCAAATATGTTCTTTTCCTTTTAGTTCCTACTTCTTAATCTTTGGATTCTTTTGTATGTCTGCCAACCGTGTTTTAGTACAAGTACTTTACTTCTCATTGGCATTTTTTTTTAAGTGTCATGCTGTATATTTCAATGGGTCTGATTATTTTCCACTTTTGAAGGGGAAGGGAGGAAGCCTGCTCGCCCAGAACTTAGGGATGATTTTCCAATTATGTCTTCAGAAAAGAAAATTTCCTTGGTGTTGCAATAAATATTTAATGATACTGTGATGAAAGTGGAGGCTCATATAGTCCAATGTCACTAAATTTTGAGTACTTTTCACACTTAGGTTTTTTTCAAGATAAAAAGAGGGTCTTTAAATCCATACTGTAAGGTGGTGAATATATTCTTAATAGAACTTAAAAGACTGTATGAAAAAGGATGGAAAAAATTAGTTCAGTAGCTCAAGAATGTTTTAGATGGGATTTTCGGATAATTTCTGTATGGTTTCTATAGTAATTCAATGTAAAATAATTGAATGTAATTAAAAGACTTTTTTTTTCCCTAAGCTAAATATCTGGTCATAAAGTTCAGACACTTTAGAAAGATTGTAACTTCTCTTTCAAATTGTTTGAATTTGGCTTTTCTGTTTGATTATACTCCTGTGAGTCACTGGATAATCATCTATAGTTCATTCATGGGTGTTCTATTTACTTTTCCTTTATTGTTGTCTTATTGAAGGTCGTGATTGTTCCGCTAGTAATTCTAATCTCAGCTCTGATGGGCTGATAATCTTTTGAGAGAAAGCTTGTATCCCTTGAAAGAAAGAACAATATATTTTGAACCAGGAGAAGAGGGGCATAAAGAGAAAAAAGCCTGTTTTACAGTAGGAGGAGAGCAGTAAAATGAATAAAACTGAACATTTTATGAATGGTTGATAATTATTTCTCTAGGGCAAAGAACTTTTTTAAAGGGTGTGAGAGGAAACTTGTGCTGTTGTTACAGCCCCAAAGAGTGCTAGATGTTCCATTTACCTATCACACAAATCCTTCAGCTTCTATAATAGCGTTGTGTATTTAATACTTCTATTTGAATTTCGGTCATTCTTTATAATCTTTAAGCAATAGTTCTTACCAGCTATATACATATTTTGGGCTTTTTTTTCCCCCACAGGTGTGTTTTCCTATGTGTATTCAAGCTGGATTAAATTTTATTTCTGGTCTGTGCATATTATCCCTTTAATTTGCACTGAAATTTTGTTCTCAGTCTCTTTCTTATGGCAGCAATATTGCTCCCATCGGTATTCTGTATTGGGTCTCTTATAGGTAGGAATGAAATAAATATTTCTGTAAGGTCTGTCCAAGTTCATAGAATTATAGAATGGCAAGGGTTGGAAGGGACCTTAAAGATCATCTGGTTCCAACCCCCCTGCCATGAGCAGGGACATCTTCCACTAGTCCAGGTTGCTCAGAGCTCCATCCAACCTGGCCTTGAACACTGCCAGGGACAGGGCATCCACAGGTTCTCTGGGCAACCTGTTCCAGTGTTTCTCCACCCTCATCATAAAGAATTTCTTCCTAATATCTAATCTAAATCTGCCCTCTTTTAGTTTACAGCCATTCCCCCTTGTCCTGTCACTACACACCCTTGAGAAAAGTCCCTCTCCATCCTTCCTGTAGGCCTCCTTCAGGTACTGGAAGGCTGCTATAAGGTCACATCAGAGCCTTCTCTTCTCCAGGCTGAACAGCCCCAACTCTCTTAGCCTGTCCTCGTAGGACAGGTACTCCAGCCCTCGGATCATCTTCATGGCCGTCCTCTGGACCCGCTCCAAAACATCCATGTCCTGCTTATGTTGGGGGCTCCAGAGCTGGACGCAGTACTCCAGGTGGGGTCTCATGAGAGCGGAGTAAAGGGGCAGAATCACCTCCCTTGATATGCTGGCCACGCTTCTCTTGATGCAGCCCAGGATACGGTTGGCTTTCTGGGCTGCAAGCGCACATTGGTGGCTCATGTTGAGCTTCTCATCCACCAGTAGCCCCGAGTCCTTCTCCTCAGGGCTACTCTCAAGCCACTCTCTTCCCAGCCTGTACTTGTGTTTGGGATTGCCCCAACCCACGTGCAGGACCTTGCACTTGGCCTTGTTGAACTTCATGAGGTTCACGCAGGCCCAGCTCTGCAGCCTGTCAAGGTCCCTCTGAATGGCATCCCTTCCCTCCAGCGCGTCAACCACACCACACAGCTTGGTGTTGTCGGCAAACTTACTGAGGGTGCCCTCAGTCCCACTGTCCAAGTCGCCAACAAAGATATTGAACGGCACCGGCCCCAGTACCGACTCCTGAGGCACACCACTCATCACTGGTCTCCACCTGGACATCGAGCCATTGACTGCAACTCTTTCACTGCGTCCATCGAGCCAGTTCCTTATCCAACGAGTGGTCCATCTGTCAAATCCATGTCCTTCCAATTTAGAGACAAGGGCATCATGCGAAACAGTGTCGAATGCCTTGCACAAGTCCAGGTAGACGATGTCAGTCGCCTGCCCCTTGTCCACCAACGTTGTAAGCCCATCATAGAAGGATACCAAGTTGGTCAGGCACAATTTACCCTTGGTGAAGCCATATTGGCTGTCCCCAGTCACCTCCTTGTTATCCATGTGCCTTAGCATGGTTTCGAGGAGGATCTGCTCCATCATCTTGTCAGGCACAGAGGTGAGGCTGACTGGCCTGTAGTTGCCCGGGCCTTCCTTTTTTCCCTTTTTAAAAACAGGGGTGATGTAGTCTCTTCTCCAGTCAGTGGGGACCTCCCCAGACCACCACAAACTCTCAAATATGATGGAGAGTGATTTGGCAACTTCATCTGCCAGTTCCCTCAGGACCCGCGGGTGCATCTCATCAGGCCCCATGGACTTGTGCATCTTCAGGTTCCTTAGGCAGTCTTGAACCTGGTCTTCTCCTACAGTGGGCAGTTCTTCATTCTCCCAGTCCCTGCCTTTGCCTTCTGCAACATGGGTGGTGTGGCTAGAGCACTTGCTGTTGAAGGCTGAGGCAAAAAAGTTGTTAAGCACCTCAGCTTTCTTCACATCCTGGGTAACCAGATCTCCAGCTTCCTTCCAGAGCGGGCCCACACTTTCCCTAGTGTGCCTCCTATCACTGACATACCTCTAGAAGGCTTCCTTGTTCCCTTCGACATCCCTGGCCAGATTTAATTCTGTCAGAGCTTTAGCTTTCTTAACTTGATCCCTGGCTACTCAGACAATTTCTCTATATTCCTCCCAAGCTATGTGTCCTTGTTTCCATCCTCTGTAGACCTCCTTTTTCTGCTCGAGTTTGGCCAGGAGCTCCTTGTTCATCCACGTAGGCCTCCTGGCGTTTCTGCCTGACTTCCTCTTGGTCAGGATGC
>Ga0065711_1039697_pt1 | contig 17576 bp, 3 predicted proteins | sample Hoacrofraction12_FD_59098 | JGI IMG/M metagenome (GOLD analysis project Ga0065711, IMG submission 59098) | Hoatzin crop microbial communities from Cojedes, Venezuela - Epithelial fraction 12 v2 (version 2) | ecosystem: Host-associated > Birds > Digestive system > Esophagus > Crop | place... | reverse complement strand
GTTTGGCCCCATCCTCCTGACACCCACCCTTCAGATATTTGTAAGCATTTATGAGGTCCTCTTGCAGCCTTCTCTTCTCCAGGCTGAACAAGCCCAGCTCCCTCAGCCTCCCCTCGCAGGAGAGATGCTCCAGTCCCCTCACCATCCTCGTAGCCCTTTGCTGGACTCTCTCCAGCAGCTCCTCATCTTTCTTGAAGTGGGGAGCCCAGAACTGGACAGAGTACTCCAGATGAGGCCTCACTAGGGCAGAGTAGAGGCAAAGGAGAACCTCCCTCGACCTGCTGGCCACACTCCTCCTAATGCACCCCAGGATCCCGTTAGCTTTCTTGGCAGCCAAGGCACACTGCTGGCTCATGGTTAACCTGTCGTCCACCAGGACACCCAGGTCCCTCTCCACAGAGCTGCTCTCCAGCAGGTCCGCCTCAAGCCTGTACTGATGCATGGGGTTGTTCCTCCTCAGGTGCTGGACTCTGCACTTGCCCTTGTTGAACTTCTTTAGGTTCCCCTCTGCTCAACTTTCCAGCCTGACCAGGTCACGCTGAATGGCAGCACAGCCTTCTGGTCTATCTATCACTCCTCCCAGTTTGGTGTCATCAGCAAACTTGTTCATGGCAAAACCGGCTTTCAGGAGGATTTGCATTATTTTCTCCCCTTTCTCCAAAACTTCTTCTGCTGTCTTGCCCCACATGATGCTGTCGGCAATGCATTGCGGGTGTTCTGGAGCTTCACCTTGTTCCAGTGCAGTCTGGATCAGTCCACGGCAAACGGTGGGGCTCTGTTCCCAGCCCTGCTGCAGTCGATTCCGGATGTACAGGATGCTCGTCCAAGTGAAAGCACACTCTGGCCTGCACTCTGTTGCCAAAAGGATTGAGAAAAACGCACTAGCGCTATCAGTTTGGAACTTTACTCCTAAGGTTAGCACCCTAGGAAAGTGATCGAGTATTTGAGAAGAAAATGCTGTGGCTGTTCCAGAGAGGCACAACGTACCGCACTGTGCTGGGCCCTGGCCAGTGTCTCCCAAACCCTGTGCAACATTCTGCAGCACCCTCTGTGGGAAGAGAGGGAAAACAGATCGAGAAGATAAACATTTAAGTTGTTTAAAAGATCAGTAGTTAATATAATTATTTTTATTCTATTTTTGTATAATATATATCTATATTACTGTATTGTAATATTTTTTGAATTTGTCACAAGTCTTTGAGAAAGCACAGTTAAAAAAAATCAACAAATGCAGTGTCTGCTATAGAAGGAAGAATTTGTCACATTCCCAGAAAATGAACACTCACAAAAGCTAGGAATGGCAAGCGAGGAGGTTTTGCACATGTTCCCCATGGCTCTCAGCTAGGACTGCAGCAACTCTGAGTGAATGTGATAAACAGCATCAAGACAGTACCTAAAAACTGCATCTTCTATAAACTGATAAGATCAAACACCAATTTCTTAATGAACACTCAGCATAATTATGTTAGTGTTATTTCGCTTTCTCTTTCCATTAGAGTTGAAAAGTGTCATTGTTATAAACATTTATTTGAAATAAATACTGATAATTTTTTGCATTCATCCCTTATCTGACAAAAGAAATGTACTTTCTGGTTTTAAGAAAGCTTTTAAAAACTTGAGAAACAAATGTTCAGATATTCAGTAACTGACTACTACTGGTGGCGTTGTTAAACCATGTTTTTCCTATTCTCGCTTAAACGTTATTGAAGAAAATTTCAATTAATTTTGAAGTCTGTTACTTGAAAGTGGTAGGATGTTTAAACTTGTTTATAATATTAAATTAGAAATATATTTACCAATATAAAAACAAATGAGAAATCTGCTGGTTTCCAACATAAAAATAACTAGTACAATTGCATCAATGCTTGTATAGGTTACAGTAATGATTGAAGGTTGTTTTGACAACTGGTAGAAAAGGAAAATATTTACTCCAGTATATTATAGAATCATTGAATGGTTTGTGTTGGAAGGGACCTTAAATATCATCTAGTCCAACGCCCCTGCTATGGGCAGAGACACCTTCCACCAGACCAGGTTGCTCAAAGCTGTATCCAGCCTGGCCTTGAACACTGCCAGGGAGGGGGCAGCCACAGCTTCTCTGGGCAGCCTGTGCCAGTGCCTCACCACCCTCATAGTGAAGAATTTCTTCCTTATATCAAATCTAAACCTACCCTCTTTCAGTTTAAAACCATTACTCCTTGTCCTATCGCTACAGGCCGTGCTAAAAGGTCTCTCCCCATCTTTCCTGTAAGGCCCCCTTTAAGTACTGAAAGGCCGCAATAGGGTCTCCCCAGAGCCTTCTCTTCTCCAGGCTCAACAAGCCCAACCCTCTCAGCCTTTCCTTAGAGGAGAGGTGCTCCAGCCCTTGGATCATTTTGGTGGCCCTCCTCTGGACCCGCTCCAACAGTTCCATGTCCTTCTTGTGCTCAGGGCTCCAGAGCTGGAAGCAGGACTCCAGATGGGGTCTCATCAGAGTGGAGTAGAGGGGCAGAATCCCCTCCCTCGACCTGCTGGCCATGCTGCTTTCGATGCAGCCCAGGATATGGCTGGCTTTCTGGGCTGTGAGCATACATTGCTGTGTCATGCCAAGCTTCTGATCAACCAGCACCCCCAAGTCTGTCTCCACAGGGCTGCTCTCAACCCACTCATCAACCCAGTGTTCTTCCTTACGGCTATTTAAAAGAGAAGCATCCCCACCCAGAGTTTTAATCAGATATTTATTTTGATACACTGTGGTTTTAATATGCTTAGTATTATAACTTCTCCCTATATATAGCAACATATTAAAAAACCTCGGAAGCACATTCATATGTACTATTACATTAATTAGAGTGGTTTCAAATAGACAGTGCTTTTAGCTGCATTTAACTCTATTTCATTTGTACAGAACCTCACAGCGGGTACCGAAAGTAGCCTCATCAAGATGATGCTGCTTTTAGAACAGTGATTTTTTTCTTCAGAAGAACTAGCAACAGTTGTTTTCTATGAGCTGAATTCATGAAGAATCATGATTAAAAAGGGCTAAAGCTATCAACACACTCAGATCTTCAAGTAAGGCATTTATCAAGGGAACTAAAATTCACAGTAGGACTTAGAATTCTCTCCATCTAGGAGAGAGAAAATTAGATGCAGGAGAATGGGATTCACAATAGTCATACGGTGACTGAGGGAAACAGCCCCAAAAATGTGAAAGGCATATCTCAGACTAGCATTTGCCTCTATTCCCTTTCTCCCATACAACCTAACCAAAGCATATAATTTAAAGATTAAATTTCTGTGAAGGAACTTTGAAACTCTGTCTTCTGCACTTAAAAATTTGTTTATATTCAGACAGAATCCTAGAATCTTTTAGGTTGGAGAAGACCTTTAAAATCATTGTGTCCACCTGTAATATAGTATCTTTCTTTCACTTGACAGTAGAGTGTTGCTGCCCCCTCACAGGTCTACATAATCCCTGAGTGCTTAGGGCATTTGCTGTGGACAAAGGAGGTTTTGGTTCTAGCAGGACATGTTTAAACCCTTTTCCCGGAAGCGCTCTGGCCACTAACCTGTAGAAAAAGATCACTGTGATCAGTCATAAGCACGTGTATGTACATACAGAACAGATACTGCTATTCTAAGGGGAATTAGGTGTCCAGGACCTTTGGAGAATATAGGTCTAATTTATGCTACGTTACAGTTCTTTCCTAAGAATAAAGAAGAAATATTTGGACACCTGCAGCCACTCAGTTTCCACTTTTTTAACAGTCACCTAGAGCCTGTTCTGCAGTGCTCAGGCAGTTTGCAGTGTCATCTGACCAAGCTCCCTGCCATCTGTATGATTTCCTAATGACAAGCAGTACCATATGCAGCCAGCTATGCTGGCTCTAGTCCACCTGAGGATTCCTGCACTGAAAGGGGAGTAGAGCACAGCAATTTCAGGTACAGTATGGGTGTTGCAGCAGTACAGAAAAAGGACTAGTGAGAGACTGGATTTGTCCATAACACTAGGTTAAAAACAAAGCGCTGACGGACAGCTTTCACTACTGAATCAGGACTTTGTCCTTACCCATTTGGAAGGCTCTCTGTTCTAGGACTTGTCATTTTCTCCTTCGAGTCCCTGACTTCAGGTGCACTGTGTTTTTGTTATTGTGCAGTGGTTGGACTCACAGCTTCTTTCAGGAAGAAACATATATGAATCACAGCTGTTGTTGCACTTGAAGATTTTTTTCAAATATAATAGCATTCATTATGTTTGAAATAATTTGCTGCCCTGCTTCTAAAATCTACCCATCATTAATGCCTAAAAAGTGAGTAATTTAAATACATTTAAAATAATCTTTTTTGTATTTGCCATATATATCACAATTGCACTTTTTTCTAATATAATGCTGAATTATGCTTATACTGTTTTTTAAAGAGACAGCTCAACAGTCCTTTTGAGCATCTTATCTTTATGATGAGCTCAACGTCTTTATGAGCATCTTTATGAGCATTTATGAGTACAAAAAAAGTTGTATGACTGCTATGATCACACTGCTGATCACCTATGATGCTGACAATGGAAAGGTTTCTTGACTCTTAAGTCTGTGCAATAATTACTGGATTGCTTTACTTGTATTTGTCAAAAAGCTTAGATGTGAAATAAACTCACTTTTCTTGTGAGTGAAAAAGCAGGAAAATGTTTAATAAATGACATTGTGATATATATTCTGTTGCCTGAAGCAACCTGCTATCTGCGCTACTTAAAGGTTTAGGTGGGAGTCTTCCAGAAATCTTCTTACCAGTGGGTCACAGACAAATCCCGAAAAATGTTTCATTTTAAACAGTAGCAACAGTACATGCTAAACAAGCTTTTTCTTTTTTTTAAAGTCAGTGAAGAACTTAGTTAGCATCTACACAAGCCATGCATGCATAATTTGGCTGTCCTTTGATTTAAATTCTGATAATAATGATAATTTCATTACTGTTGCCAAAACCTGTGTTAACCTCTTAAATTAACACTGCAATACTTGCATGTAGATACCATCTCATGCTTGGAAAAGTGACTTTCACTTGAGAAGCTCTAACTGCTTTGCACATTGAATATTGTTGCTACTAGACACTGCACGGAAAACGGAATTTCTGAAGAACTTGTTTTTAGAGATAAAAAATATTGAGAATTTGACCTGTAAATCACACTGAAAATAAGGCACTTTAGGAATAACAGATGAGGAAACAGAAGGGTATCTTGATTTATGCTATTGTTATCATTACACTATATTCCTGTCTTAAGCAGAATTAAAGAAAAATACCAGTACAGCTTGGTAATTTAATGCCATTATGTAATTTTTTGTAATTTAGAATTTAAGTCACAGTCTAGACGAGAAATAAAAATGAGTTTGGGAGCCTTTACTCCTAGGTGAGTATAACGCAAAACTATCAGATAATTTTGTAAGTCATGCAATTGCTGTTCATGTAAAATTGCACTATATGCATTGGAAAAATCTGTGACCATATAGCTACTTCTTAACTTCTATGTTCATTTAATTCACAAGTCTTTAATAAGATAAAAGTGGGGTCCAGTTCTTTACCATGGAACTAGACAGAGTTGTAAATTGCTTGTAATATTTTTTGCAAATGTTTTCTGCTTGATAAGATATAAAAGAAAATTAGCATATTCTTCCTCCCCTGAAGTCTAATTCAAATTATTTTAGAACTAGTTTAACTTCTGACAGCTGAAATGCATACATTAGCTAGCTAGAGCCATCTGCAAGGCAAACACATTCTTACCTCATATGTTTCTAATTGGAACGTGTTGTCTTTCAGGCACTATCAGATGCCATGCCATGGCTGGTAATGAATTCTGGAATCATGTACATCCCCAAGGATTTATAATCTGCATGGACTAAGGGCTGGCTTTTGTGAACTTCAGTTATTCTCACACTTTGATTGTAACGCTAAACAATATTTCTTGGCTAGCAATCTAATCATAGGAAGAGTTATTACCCTCAAACCAGGGGTTATTTTAGGGAGATTGGAATGACATAGACTTCTCTAAAGAATTATTTTTGACTTTCCCTTGAACAGGATGGTTATCTAGATTTTTACATCAATATCTAACATCCTATATTTTACACATTGAATACAGTGAGGCTACATGAGATTTCCCTTCTGCTCAGCCTGAATTTCATTCTCCAGCTCAGAAACAGTGGAGTACATTACATGATTAGCATTCTAATACTCATTTTTTTTATGACAGAGTAAAAAGGATTTTAAAGAATTATTTTTAAATGCTTGTATCAATAACAAATGACTTACCATGATCTTTTTATTGGTGGCATTTACTTTTTCTGCTTCACTGTCTTGTTTGAGGATAAAATTGATTGCCTGATTACATTTTAATGCCTTACCGGAAATGTAGAAATAGTTCAACTGAACGTTGAAAAAGTTTGATGGAAAATGAAACAGATTAAGTCAAAACGATATCCAGTGAAAAGTCAGAATATAATTACTGCAGTTTTCTCACCCTAAAACCAAAATGCAAATTTAAATAAGCCATCACTTATACAGTATCACAGTGATATGTATCACTTGTATAACATCAATCCAGAAATAATGGGAACAGTTTTATTTCATTTGCAAATTAGTATTGAGATATCGAGCACATGAAGCTGAAGGAGTCTTTCCAAATTTTACAAAGTAGAATGGACATTAAAAAATGTGGCTGAGGGAAGACGGCACTGCTGATGGGTGCTGGAGGACTATCTGGTTAGGGTATGCTGTAGTACTGAGTACTACACAGAATATTTTTCAGACTCAGAAAACTACTTAGTTAAGTACACACAGGACACTGACTGCTGCTACAACATCAAAGGAAGTGCTAACAGATATATCTGAAATTTCAAACAATTCTGTGGTCTTTTTTCAGTAGTAATATTTTTCATATATCATGAGCAATCCTGAATGAAGGAGCATGCTTTCCCGCCCAAGGACTAACTCATGCCATTGAGTGCCCTTAGGAAACCAGGTCCAGTCAGGCTGAGCCAGGACCTTGAGGGCTTTCAACTTTACAGACACAATAAGAAAATAGGTTCATAAGTCACTCTTCTGCTCCTGTTCTCATTTCCCACCAGCCTCGAACAAAGCTGAGGGAATAGTCAGCTGTTTTCTAGGCAGTGGTCAGTAAAAAAGCTTTGTGCTGACCAACCTTCCTTCTTCTAGGCCAAGCTGAGAGGCATCCGGTGCCTGCCACCGATATCCAGTACTGCTATCCAGTACCCCGCTGGCAGCGTCTGCTTTACTGTCCTTCGCTTATCTGCTACTTTATGCCTTCATTGTTGGTTTCTTGCAAGAACCAGCCATGCTCTGGCTCCTAGGATCCTTTACAGAGAATTTCTATCCAGGGACCCAGAAGTCACTCTTAAAAGATCTTGGGGTTTTGTTTCTATCTAGTGCTACAAAGTGTTTTGTGCACTTTTTTTGGCAGGGTATATATTTCTGTCTGTTTACGTTTGCCACAATTTTCACTAAAGGCAGTAAAATAGTTCACAAATTAGTTCACAGATTCTTACCTGGGTATAAGCTCAGAGTTTCAGGGGAGTGTGTCATGCCTCAGTACATCAACTGATTAAAATGGAAGAGCAGTTCCAAAGGGCAAAAAATAATGAAAAATAATAGTGCGTCATCTTGTTCCTTTGGGTACGTTCAGCAGCCACAGGTCAAGCAAAAGACCTTAAGAAAGCTGGCAATATTCAGGAATGTTTTAATGAAGAAGAAAAGGAAAATCAATGTCTGCCATCAGATGCCCTGGATAGCTCCCAAGGACTTGCATGGCACACCTGTGCATTAGAGAACAAAAGCTGACCCTAAAGTGCCAGTGGAGACTGTGTATCAGCATTCAAAGGGCAAGAAAAGCCATTCGCTCTGCCCTGCTGAGAGCCTTTGCTTGAGAACTGAGCCCTGCGCTTTTTGTTCTACAGTACCAATCTACTGTCTTGCCTAGAAGCTTTCATCAGATCAAATTTATCAGCTTATTCAGCACATTTTCTCCAGTCTGTATCAGAGATGAAGTTTGTCCTGTAGGATCTGTCTGTAATAAAAATTTTAGTGAAATCACAATACGGAATTACACATACCTTCGGTCTTCTTTTAGGAACACTTTTATTTTTTTTTCAAAATAAGAAATCATTCTTTAAAAATAGAAACAAGCAAAAATTGAAATGTCCTAAATTTTAGATCACATTTTATGGTTAAACTTCCACAGCATAACACTGGAAAGAACTTTCAAATAGGATTACATTTCAATGTCTTACAAAAAATGTAGAAATATTTTAACTGAAGAAAATGCTTGATGGAAAATGAAATAGACTATTATTATTGTTTTCAACATAACTTATTTTTAACTAAGTTATTTTATCAAGTGAATTTTGATAGTGTGTATTTTCCAGGATTACATTACAGCAACAAAGAAATCCTAACAAGTCTAAGACATTGGAGGCTTAGTTTACTAATCATAGGGTAATCCTAAGTAGGTAAATATAAAATTTGAACTGTTTGTGCCACAAGAAATTATGAAAACTCATTTCAGAAATTCCATCATATCTTTGACAGTAATGTAAAAAGTTTGTAAGACGAAAATCCAGTTGTAGATACATATGAGAAACTAGATCTTTACAATGACAGCTCCCATTGATTCCACTGGGATCTGGATTAATGCCAAAGTTCATCATAAATAGGTGTATTTAAAGTTTATTAGGCTTTGGCTCCCAATATGAGATATCCTAAAGAACCTATTTTGGAGAAAGGTCATCTTCAGCTCTGCATCAGGTCTCTTTAGAAGGAATGCATCATGCTGGGCATGCCAAACTGAGGCACCAAAAATTAGGAGGTGCTTTTGGAAATATAAATTCAAACTTCTACCTGTAAAAAAAATTTTTTTTGACTTTAAACTCAAAATAATAATTAAAACTTTAAATAATAAATTCTGAATATCTATTTCTGACAGTAGGATGACTCATACTGGAATAATACAACCAGATTTCTTGTGATTCTTTCCTCCTAGAGGTTCATGTTACCAGCACTGCTCTTCTCTAAAAATGACAAAATAAACCTAAAGTCTTCTTCTTCATCATCCTTTTCCATCTCATTATTCTGTGGTAATGCTGTTCCTGACATACAGTAAATATTTCAGGTATGTACGTAGTGTACTGGTAAAGGCTTAACCTGCCTTTACCTTCTGCCTTGAGAAAATCAACATGACCCGGCAGTGTGCATTCACAGCCCAGAAAGCCAACCGTATCCTGGGCTGCATCAAGAGAAGCGTGGCCAGCAGGTTGAGGGAGGTGATTCTGCCCCCCTGCTGCTCTCTGGTGAGACCCCACCTGGAGTCCTGCATCCAGCTCTGGAGCCCTCAGCACAGGAAAGACATGGACCTGTTGGAGTGGGTCCAGAGGAGGGACACAAATATGATCAGAGGGCTGGAACACCTCTCCCATGAGGACAGGCTGAGAGAGTTGGGGCTGTTCAGCCTGGAGAAGAGAAGGCTGTAGGGAGACCTTGTTGTACCCTTTCAATACTTAAATGGGCGTATAAGGAAGTTGGAGAGAGACCTGTTGTGACAGGACAAGGGCTAATGGTTTTAAACTGAAAGAGGGAAGATTTAGATTAGATATAAGGAAGAAATTCTTTACTATGAGGGTGGTGAGGCACTGGAACAGGTTGCCCAGAGAAGCTGTGGCTGCCCCACGTCTGGAAGTGTTCAAGGCCAGGTCTGACAGGGCTTTGAGCAACCTGGTGTGGTGGAAGGTGTCCTGCCCATGGCAGGGGGGTTGGAACTAGATGCTCTGTAAGGTCCTTTACAACCCAAAACGTTCTATGATTCTGTAATAACCTAGATCTCAGCTTGTGTGGGCAGGTACACTTCTGTGAAAGCATCTGTTGTGCTTCAACAGCACCTACTCCCTGTGCAGGTACTGCTTGGGAATTTTTTTTTAAATTGTGTGAGGGAAGCAAGATGACTGGACCTTTGGGAGGTAGGAGAGCTACAAACATACCCACTGTTAGGTAAGAAACTCATACACTGCTGAGTGTGCACAAAGTCTCTTTGTCTGTCAAAGCCAAACTTAGTCTTGTCCTGGATTTCTGTTGCCTTCGACAGTTAATCAGCTTGGACTAACTGCACCAGCTGAGTATTCTTCATTATCAGAATGTGTTAAGATCCACACTTTACCCCAATATGATTTCTGACAAAGCTGACCATTTCCTGGAAAGTACTGAAACAGGTAACAGGCCACTAGTATGAAAAGAGTTAATCACAGTAATAAAAAATTCAACAAACCCTAGCTGCACCTCAAGCAGAAACAGAATAGACAGGATAACAAACAAGACATTTATGAAAAAAATACTAAAATTTAATTCCACCAAGCAGAATTTAGTGAAATGACTACAAAATATTAGAAACAACTCAATGTTTATTGTAAGTATTTTAATAGTACTGTAGGTAAGAAAGACAAGCTTGCAGAGCAGGATCAGTTTAACCAGAGAACTACTTACAAAGGACCTACTTGTGCTCCCACAAATATCAAAAGCATTATACAGGCAGACTTCAAAGAAAACCAAATTTGAGCCTTTGAACTGTTATTGTATTTTTACAAAAGTATGTATCTCAAAGAAGTAATAAAGGACAAAAAAAAGTACCTCCATTCTATGCCTTTTAGGTGTATTCCTACGGAGGATGTCTCTCAGAGTTGCAACAGTCTTCACTTTGTACATTGGTAATCTTTTAAAACTAATGGTCCCCTTGGAATTAATAACAACTGATATAAAGTAAAACAACATAGCCCAAAAAACAGTTTATTGTATAGGCCTCAAAGAAAAGTAGACTGTCAGAAATGCCATAAAAAAATGTCACTCCTACTAAATTTAGGAAAATGCAGTTACCCTCAGTCCTCAACTGTTGCTGTAAATATACAAAAGGGGCCAATATTACATTGGATTTTTACTCTCCTTTGTTGCCTTTTTCAGAATAAAACCATGGTAATGTGCTATTAAAAACGATGTAACTAACTCTTTCATATGTAATTATTTAGTACCTATACTATGTTTGTACCCTCTCAATATATCATGGAATATTTACTTAAGGATATTGTTTTATCAGATACACTGGCTAAATAGTTTTAAATAACATTATTACTGCAATTTCAGACTATGTCAGCTAAGTTCAAGTAATTTTTCATGAGATCTTTTTATTTTAGTATTTTCTGAGATCAAAAGGTAGAAGCAATTTTGGCTTAACAGGTGAATCAGTCCCTCTCTTTGCTGAGATAGGAGCAGTAAATTCATAAGATTAGAGAGACAAAACAAAAACAAAAATTGCAGTTACAACTCCAGTCCTGGCATAGATGAGAAAAATGGTTAAAATCATTCACAATATTTGGGCATACAGACCTGCAAATCTGCATGTATCAAAATATGAGTCTATGACCTAAAAAGCCTAGCTTATAAAAGACTTGTTTGTATCAATATAAAAAGGGAAATTCACCATGTGCTTTACTACAACCTTAAAGCTTTTAAAATGTTATGCCTAATGCCACTCGTAATAGAGCCAATGGTCTTTAGGTAGAGACAAAGTAACTAGATATACTGTGCTTACAGAAAATGCATTTCTGTCACAACCATGACTACGTGATGGTGCATTTCAGTTATTATATCTACTTAAATTTGCATATATCAAAAAAAGATGGCAAAAGTTATTTAGTCCAATCAACACAGTTAGACTCGTAATTTTTAATTTTACACATATATTCTCAAAAAGATTATTTTATGCAGCCTGTAAGAAAACTAAATATTAGTAGCTGATATACTGCTGTTTTTCAGGTTAAGTGAAAGTTTCTGGTCCTGATCACTTTATAGCCTGTAAGAGACTGACCACGCTGGCCCTGCTCCAGTAAAGAAGCATAAGCACATGCTGAATAAAACCCCTGAATTCATTCCATTCCACCACATTTGGCAGATGGCACCTTCCACAACACATTTCTCCTTGTTCTCTGCTAGAACAGGGGAGTACACCACCTACTGAAAAAACACAGGTCTCCCACACAAATCCTGATACAGGAGGGACTACATGCATACACTCACATGCTTTTCTAGAGGAAACCACAATGTACTTTGCAGTGTCATGCCCTTAGAAATAAAAACGTCCACGTACCTTCCTGAAAAGTAAGCTCCTGAACTATCCTTCAGCACCTGATTTCCACAACAGTTTCTAATATCCTTTTCATAATTTAATAGATGCTCTTTCACTTTCATCTGAAAATACCACGTAAGGCAGCAAGTATGGAATGACTGCTGAACTGGCTGCAGTTTGGTACCGTAACTCAGCAATCTATATATAGAATAACCATAAAGTGCTCTAGAATTGTTTCACATGAAAGGTGCAAATAAATATTGTGTCCTCTTACGTGATCTCCCTGGAGACACATAGTCCTGATGAGCCCACACTTGAGAGTATCCTCAAGTTGTTACAGCAATTCAATAATTACACTGATTTCTTACACTGAAGACTGCTTTCTGCAGTATTTACTGGGGTTAGTGTCTCACAGCATCATAGCCAGCAAGCCTGCTGCTTGCCCTCCATTAGCTGTCTCGATGGATCCAAACACACTTATCTGGATGGGTAACAAAAGGTACAGTGCTACTCTGGAGATCTGCACAAAAATGGTCCCTTTAACGTGCAGAGCTTGGGGTTGTTAGCTGATTCCTTCTCATTGCCATTTGCTGAAAAGATGAACTGTCAGCACACTGTGTGTCATCATTTCCCTTTAATAGGCTCAAAATTTCAGGCACTGAGTACAGCACATCTCCACAGTAGAATGCTGATAGGTCTATCTATTGTCAAAATTATCCAGGATTTGGATTATACCATTAAAATATTTCTGACCTATGTCTATATAATGCATGGTGCAGCACTGTAGTGCTTATAATCCCCTGTTCCCAAAAGATCTAACTATAAATGGGAAGCAACTTTATTGCTTTTATATATGAGAAATTGAAGCACCAATGAGCAAGCAAAGTGTGTCAACATAGAGTCGAACCCCTAAATGACTCTACAGATTAGATTCTGTTGCAGTACACAGAACAAGCAGTATGCTATATTTCTACAGAGAAGTTATTTTATACATTAGAGGTAAATCCTTTTCCCACCAAAATCAAGGGAAAACGCCCACTGAATGGAGTATGATCTGGATTTCACATTGTATTTCGAACTAAACTCAAGTACTTTTTCACACATAGCAGAAGTACTAAATAGCCTCACAGCATGCTTGATGCAGTCTATTACAATTCTGAATGATAAAAATGCAATATCAAACACACATTTTGCCTTCTTCAGGTTTTTTCTCTTCACTTTCTTGTGGTTCACATGACTGCTGTTTTCCTTAACCGTGACTACTACAGACTAAAAAGGGAAAAAGAAATAACAAAGAAAACAGAACACAATAAATCCTATTACCCAGTTGACTGAATAAATGTAGATTATCACCATGTCCATATCAAACCACCATCCATGGCTATCATCCTCAAAGTCCACGTAGTCCATCCTGTGAGCAGCATGTGGGAAATGCCTTCTTGTTACAGTATCTGAGCGTCTTTGAAAACCTGCTGAAAAACAAACTAGGAGATAAAAGTCTTCATAAAAGCAACCAGACTGTGTAAAAAGAAAAAAAATGTAACCGCTCTTCTGCCAGTTATTTACAGGATGTACGGAAGCAGGAAATCTGACACCTCACTGTCAGCTATCCTCACTTTGCTGGACAAGCAGCTCTCTGTGGACTTAGATTTTGAGAGATTTAAAAAGTAACCCTGTTTTCCATGTCTTGAAAATAACACATGTGATTGGAAGTGGCACTCTCTAGTATAGTAAAGTAACGCTATCTGCTTATGTTATCCAGACCTGTGAACACCTTTCCCTTGGTGACTTCTTCCACTGAATTTGATTCAGTGATCTAGAAATGAAAGGCTCCATATATTGTAACTAATCTCTTTAGTAACTAATCTCTGGATTCTTTAAGTCTACTCATCTGAATTCTTCAGTAATCGACACACATCTGTGTGTGTACTAATAGTTCAACAGCTCAAATACAACTGAATACCTATTTTTAGTATTTGATTTTTTTTTTCAAAACACTCTTCTAAATAAATCCTGCTTGCTTTAGTATTATGTCTCTATACGATACACACCAGGTTAAAATTAATTTTTTAAATTACTGTTTGTATGCTGATAATACCTTAAAAACATACAGACAGATGCAAACACAGCCTTTCAACTGGAATTAAAAATCCTGTGACTCCAAGAATGGCCTGAGTGTGGGGTCCTGCCAAAAGGTGCTTCCTCTTCATCCGTTCCCTGACTTCTATAGAAGTACTATAGGAGCATAGTTCCTGCATATATCAAGATGCGAGGTTAGAGAAGCATTCGTGCAGCTGTGTTGGACAGCAGGTTGTGGCACAGGAAGAAGGCTGGGAGCAGTGCCGCAAAGGCAGAATATCTGTCCCATTCTGACGAAGGACAAGGAAGGAATGCTGTCGTACTGGTCTGGATTTTTGTTCCATTTTCAGGTAACTTTCAATCTTTATGAAGCATTCTTGGGTTTTGGAAAAGAGGTCCCTGCTGAGCTGCCTAGACTCTTCTCCTCTGCACTGACATCTTGGGTTTTGGTGGGTAGGAAGCGTCCCCTTCACTGTGCACCACTGCACACCAGTGTGCCTTAGTGTGCGTTCCTCAGTTGTAATCTATTACTGTGCTGCCTTACAGTCCAGCTTAATTAAGCTTCCTTAAAGTTCCTCAGTCTTCTGGCTTTGACTAATATAAATAACTGTGAATAACTGGTGTTCACATGCCAGTAATTTCATCTTAACATTCTCAGACCTTATTCAAGATAACCGAGAAACACATTTTTTAAAAAGTCCTAATACAGAACTTTGCTGGTATTTCAGTATTTTTCCTTTTCAGCGGTGGATATTGACTGTTTCTTTGCATTTTTTTCTGAATTAATATTTTGCCCAGAACTTTTGTAGCATAATTGTTTCCATACCTTCCAAAGAAAAGTATTTTCTTTCTTTGCTATCTTTTTTAAGACAGTACATCAGAGACCTTTTGAATGCAAATTACGTAAGTAAACTGGTCCTCCTGTATTCGTTCAATGACTGGCTGATTTAGAAATTTGACTAGACTACTGAGACACAGAAATTCTTCCCCTAGAGAATCACCCATGGTTAGACATTATGATATTATTGCACTTCTTTTTACTTTTAATTTTTAATGACAATTTGGATCAGTTTGTCATGTACAAAGTTTCCAGATCTGTAGACAATAGAATCTCTCTAACATTATTTGTCTTATTTTGTAGACTGTACATGAAATCTTCATACTAGTCCAGAGAGTGATGACCTTTTATGATGGTTTTCAATGACTTCAAGTGGGCTAAGATTTGCCCTACACTAAATAGGCTATACTGACTGTAGGAAAAAAAGAAATTAAAATATTTGAGGGATTTTTATACCACAAAATTTTATGCAAGTGCATGAGCTAAGAATCTGCTTAAAGATGTTGAAGATCTATTTAAAGTATGATGTGGACCCCCTTTTCTTTATGTTATGCTTTAGATTATGTTAATTTAAAATTATGTTAATTTAAAACAGTGACTTTCATTACTGAAAAATAAAATGAGTAATTCTGTAACAAAATTCTGGAAAACGTTAGTCTTCCTTAAATATCTTTCTGCCAAGATGTAATTTACTTGAAAAATGCTCATTTAAAAACTTACCTCAATTTCAGATGCATATTTTTCTTACTTTCTTTTCTAACTCTTTTTAAATATTGTCAGCTAGAAACCTGGATTTATGTTGCTAGGTTCTACTTTTAAAATTTAATTTGCAAATGGCATTAATTTAATCACTAATGCTATATCATTCACTTCACCTTTTACACATGACTTTTAGTATATATTATCCTCTCTGGAGGGTCTTAGTCAAGACTGCTACCCATGCTTTCTTTTTATTTATTTCTATACTTAAAGTAAATACAACATAAAATGCTAGAGGCTGGTTTTGGATCAACAGGGATAATCAAGGAATTACGCAAACATGTAGCTACATTAGGTCTGATTTGGTAGTCCTTGCCTTCTAGAGGATTTGGAGAAATGTTATCCTTGATTTGTATGTTTGTGCAACTCACCTTAAGCAAACCTGCATTGAGTTTATCACAGATTAGACTTTGTAACGTAATCATTTCACACTCAAGCAGAGCAGTTTCAGTATAGGAAACTGACTATTCTCTAATTGCTCTTCCTATAGAAAGCCACAGAAAAATTGTTGGCGCTGTATTAAAAGTACGTATACAATCAGGAACTGCTTACTATACACACGCATAATCCCCGTGGCTTCCTGAATGTGAGTAAAGCTCTTCAAAGTTGACAGACAGTTTTGAGGAATAGATCTCAGTTCTGTTGCTGAAGTAGTCTCTTTTTTACCAACTATAAATTGATTAAGCTTCAGCTGAAAATGTCAACAGTAGGACTATTACATAAACTGAATTCTATGACTGAACAGGATAACCAAGAATGAGAACTCTTTCTTTTTCCTGAAGTATATTGCCAAATAAACTTGGGCACAGTACTGAAACCAAGGATCAGATTTAGAAACCCTGTATGATCATGCACAAAGGTTACTGCAGACTCTATTACTACCATCTTTAATAATTTCTGACATGAAAAATACCTTCAGATGTCTCTCTCTCCTCAGGTAGATTGGAATAAGCCATGCCTCTGCGTTTGATTCTAGCCATCTGTAGATAAAAACTGAGAGCTGTAGAGTTCCTAAAAAACTGTACAGCAACATGGAGCATGGGTCTGAATTACAAAACAGAATAGCTGAGGGAGCTTCAAATCACTTCTAATGTATTCGCTCCTTTTTTAAAAAGAAACCCTATCTTATCTGATCAATACAGTTCCTTAATAATTTCTACACAGGCATGGATTTGTTAAAATATCTATTTTACATCACTTTTTTTGTGGATGCCTGTGTTGCTATATTCTGAACAAGAACTTGCACTCAAATCACATGAATATGCATGCACAGCGCCAGCGGAGTCTGGCAGACTGTTAAGTGGAAACCTGTTACTAGATAACAAAAACAATGTTACGTGCAAATCACACTTTTATACTCACCAAAGCGTGCAAATCAAAAAGGATTTTCACCAGAGCATCAACAGGCACACCTGTTGCATGTGTCTGTGCCAAAGTTTTTGGAAGCTCCTGTTGCGGTACTAGCAATACACAAAATAGGACTACAAACAATTTAAAATATTCTCCCAATTTTATAAATTGACTGACCTCATTTTGCTATGACTAAAGAATATTAGATATGAGATGGAAAATTTTACTCTAAAAATGTGCCCAAATGAGTAATCACAGAATCACAGAATCACAGAATCACAGAATAGTAGGGGTTGGAAGGGACCTCTGTCGGTCATCTAGTCCAACCCTCCTGCCGAAGCAGGGTCACCTACAGCAGGCTGCACAGGACCTTGTCCAGGCGGGTCTTGAATATCTCTAGAGAAG
>Ga0065711_1039696_pt1 | contig 17577 bp, 10 predicted proteins | sample Hoacrofraction12_FD_59098 | JGI IMG/M metagenome (GOLD analysis project Ga0065711, IMG submission 59098) | Hoatzin crop microbial communities from Cojedes, Venezuela - Epithelial fraction 12 v2 (version 2) | ecosystem: Host-associated > Birds > Digestive system > Esophagus > Crop | place... | reverse complement strand
GGGCACAAACTGAAGCAGAGGAAGTTCCATCTGAACATGAGGAAGAACTTCTTCCCTCTGAGGGTGACGGAGCACTGGAACAGGCTGCCCAGGGAGGTTGTGGAGTCTCCTTCTCTGGAGATATTAAAGACCTGCCTGGACAAGGTCCTGTGCAACCTGCTGTAGGTGACGCTGCTTCGGCAGAAGGGTTGGACTAGACAATCCACAGAGGTCCCTTCCAACCCCTACCATTCTGTGGGTCTGTGATGATCAGGTGTCTGCATCAAAGGTGATTAGCATACTATTGCTTAGCCTAGTCGTGCATTTTTTCTAGGTACCTACTCCACATATTAGGGAACATAGATGCACTGTACTTTTAAACTGCTTGTAAAGTCACTGCACACTGCTGAAGAACCCTACTGGGAGGTTTATAACACGAAACCAATCAGGTATATAAGTAGTGTCTCCCATAACCCTGGCAAAAGTGAAGTGCTTAAGCTAATTTCTGTTAGCGAATTCATTCGAAAGAAAAACTCATCATTAACCTTGAAGAAAAGGGAGTAAAGGAGGATAAAAGATGGATGAAATCATTGCTATTGTTTATCTCCAAAGCCAATAAATAGATTTAAATTCAGTACTGTCCAGTGTAGAAAAGCTTAATCTTCTCTTCAACACAGAGTGAATAGCAAACAACTAACTGACAGAGATTATTTCCTACCATGCCTCCAGGTACAGCTGAAAAATTTACCAGTCAGACTAAAGGCAGGCAGTTTCTGTGTTTGTAACCTGCAAGACTTTGGGTCACTCTTACAGCAGCTTAGGGCATAAATGCCAAGGCTGAATTTAATCCTTTTAAATTAACACTGAACAGTGTCTTTAAGACTTGAACTAAATGCTTTGTTCTCCACCTCTCTTCTGCCAGGAAGATGCCAAAATGGTGAATTACCTGTGCCTGTTGTTGACCAGTAATCTGACCGAAGACCTGCTGCACAGAAAAAAGAGTTGTGTGAGTCTCCTCATTTGCCCAAAATCCAGAATTCAGGGTTTAATTCAATTGCACTTCTTTAATCATAACACTAAACACACAGGGCAAAACAGTTCTCTCAGGAAGGGAGGCTTCCCAAAATCCCCTTCATTTCTGCAAACTCTGCAAGCAGCTTTGGAGGTATCATGTCCCCAGACATCTTAGCGCCTGAAGCAAGAAGAGACTGCATGTCAATTAAGCAGTCAAATTTAATTGAAGGACTGAGACAGAGGCACCCAAGAGGTCATTCTCTCACTCTTGGCTACAGTCTTTTTCAGCTTTCAGTTAACAGAGTTGTTTAAATTAAGCTTGTTCTGTACTTTTTACATAGAGCTGCAAATCATACAACATTTTGTAGCCAATTACATTAAAGAGATACTTGAATCCTACATTGCTAATTTTTTCCCCAGGCAGGAATGGCACAGGAGTATAACAAATGGGCAGATTTATAATCCATTTCTGAATCTTTAATAAAAGAGTGACAAGAATCTCATTTCTAGTGGAGGGGCTAAAGTTTTATCTATGTGAAAACCTGAATCCGTTGTCTTCTTATACTTTTAAAGTCACAGAATAAACCAGATCTGAGCTGTCTACAAAGGGTCAGGCTTAGCTCCTGAAATTGAACATCAGCATTCCAAGTAAGGAAAGTTTTGCCATCAGTGTTCACAAGGATAGTTTATACCTTGATTTGACCTCAAATCTCTTTTTGTTTTTCCTTTCTCTAAAAATAAAAATAAGAACTTTAGCATTAGAAGCTAAAGATGCTGGAGAAAGATTTTGGTTTATTCATAAAACTTGCTACTCGAAGATAAAAATGTTTGCTTAATGAAGGCTTTCCTCAAGGGTATGGGTATGTGCTTGATACTAACCACTCAGTACAATGGAGTCCATGTCGACTGCAAGGCCCTGAAGACTTCCTACCGAGGTCCGGTTAATGATACTTGTATGAATGGAATCCTTTAAGACAGCAGCCACACAATCTTCACACAGCACTTGGCCTTTCGCCTGTGGTACCACAAATACGATCCAGAAATGAATAAGGAGGCCTCCATTGTTGTTGTTACTGAAATAAAAAGGTCCTACAGATTACCATCATGTTGAAAGTTTTCTGAAGGCTAGACTCTCAACACAAGCTTCTGAAGTACCAATTCATAAAAGTATGGATTATTTCCATCTTGCCTTGTTTCTTTGACACACTGAATATATTTTCTTTCCTAAAACATAAATAATTTTTAGAAAAGCTCCCAATACCAAAAAACACTCCTCACACCCAGTTGGGGATCTTCACCAGGCTGACTTCCTGAGGGCTCCTGACTTTTGAGATCTATGGATATCATCATAGCTACTTGAATTAGAGCTGGATTATCTCCTAAAATCATTGGATTGGAATAACTATTCCTCTAGCATTAACTGCATACATAATATTAGAGTAAATGTACTTTATTGCAGTATAGGGATTTTCCCCTTGTTCTGTCAGCAGAAAACAGTTTTATACCAATAACATTACTTATAAAGTACGTGCAACTCTGTCAATAACATAGAGTTGCACTCCAATAGCATGTTTAAGTGGTTAAACATCTGTGTGACCTATTAGTCAAAGCATCACCAAACTTCTTTAGGAACATCATTTCTGTTTACCTCAGATTGTACACCCGGCAGACAAGGAACTGCTTATATGACTTCAGTTTGTCCTTACTTTTGTGAAATGAATTGATACAGGTTATAAATGTATTTTGTTATCAGTAGAAGTGCATAGGAAAAAGACTAAATCATAACCTTCAAAAGTAGGTTTCTCTCATGGTGTCATTATAATATTTACTATCCAGCAGAAATACAACTGCATTAACCACAGTTTTACCTGACTTCTGAAACTGTGGACTGCTTGTAAAATTTGGAGAAAGAGGAGGTTGTGTAGACCAAGTTCATCTGAAAGAGAAAGTGTTAAGCCAATGTTAGCGTTTCTGAAAAGCAGCCACACCTAAAGATGTTATATGCTTAGGCTTTCCTAGAAACATCCTGTTTTCCACTAGAATATGCAATTTGTCCACATTTCCAGTCACAGAGCAGCCAAGCTAGGCAGAGCAGCAGATATGAACAGACCAGTTCCGCAATGGCCCCATAACAAGTCCAGTATTCCCACAGGAAACATCAAATCTTCTGCCCATGGCCAGCTAACATGTACAGCAATGCTCTTTCCAAACAAATGAGTTTTGAAAAAAGTGCGCATTCTTTGCCCACCAATTCTCAAACATGGAGGGCTTCCCTATCCTGATGCTGAAACTTGGGGCCAATCTTCAGGAAATAAGCACATACTCATAACATTTTCTGTGTTGTTACTAAGATGCAGTTAACTGTACATATCAGAGCTTTTTTCACAGAATGACTGAGATGGGAAGGGGCCTCTGGAGAGCATCAGGTTGAACCCCTCTAATCAAAACAGGATCAACTACACCCGGCTGCTCAGGGCCACATCCAGTTGAACATCTCCAAGAATGGAGACTCCACAGCCTCTCTGGACTACCTCCTCCAGTGTTTGACCACCTTCACAGTTAAACAATTTTTTCTTATGTTTATGTTTCTAATGTGTTATATTTATCTATTTTCTTCACTAACAGCTCAGTATTAACATATTTTTCTCCAATACACAGTATAATGAATGTGGAGAAGGAACAACTCTGTTTATATCATGCTGTAGGACTGCCTTTGGGGAAAGCAAGCTTTCAGTTCCACCAGTTCTTTGTATTTGTGTGACGATACCTGTGTGACGCTAACCTTCATTCCTCTTGTTCAAAGAGGCACACTTCTAAAGCCACAAGGTGGCATGTACCTCAAGCTGTTCAGGCCTCATCGTGCTGCTTAGTGGTTAAAATAAATCCCCAAGCGACTGTAACATAGATTATTTTGAAGCAAAGGCTGTAAGGGATTTTATGTATTACTGTTACTTTTGAAGGGCAAGGAAGCCTATCTTGAGAGGTTCTTCCACTACCCATCTGGGGGTCTCTGGGCCAGGAACCGTGAACAAAATGGTTTCAAGGAGAACAATAGACAAAACCTCAAATTCCCCACATCCCTGCCAGCAATTTTAGTCAAGAGTCGTATCACCAAGAATTGCAGTTTCTGCAATGTGAAATTCATTGGTGAGTTCAGGCAAAGTTTATAGACAAAAAATATTTTCCAAGTTATGTTCAAGTAGGAGGTGGTGATGCTGGCAGTTCACACCTGCTGTCACCTCTTTCCACTATGTGCAACAACAGCAGGGTACTCTAGGAAAGCAGCAAGACACGAGGCTCACAGCAGGTTAGAGTTGCTCCATGAAGAATGAGGAAAGGACACTTGTGCTTGTTGTCTGTCACCCCTGCCTGAACGCACTTCATAAGTTGAGGTGCAAGACTAGGGAAACTACACTATCTGCTTTCAAGTCTTCTGTGATCCAGCTTTTTTTTTGGGGGGTGGGGGTGGCGGAGATAGAGTTGGAAAACAGGAACAGGAGTTCAAATTATAGGACGACTAAGACTTAGCAATTATTGAAAAATCTCTTGGTTCCACCTGACGCTATTATTATTTTCTTGTTTGCTTATCAGCTTTCTTACTATTGCTTGAAACCTTATGTGGACAGTGCTGTATTTCCTGGCATTAATGTCTTTTTCCTCCACACACCAAATGTCTTTAAAGTCAAATTTGCTCTTAAACAAGATTCCCATGCCTTTCTTCCCACTCTAGAGCAGCCTTAACTGCCTGCAACACTCTGTAATTTCTGTTATGACTGATACAAGGTGTTTGGGAAGAATAATGGTCTTTAGAATATCTGGCATCAGAGGAAACGGAAATGTAAATATGGTTGAGAGCTCTAGGGTAATTATAGATGCTCTAAGGCAGAAGACTGGCAGCAGATACCAATTTAAATGCAAAAGACTTCATCAGTTTCATGTCTCAAAAGTGGCAATTAAGTTTGTGTAGAGTTCTACTCGTAGACTCCAATTTGTGGGGGGAAATACGTAACTTTTTTAGTAAATGTAAAAGTCAAACGGACCTTTTCAAAACTCAGTTTGTGATTAACAAGCTGAAAGCACTCAGTTCTTTCCTGCCTCCAGATAGCCACCCTTTGTACACAGCCTTCCAATAGAAGTGGGAAGAGGGTGGGAAGAGGGGGAAAAAAAAAAAAAAGGAAAGAATAAAAGGCAGAACACCACAGCAGACTCTATGGCACCTGAAAGTTGCACCTCTCGTTCACAGCTCTGATCTTATTGCTAGCCAAGCAGCCCACTCATCTTACCACATGCTGCACATTCTGTGCCACAGAGAGGAATTCTTTTGACTCCTTCTGCCTATATTCCGGGAGAAACTCTATGTTGGCAACACGAAACAGTCCAACAAAATACAATGCATCTTTGTTTTCTGCCTGAACTGCAAGAAACGAAGACGACAGTTAGCCTCCGTTTTTTACATTTTTTTTAAAGAAAAGAAAAGAGTTTTTTTCCCCGATTAAACTCTAAACCAAATTATTCAGACTTACAGTGGAGAGGACTACCGAAAGAACACTATGCTTTCACAGCCGAACTGTTCTAGATGAGTACCACAATAGCAAGATTACATGAGCACCTGTTCCCTGAATGCAAGATAAGATACCACCTTACAAATGAACCAGCATAACAAAGGCAATAGCAACATCTAACTTCTGGAGCATCCCTAAGGAATCTTAGGCAATATTTGCACTGGAGGTTTCAAGAGGAGAACATAGCTTTTACTGCCCGCTTAGACATAAAGCGAGAAGGAAACACTCCACAGAAGTGATAATTTCTTGTCTTGTCCAATGTTTTTATAAGTCTTAAAATAAATATTTGCCTTCTATGTTTTACTCCGATTTAATTCTTTAAATCTATTCTGCATGAGAGACAAAGGACTTGCCTGGCCTTCAACAGGCCAAGAAACACAGTGGAAGTCAAATTTTGAGGAATCAAGTTCATAGGAACTGTCGGTTCTGTGCAATTAGCTAGCACATGTGAAAAAATGTTTTGCATAACACTTAAAATAAAAGGTCGCACTTCCTAAAGCCAGCAGCTATGCCTGCTCTTATAATGACTTGTTAATTCAACCATTTGAAGTCTTAACAAAAGACACCCAAAAGCCTTTCAGATCCCATTTAAGTAAGTTTCATGTTTATTTTAAAAACAGCCTTCAGGACGAGTGAGATCTTAAACCCAACTGAAAGTACTATTGGGGACAGTGAGGTATGAAACTGGCATGAGCTTTCAGCAACTCACCAATGAAGAGCCACAGTAATGTCCAGGTTACAACTCCTAAAATGAACAGAATGAGGGTAAAGAGAATTATTTTGTTTTGAAAATTCAACAGCAACTTATCTTTTTTCTTCAATTTCAATTTGCCATGTTTTTTCCTCGCCAGAATCCTCTTTGCCAACTTATCTTCTGCAGCTACCATTTGGACTGAGATGTTGGCTACCTAAAATAAGGTGAAAGACAACAAAAAATGTGCAACTTATCTAATTGACTGACCAAAGACTAGAACAGATTCCCACACATATTTGTCTGTTACTGCATATACACAACTATGATTAACCTAATAGCAGTTTAAAACTCCACTCAGAAAGGAAGACCTTTTTCTTCCAGACACTTGCTGATATAACATTCAGTCCCTATCGCATAAGGACATAAAAACACAGTGTACCCTAGGATAATATGTCACCATACGACATCCTTGTGCATCCCTCGTTACTGTAAATTAGCCCTCTTTTGTCCAAAGGGTAGACAATGCTCAATTACCTTGCACAACCCGAATTATCAGCTAGCAAGGTGTCTCATGACCCAAACTGTTGCTACGCTTATGCAAGCTTGGTGCAGAAGCAGACACACATTCAGCCATTCGTTCCCTTTGTGTGAAGTGGGCGGGAGAGGTTAGCATGATATTCAGTTGATTCTTTTTCCTATATTGCGGCTTGTCATTTCCCTGCTAAAGAACCAAGAGAAAGGCATATGCACACTATCTTCCACATGTTTCCTCCCTGCCCATGGTCAAACTGTCACTGCTGTTCAAAGAAAAAAGCCACTTTCTTATCAGACCAGAACTATACCAATACAAGCAGGCTCAACCCATTCATTCCTCAGAAAATAGTCTCCGCTTCCTTCCAGAATGAGGAGTAGCGGGTACAGACATCCCCCTCCTGCACATCCAGCTCCCTCTGAGAAGTCCCCTCCAGTGAACAGGCAAATACAGCACAAGTCTTGGTGGGATGTGACCTGGACAAGGTCATCGCCTGGATATCCAGCCCTTTGACAATTTATTTTGACTTGCGGTCCCAAAATTTCTAAAGCTAGGTTCAAAATATCACCTGACCATCATATCTAGGTGCAAAAGATTACTATGTGACCATTTCTGCATTTGCAGCTTCTGCTTCCTGTAAGTCTCTTATCTATCTACAGTTTGCTGTGCTGTGGAAAATCTGTTTGTACCAGACACTACCCCAGGCATTTTCCTCTGCAGGAGATAATCAGCACTTTTAAGCATACAAATAATGTCTGTCAGTTGCTGCAGGCATAGTAAGAGCTGGCTGGGGAAAGCTCTGGGACTTCATAAAATTCCTCCTTGGAGAGCACTTGTGACAGTCCAACACTTTGTTGTGAGGTCAGCGAGAGGTTCCATCACCTTTTCTCAAGTCAATTCGTTGTCTCATCTATGCTGAGGTTAGCTGGAAAGCTCCTGGACCACTTAGGACATTAATGACCAAGCACACTGGGTATTACTATAAAAAATTTTTAATTTCCTCCTTATGGCACAACTATCACATAAGTTACACAGTATTGTCACATCAGTAAGGAACACTCAGGAAAAATATTCCAAAAACATGTTGATGCTAGTGAGAGGGCAGCTCTCAAGCAGCTGCCTTAGGAAGTTGTGGGCTCTCCGTGACTGCAGGTGTTGACAAAACACCTGTTAGCAATCGGCAGCAAGGCTTTTAGTGGGAAGTCTTCTCTGAAGCACAAAACAGCCTTTGAGACAAGAGCTGGCTTAGGTGCTCACATATACAAAGATGAAACTGAACTTCACCATTTTATAGATGAAGACCAAAACAAAAAGGCATCTTTTTCCTTGTCTTTTGAATAGTTTGATTCATTTTAAGCACATCTTCAAAGTGGGTCTCCCCATCTCACAGCTGATGTTATGCTACTTGTGGGCTAGGACCTACTCAGAGTTACATCATCTCTCAGCAATGCAAATCAAGAATCCCTTACAAAGACCAATGATAACTGGTCTATGATTTGCTCAAGGTGCAGACAGCCTCACTCTGCTGAGAGACAAACCCTTGTCCCATCACCTATCCGCTTCTATGCCCACAAAAATACACTGAGGAATTCACAACCATGCTAGAACAGAGGCACATACAACAGCACAGACCCTGACTTGGGCAGATCTGGCTGTTCCCTATGCTCAACAGACCTTTCTTAGCCTCCATACACCTACAAGCGGTAGGCAGAGAGGAGAAGGGGTGCAACAAGCTGCCAGGCTATTTGCCATTATTTCATGCTTTGAAGCCTCTCAGAAGGTACACTGCAAGAGTGTGGCCTGTTGTAGACAAAAAGGCGTCAGCACAAGATTAATTTTTCATCCGTACTAACTATATTTCACTTGAGGAGAGAGAAGACTGTGAAAGTCAGGGAGTACCAGCTAAGAACTGCATTCCAAGTTATCAATGTGGGATGCTAAGTTTAATTCAGTACCTACAAAAACCATATGCTGATGGAGCTTGACACCCAGGAAATGCCAAGCATAACTACAACATTTGCAAAAGCAATACTGTGAAATAATCTACAATAAGTGATTGTTTGCTTCTGCCCAACACTAGCAGAGCTACATTTGAAGTACTGTGCCCAGTTTGGGGCCCATCAGTATAACAGAGATGTCAATAAACTGGAGTGGTTCCAGGGGATGGCCATCAAGAGGCGAGGGGCTGGAGGATGTGATGTACAGCAAAAAGCTGAGAGCCCTGGGATTGTTTAGCTGGAGACAAGAAGGCAAAGTCAGCATGAGTAAATCTAATTACAGATTTTCCTCCCTGAAGTGGGTTATGGAGAAAACAGAGCCACCCTTTTCTCACTGATGCCCAGTGAAGAGACGGCCACAACAGTCACACAGGGCACCAGCGGAAATTCCAGTTAGACTTGGCGGGAGCAGGACGTATTTCACCATGGCAGCCATGCACCTGAGCCATGCCCTGAGAGGTCAGGGAACCTCCATCCCTGGAGATATTCAAAAGTCAGCAGGACAATGCCCCAGGAAATCTGTTCTGATTCTGATGTTGGCCAGCTTTTTAAAAACTTAAAAACCTTCAGAAGTCTCCACCAAAGTAATTTTTTTTATGATACCCTAGTAATGCTTTCAATAAGAGGTGTTTGTGTATCCTCACGGAGAGCGCAATCAACATCACCACAAATATTCTGCCAGTCCCGTAGTCAAATGCAATGGCTAGCAATCTTTGACCTCAGAGTGGAGAATATTCAAAGCTGAGAAGAAAAATGAGTACAAAGTAATAACAAGTAGAGTAATAAGATCTGGTAGTACACTTCACAACTTCATCAAACAAAATGTGAAAACACTGAACTGGAAGATTTTAGACTCATATCTTCTGTCCAGGTAATTAGCTGCACTTGTTTTGCATGGTATCAAAAAGGATTCAATTTGCCTGTCTTCTGTAATTTAAAAAATCTTATTTGGTATAAATCTGTATAGGGATGAAAACAAAATTGCCTATGTGTTTGTTTAAAGCTCCACCCTGTCATGTAAAGTTCCCTTATACGCTCAGGTGTTCAATAGGACAGCTTGAGACAGCTGAATGAATGCTCAGTTCTGACATCTGAAATTTGAGCCACTTTCGTCAAGGTTCTCCAAAGAGTATTTTATATTTATGTTTTCCCATGTCATTCATCTTTGTAACTGCAGACCTAACCAGACAGATTTATTCTCAAAAAATAAATACAAAGTTCCTATCAAGGATCATTAAAGACTGCTCAAGATTGACATCACTGGACTACAAGTATACACCTGAAACAACTAGTGCCTGCATTACATCTACCGCAATGCTAATCTTATTTTAAAAAATGCACTTCCTGTATCAAGACTTGCATGGCAAAGTTCTCTATTACGTGGGATTCACAGGAACATTGAATGCTATGCTCTACATTTTATTTACTTCCCTAGGTCATATTAGCTTACCACAAACGCGTTATTGTAAGAAAAACAAAGGCAAAGTTAAGCTCTTCCCTTCCTTCAATAAGGATTGTAATTCCTAATTCAGCTTTCCTCTCTACTGCAGCTTAGTGCTTGTACTCTAGAATTGGTTTCCAGCTAAAACTGCAATTTGACTATCACCATACGCTGAATTATTTAATTGCTTCTTTGTCATGAGTTAATGCTTATGCAATAATTCCCTTCTGTACCTTCCCAGGGCAAAGCAAAACACTTTACCTACTTCAATGTTGCCTTTCTTGCCTAGAAATTGATTTCTTGTTGGAAAAACGTGCTTCCATGACACAGATACAAGCTTTTCCTATTATCACACTGACATTGCTGTTATTTCCGTTGGCTGAAAATAGATGTTGCTAGCAATCTGAATGTATACAAACATATGATGGCATTTTCAGACTGAGTGATAAAACAGAAAGTTATAACGAATCAAACTGAGGTGTAAAGTTTAATACTTGAGAATTGGATCAGAAGAGATCTAGTAGTGTCAAGAAGAGTATGAAATCAAGAACGCTGAAGTCACCTACTTACACTTATTTCTTCTTCAGGTTTAGCTGCTGGGTGATCGGTTTTTTCATCCATTCCAGCAGAATTAATTTTATTGCTTTTCCCAGCTGAAAAAGAGCTTGCACCTTTACTCAGGCACCAATTCTACTTCAGAAGCTGAGGACAGCTAACAGTAATGTCCAGGACCAAGAGAGGTATCAAATTCCTTTGATGAGTTTCCAATTGTAATCTCATCTGCCCTGTTAGAAGGATGCTATCAAGTAACTTTAGACATCAAAGTTGGACTGAATAAACAGACTTTTCATAGTTTTTTCAAGCTGCAATAGACTCCAACTTGTTAAAACAAAATCACAGTTCTAAAATCTATATATCACTAAAATTTCACAAAATTGGGTGTCAGAAACAAGAAAAGTAGGAAGTAAGACATAAATATGAGAAAAAAATCATGCAACTAAAAGAAGGAAAATAAATTTAAGCACCTTGAGTAAGAGCGCTGCAAATAGCAGATAACAACTGCAAACCAAGAAAAGCATTTTTTACTGTTTTCTAGAATTTTGTAAAGTACTTTTTCAAGACTCAAATGTGGTTATTTTAGTGTAACCAAGAAATAAACTGCTCCAGGTAAAACAGATCAGGCTTCAAACTGAGAATCCTTTTTGTAATCAGATGCAGGAAGTCACTTGTAGCATAACAGATCCATCCTATTTTCTTTGGTAATTAAATATTTATAGAGGATGTAAACCAGTACTTTCCTCAACGGTTGCTAACTATAGAGCTGTCTTTACTTTTAAGTGATTAACAATCTCAATGTCTTCCTTGGGTCAACATCAGAAATGGCACTGGAGAAATGCCAACTTTTTATAAAAAAAAAACCCAACACACCTTCTATTAATTTGTCTTTGAAGATATAAAACCTAGATTAACAATCATAAAAACTTTCGCAACACAGTAGTGTAGAAGTATAGACTAGAAAAGATGTAGTCAGATCTCATAACAGGCGAGTTCCAGGAGCAATCTCACTCCGTCTGTGTAACCAGCAATAGATTGCTTTATCTAATTGTAGGATTCTTTGTCTTGTAGTTGAAGTACTTATAAACTAAAATATTTCTTGTCTGTGTGTTAGTCTTTGGCTTATACCCTGAAATAGAATATTTGTGTTCTCAGCCGTTGTTTGTTATTTGTTCGAATACTGCAAAGTATTTTAAGCATCTGAAGTGATACTTTAAGCTCTGGACCTTATTAATGCTTTAGTAGCATAGGAAAACCTACTAATTTATTCTATATTACTATTTAGAATTGCTTCCAGCTCCCACTTTTTTTTTTTTTTAAGTACACTTAATTTTTTGGGGACTACTGTGGTCTCCTAAAGTGTTCACGTAATTCCCGAAAGCCTTCCACTATCTAGTGCACAGGGAGTTACTCTGATACAAATGGTATTTCAGAAGCTGGTCCATAGATTAAGAGCATTGCACCTAAAAATACTTTCCCTTTGTCAGTGTCAAAGTCTTTTGCATGTTTATTCAGTAAGTGCCTTATGCTCTGAAGAAGCACAGTTATCTTCAGATTTCACTTTTCTTCAGTTTAACTTCACATGTTTTCTCCTAGGAAGATAAAAATAACCCTGGTGTTTGTTATTGAAGTAGCAACCAGAGTCAATCAAAAGACATAGTATTAGTTGTGTGCTTTAAACCTGGTAAGAAAATTATATGCCATTTTCTCTAGATTGCACAGAAGGGCTGAGGTGGATGTTATTTCCATTCCTTCAGCAAGGTAAATAACATTATCATGCACCTTTCACATACCTAAGGTGTATATGGGCCACTTGCATGACATAAATGAAGCAAAAAATAAAATGATGGAGAAGGAGGAGGAGGTCCTCCAGGTGCCAGAGCAGAGACTCATGCTGCAGCCTGGGGAGGAGAACACATTGGAGCAAATGGATATTCCTGAAGAACTGCGTCCCATGCTGGAGTGGAGGAAAAGAGTGAGAAGGAAGGAGTAGCAGAGATAAACCATCGTATACTGTCTATAATCCCACATCTCCACTGTGCTACTCGGGGTTTAATGGGTGCAAGGAGTAGAGGAGTCATGAGTGAAGAAATGAAGTTGAGCCTGGGAAAGGGGGGAAGAACAGTGTTGTTTCAATGTTTGCCTTTTTGTTTCCCACTACCCAAATTAGTGGTTACATTTTTATTTTAATTGGAAATAAATTAAGTCAATTTTCCCCAAGTTGAATTTGCTTTGCCTGCGACAGTAATTGGCAAATAATCTCCCTGTCTTCATCTCAAACCATTATTTTTCTCTCCCTCCTATTCTTCCCATTTTCTCCCTCGATCCTGCTGAGGAGGAGAGGTAGGGACTGAGCAGCTGGGTGGGAGTTTGGCTGATAGCGACAGCTAAACCACAACAATGTTGCAGTACCTGCTACTTACTTCTCCCTCTCCTCCTTTCAAAAAGCAAAATTAACGTTTGAGGTTTTTTTCTGAGATAAGTGGACTCTATTTCCAAGTAATGCTAAGAATAAAGAGGCTGGCAAACTGAAATAAAACGTGAAACACAATAGAAATAAAATCATCTTATGAAAGTGAGTGCTGCTGTTTCCTTCTGTTTCAGTAGCTGCATGTTCCCTGTATAAAAAATACTTGAAGATTAAAAAAATTTGAAGCGAACACAAACCATAGGCTTACTCTCTCTTGTTCCCCGATAGATACCAGTGATTCCAGGTCAGCTTGAAAAGCTGACATGAGCCAACTATTCCATTTCTGAGCTCTGTGGAGAAACGTGATTTCACATAGGTCCACCAGAAAGGGCTGTTTGCTTTAAGCCATTACTTAGTACGCATGAACTGGTATTAAGCATCTTGATTTCACCTCCTGCAAGTAATACATATCAAAAGCTGACTCTTCTCTCTTTCTGACCCAAATCAACATAACATCTATACTGATTAGTTTCAGAAGCATCCTATTTTCTTGCCCTTGTCATGGCTTCCAGACCAGTTCCACTTCTTCATGCTTTGTTAAGGCTACTAAACGCACTGTTTTGTCAGTTTATTCACACAATGACAGTGATGCTTGATTTTACTCTCATCATTCTCTCTTAGGTCTGTAGTTGCCTCATACACTTCTGTTTGTCAGCCTGACTTTCTGCTTCCCATCTCTGAGACCCACATGCAACCGCAGACAGTTTGTCAATCTAATCTGTGACCACTCCCAGCCCACTGAGTCCCAGATTAAGGGAAACACTGCACCAGATCTACATGACAGCCTCAAGCCACAGCCGAGATATCAGCCTATATTATGTAGATCTCATGGAGGAAGCCGGGATAACAGCGATTCAGCTCTCTGGGAGAAAAAGCCTGTCCTGTGCTGCACAAACCTTGGGCTACACTAGGAGAGATGCAAGGTTCATCTCACCTGTCTCAGACGTCTAGAAGTTAGGCATACAAATCAAAGTTTGTTTTCTAGACTCAGTCTATTCACAATGATGTCAGAGAAGTGTTCGAAACAGAGAAGATGAACCACACTTTCACCTCTGAGTACAGGTAGAAAAGAGGCAATTATCTTGTCAAACCTATGGTCTACAAAATCCTCTCTGTGTAATAGAAATCTTTCCCTTCTGACCAAGCCTGGCTTCGTGATCAGTTCAGAGGCAGACTTTCTTGCTCCTTTAACTGACAGGAGCCTAGAACCAGCTTGCCGGCATCAGCCCACTGACACTTAAGGGTACTCTAGAGATCTACTAGCCTCTGCACAATATTTTTTCCAAATTGAACATCAAAAGTGACCGATTTTTTGTATTTCAGGCTTTCCCTTTGCTAAGCAGCAACATCTAACAAGCTGCACAAAAGCACAGAAGGAAAAAGAGTCCATACACAATGCAAAGTTAATTCAACTGAAACCTGGCTTTAGTACCTTGTAAGAATTCTCTTGCATAGTATCTGTTTTTCTTTCACCAAAACTCAGGTAAAGCACAGTTCTTAACATGTCTGTGAAAACGAAACAAGTGATTAAGTGATGATTTATGATAACATTTGAGAAAGCATTCATAAGGCTTCTTAAGTCAATCAGTTTTCATCAGAGCTGACACAGACTAACACTGTGTGATTGCATATTTTGTCCCTTCAATAATTTCTTCAAATTACAGCCAAGCTTACTGCCAACAGAGGAAGAAAAGGTTTTGGCTGTCCTTCCCAATAACCCAGCTGAATTTGTAATTCAGCTTCATTTTGAACCCAGAGAAGGTCATATATCTATACCTTCAACAAGAATGTACTAATAATAATTGGTATGATATTAACAGTCTGCAAAGATCTGCATACACGCAGGAAAGTCATTAACATTTTGGGTACATCTCTTCCATCACAGGAGATAGAACCAGTACACAACAGCTGTTCATTTAGCTTTCTGGAAGATGAAATGGTGAGCAAGTTGAAATGAGGCTTTTACCAAAGTATGGAAGTGGGTGGTAACTGATTACTAAACACTAAATTATTAATAATTTTCTACTAACATATGTTTCAGTATCAACTTTGAACCTCTTTCTCCTCCTCCATGAAATGAATACTATGCTGTTTGCTTTCAAGCTCTTTTTCATCTTGGAAATGACAGGCAATTGAGCTGTCTTGAAAGATCCAGACAGGACACGTAACCGCCATTGACAGAGCTTATCATCTGCAATGAAGCAGCTGACCGCCTTGCACAGCAGCTTCCCTGGGCACTAATACTCCCATTTTGCCGTGCCTATGAGGACTGCGAACAGCTTAGTTATTTGTATTGCCATCAATCTAAATTAAAATAAAAAGGCTAAGTGAGCACATCTTTTGGACACAGCATCCATTTATCAGGCTGTGGCATTTTAAGGACAGACAAGTCCTGCTATTCCATCAGTTAATGGTCTTGCACCACTCGTCTCTTACTGGGGCCAATAGCTAATTTTACTCTCAATTTCTCTCCTGCTTATATGAAACTGGACAGCTATGTGTGGCAATGAGGAAGACGAGTAATACTGACACAGCTTACATGAATCATGCTACTAGATTAAATATGTCTTGTTAGGAGAATCACAGTGCCAGCAAACCCGCTGCATTTCAAAATAAAATGAATAATATACAAAAAATGATATTGTATTCTACAATAGTGAGGTTGACCCAAGTGAGCTAGCGCTGAAGCCTGTGACAACACCCTCCGCAGAAGTCAAGTCATGGCAGCACTTCAGCCAAGCAAAGGCAATGTTTGTAGCTTTTCAGGTGATGAGATGTGCTGATGTGCAAACTCCCATCTATCAGAGTGCTCAGTCAGGTGTGCTCTGATAGATCAGGCCTCAGCAGAGTTTGACAAGCCAAGTCAAAGTGCTTTTACTGGTGATGATACCTGTGAATGTAGCAAATGTAGTAGATATAGCAGATATAGATAAAAGTTATCACTTTAAGTCATCAGAATCACTGCACTACAGATTAATTAAAACCAAAGCAAGTCTTAGTCCTTTGTTAATAATTGGGAAGATTGTAAGAGACGAGGCTCCTGAATAATCCCACTTAGATAGCTCAGGCTTGGGAGAGCAGATGCGCGGAACCATGGAGATAAGGAGGTTGCAAGATGACCATAACACCTGAACAAAGCGACCTTGAAGGACATGGTATATGTGACCTTTGAACTGAGTTTGCACAGAAGCAAAGGTCTACCAGCGGACACCATGATGAAGAGTATGAGCCCTCATCTGAAGACCCCCAATGACCACCCAGAGGAGCCAACAGACATGCGTGAAGGACATTAACATATGCTAATGAGTTCTTAGAAAAAAACATTAATATGATAAACATTTCTGGGAAACATAAGGAATATGTATGTTAACATAGCATAAATACCTAGTAATTGTGTCTTTTGGGCACGCACATTTGGGCAGGGCTATCCCCTGTGCGTCCAGCACTGCAAGAAAGAATGCTCGCTTTTTAAAATGCCAAACTTAAGTTTTAGAGAGGGACCTATTTTGCTGCTTTCTGGTAACAGTGAATGTGTCTGTGCTCCTCCATGCAAACCACACTTCATCTGGTGACCTGGCCCTTAGTCAGTGCCCTGTCAAAAGTGACCAAAAATGGAATTTTTAAGTTCAGGGCTTTAGCTTATAAGCAGTGCTCTCCAAAAACATTCGTCTGTGAGGCTAAGTGCCCCAGAAGCTGTTATGATTAATGGATACCCCTTGCTCTATCATCAAACCTTATGTGGCACCTGGAAGGCAAACAGGAAAATGCCTCTCTTCTCACACTTGCACAGCAGTCAGTTGCCATAAGCGATGCCCAGCTGAATTGGGGGTTACTGTTCAGCACAAGGGAGCCAAAAATATCTCACTCATGTATGCAGGACTGAAACCTCTCCCCCAGGAAACAACATGCCCAAGGCCTCCACAAGCCTCATGCCAGCCTAGCCCCAGTTTTGCCACAAATAAATCTCCCTATAAAATGCCAGTGTAATCTACTTGTCGTGCCTTTCCACAGTTTTGTTTTCCTTGCAATCAAACAGAATAACTTTGACACCCTGGAAGAAAACCAGCTCTGGAAGTTTAACTACTTGTCTTCCCTCCTCTGCCTTTCAAAACCCTACCCATGCCCCTTCACAGAATCACAGAATGTTAGGGGTTGGAAGGGACCTCTGTGGGTTATCTAGTCCAACCCTCCTGCCAAAGCAGGGTCTCCTACAGCAGGCTGCACAGGACCTTGTCCAGGCAGGTCTTTAATATCTCCAGAGAAGGAGACTCCACAACCTCCCTGGGCAGCCTGTTCCAGTGCTCCGTCACCCTCAGAGGGAAGAAGTTCTTCC
>Ga0065711_1039695_pt1 | contig 17578 bp, 9 predicted proteins | sample Hoacrofraction12_FD_59098 | JGI IMG/M metagenome (GOLD analysis project Ga0065711, IMG submission 59098) | Hoatzin crop microbial communities from Cojedes, Venezuela - Epithelial fraction 12 v2 (version 2) | ecosystem: Host-associated > Birds > Digestive system > Esophagus > Crop | place... | reverse complement strand
CCGCCTGGACAAGATCTTGTGCAGCCTACTGTAGGTGACCCTGCTTCGGCAGGGGGGTTGGACTAGATGACCCACAGAGGTCCCTTCCAACCCCTACTATTCTGTGATTCTGTGATTCTGTGAAATATTTCCACACTATAGAAATTAACTTGTGGAAACCAATAATTCATAACAAATTCATAACAAAATAATTATTTGCAAAAATTCCGAGTATACGCTGTATGCTTTTTGCATCTCTAAAAAGGCACAGTTCATGGTCCTTGAAGGTCTGATTCAGATGACTGATCATAAAGTGGATCTTTAAGTGTGTCCTGGGTTTGGCCCAGGACAGGGTTAATTTTCACCAGACTCCAGGAAGGGGCACAGCCGGGCAGGCTGGCCCCACCTGGCCAAACAGAGCAGGGTATTCCATACCATGTGCCGTCATGCTGGGTTCCGGTGGGGGGGGCTGGGAGGCGGGAACTCTCTCGTGGCTCGGGAGCTTGGCGGCAGTCGTGGAGAGCGGCTCTGTTGTGCGGTCTGGTTTTTTTTGTGTATTCCCCTTATCTGTATCGTTGTTGTCACTGTTCTCTTTGTTTGCTGTTTTGTTAAACTGCCCTTATCCCGACCCACCAGTTTCTGCCTGTTTCTTTCCATTCTTCTCCGAACCTCGGCGGGGGGAGGGGCGGCTGCGTGGCGCTTTTGTTGCCGGCGGCAGCCAAACCATAACAAAGAGGTGTTCGTAAATGGCCAGTTTAGAAACCCTGGGATTCTTCTCAGGGAAATCACCATACCTCTTTGAGGACTGCTGAAGAATTTGTGGAAGGAGGTAGGTAGGAAAGTCCCTCATTTCAGATGTGCACCAGAATAAAATTTAAGTAAAGACTGAAATGTTGGTTCATATCTAAAACAAAAGAGGAGGTAAAGAAGAAAATTATTAAGAAAGGGTCCTGATATTTGGCTTTGGAAAGGAAGCTGGAGATCACAGTGAGAGTAGCTTCAGTAGTGCAGGGATATTGGAAGCCAAGCTGGAAGGTAACATGTTGAAGGAAGGGAAGCTGAGGTATTTGTTGTAGGTGGTACATTACATGATTTTAGAGATCAAGGGGGACATCTGGGATGGAACCAGTTTTTAGGAAAAGAGTTAGAGAGGAGTACAGAAACAAGGGAATTTCCTGAAAGAAATTTCTTAATTTTCTGAAAAAGAAAAAGAACATGTAAGACAATGAGAAGCTGAGAAGAAAAGTGTTGGAGTGCAGCAATACAGAAGCAACAGAAGTAAAGAGGTGGAACCGATGACTGGGGCAGAAAAGAGAGTTAAATATCTAGTGTAGAGCTGAAAATTGCTTATAACTGTACAGACCTGCCAGGACATGTCTGTAACCTATGGTGTTCCCAACAACTCAAGTTTAAGGAGTAGCTCCTTAGGTTTTCCAGTTTACTGTAAGAAGAATCGCTCTCAAGTTTATTGTTATCATCTTGACAGAGGTTTTAAGAAGTCAGTGTTTCTGTTAAAGATACAATCACAGAGGAATTAATTAGCTCTAACAAGAGTTTGACAGTGGTACTCAAGACAATATGATAGTCAAAAGGGAAACAACGACAACAGACACGGCAAGATTATTCCTTTTGCAAGGCATTAGAAATACTTGTTCATTGGCACATACAAGACTCAAGAAGTCGTCAACCTCTTGGATGTAAAAGCTAAGCATATAATACGTCATTACCATGATGAGCAAGACCTGGATGTTTTAATAGTCTATTCACAAAAAGACGGATTAATGATTAGCAAAGAAACAAGGAACACAGAAAAATAATTCAGAGAATTAAAGGATCAAATAAATTTGTCCCTGGTGAGGCAAACAAATAATTTAAATTTTGAAGGGGAAAATGAAAATAAGAAATAACGAAAAACTCTAACATTAACTTGGGGCAGAAGTAGAAAAATATGTTTTTCTTTCCTTGTTCTTTTCTCTCTTCAAGTTGTAACAAAGTTTATTTAATTTACTTTGGTTTTGAAAGCCCAATCAAGGATACTATACAAGTGAAACTTTTTCATGTGGGGTTGTTTTGTATCTATGAATGATTGTTTCTATACATGTGATGACTGAATCACAGTGTACAGTGCAGTGCACCTAAAAGTGCAATTGAAATTTCATATATGTGTAATAATTGTACTTTAAAAAGGCAGTGTCAAGTAGTCTCAAGCAGGAAGAGCAATTGATCATAGCACAAAATTGATTAACATTAAATTTACTTTTTGACAAGGTGGCTGTAAATGACATTGTGGTTTAAAAGCCATATGATTGCCTCATGCTCTCTTTTCAGATGGCTTGGAATTAATTTAGGAAAGAGACACAGGCAACAGATCTTCAAGTATGAGATGACGTGGAGCCCAGTGTAGACACATATCCCTTTCACCAGGTGTCTTCCACAGTTCATGCCCTCAAGCTCCCCTCATTGAACAACACTGGTAGAGTTTTCTCCTGTCATCCTTTAGTTCCATCTTAACGCCTGTCATGGAAAAATGACACTGGAGAGCCGTTGATATTTCCTATATTTCTGTTGAGAGATATGCTTTCCTGTCATTACTTCTTTACACTGCTCTTTTGAACATTACAAAAATTATACAGTTCTGCTTTCATTTCTGTGCTATGAAGAGATTTCTAGGCAAACCGAACACCTTGTCATTTTCAGCTCCGAGTGCCTTGCAATGGACTTACCCTGTTAACTGATCGTCTTAGCTGCAGAGTGTTGGGGAAGGCTGCACCTAGTACATTATGGGTCGCCTGTAGTCCTTAGGGTCTAAAAGTCCTGAAATGAGCAGCTTAGCTTTGTTTTGTGCACATGATGAGCTGCCTCTGACTCTGAGCATTCGTGGGTCACCAATGCAATTTCGGTGAGTCTGATCCCTGCCGCCGAGCCTGCTGTGCCAACACAGGTAATGAAAGTGTCCCAGAAGAACAAGCCAGCAACCAAGCAGATAACTAACAACCCAAGTAGCAGGGAGTGATACTCACAGAAAAGACATTCAGAGCACAGACCAGAATGACTCCAAGTAAAGGCTGGAATCATCTCCTATATAGAACGATCAAAACACTCAGTGAGAAGTCCTCTAAGCCTCACAGGGGTGGCAGCAAGGGCCAGATATGCTTGTGGTGCTCAGGGGGTGGCTTGGTTCTCACCAGGACACCAGAGCTAATATTATATACAAAGCAGATAGTAACACTGGTCTCAGCAGTAGATTTAACAGTGACTACCAAACCTGGCTTTGTTTCTGATAGGTATTTATGTGCCCAAGAATGTTAATTCCTCTTGTACATTCTCCCTTAGCTGCTATTAGTAGCAAATTCTCTTTTTTTTGCCTCAGGAAAGAGCAAAGTTCTTCCTAAAAGTGCAATGACTTGTGCTGTGTGTAATGGTGGATTTTTGGAGGATTTCCCTAGAGCATAATGCAGGATTATTTGAATGTGAATCTGTTTTTTTCCACATTTGGGAGTCTTTGGATGTCAGCTCTGTGTAACTACTTTGTGAAACGCTGGATTATAGAAAGTTACTAAAATCCGACTCCTTTTTTTTTTTTTCTAAAACTATCATGAATCAAATTACAAGTTAAGAGTGGGAAGGAGGAAAGAGGGAAAAGAAAAACAGAGTTATGATATTAGATTTCTGAAGAAAGTGGAATGTTTCTGACAGAGAAAGTAGAGGAAATTTAGATATAAGCTAATTTTAAAAAAAAAGAAAATATGATTGTTGGATGTTAGTTTCTCAGTATGTGCTTTAGTTGATAAAAAAACATGGTTTGCAGACAGAGGCTGTTGAAAAGATTGGTAATACTGATCATAAAAAATGAATTTCTCAGATATAAAGCTTTGGCTTTGGTCCTAAAATCAAATTGAAAATTAAATTATAGAAAGAAGTAATATAGCAAGGTAATTGCCAGTATGTTCAGATGAGATAGCAGATAAGAGAAAATTATTCGGTAAGAAAATGACAATAGTATATAGAAAAACACTTTTTAAAAAGTCATTATTTTTATTGTCTATAGGGAATAAAACCTTCTTTTAAGGAAATTATCAGATTTTCTGGCATAAGTATTAAATAAAGGCTAGATAACAAAGAGCTTGCATAAAGACTTATTTAATATCCTAAATCCTACTGCACAGAGAAATAGCCTAAATATATTACTGTCATCCATGATGCTAAAAATTACTATTTGTCTCTAATTTCTGTCAAGATGCCTTAAATTAGCAGCATTTATTGTTTTTATCATATATTTTCCCTTACAATACCTAGAAGCAGATACGTACGAGAAGACAGGAACTCTTCTGGACAGAGCTTAGGATGGGATTGAGCCCAGAGCTAGTGAAGGAACGGTGAAGGTCCTGACTACAGCAGTCAAGCCGTGTGGCTAGGATGAACCACCTCCTGACATGGACCAACAGATCTGAAGACAGCGGAGTTGTCCTGCCTTGCTGTAGCCACAGCTTCTGTCTTTAGCCCACGCAATAGGATTCATCTACTTTGCCTTCTAGTACTTGCACCACCCTGCCACTGTAAATTTGCCTCTGATACCATAGCCAGGTGAGATTAAGACACCTGAAATTAAGCACGTGGCTGATATGTATCCAAGGTCCTTTTGTAGTCAGTGGTGATCCAGCCAACATTCAGCAGAGTATCTGCCTAGGCTTCGTTGGCTGTACTGATATTTCACTCTGTGATGGACTCTGGAATACATTAACCTGAACACAGGGTCTTCTAGGGCTGTTTTGGATACTTTGTGTAACCCTCCACCAGTGTGTCTACTTGTTCAAACAAGTTTAACGCATGTAAGCAAGCTACACACCACTTAGAAGTGTAAAGGAGTTTTCTACTGTCAGATGTGTGCAATAGTTGGGACTAACAAGTTCCTAGGGTAAGCATTACTATACTCTTCATCTCCACTAAGCTAGCAATGAGTCTTTGCTGACCAGCAATCACAAGTGAGGAAGGGAAGAGTGGGCCTCTGCTGTTCCTGGATTGGGCTGATCCTTGCTGATTCTGAGTTGCCATCTTCAGACTCTCAGCTTTTTCACTAAAGCTTCGATATGCTTTCCTGTTCACATCTTTCTTGAGCTGTGGTCTATGCACATTCTCACAGTTCTTCCTTATATCTTGGCAATATCCTTAAAAGTCTGAACTGATCTTATGCAGTGGGACTGTGTCAAAACTAGACCTGTGGAGCAGGTAGACAGACAGATGACAAGAATGGTAGGAAGAGGGAAACACCTAGGTGACCCAGGACAGCCACAAAAGGCAAGCAGACATGGCACTGGTCTTATGGGGAATTGCACCCTCTGGACTAGAAGCTGAAAGCCAAGCAAGATGTTGGACACGGCTTTAGATGTCAGGCTGGAGGCAGCTGAATTAAATCCTGCACAAGATAGATGTGCCTGCACCTGTAGAGACCTACACATGGATGCTTAAATACAGAGATCTTAATCTGGAACTGAATCTTGCCCTAGACACTTAGCTTAGAACAGCCACCCAGATGCTCAACAGCGTGCATTGGGTGGGATGTGTTCAGGCCATAGAGACTAAGAGTACGGTTTTGCTGTGAAGAGCCTATACTCCAAAACCATTAGGTCAATCCAAATGCACCATTTCTTGTCTGTCACATTGGATACTGCTTTATTCAACGTGTGTCAGACTTTGCCTACTTAATTTATTCTGGACAAGTTGGCTACGCATATATCAAACTAGCATTTGCACAGTCTTTCTAGGATAATGTGAAGTCAATCCAATCTAGGCACTGTAAGGTGATGTGTCTTCTCTTTCTGACTCTAGTAAGTCTTGTCTTCCATAATTCTGACTTTGCAGCTGTCAGTAGTCAAACCGTATTTTCTTATTTTTGAAAGAGTGTCTCCTTACTGTAAGACTACAAATTATGATGCTTGCAGCTGGCAGTAGGTTCTCCAGGCACTAAAAATCCATACTCAGTAACATGCTGGGTGCAATTAATGTAGACAAAGCATGCAAGATGGACAAGGTGGATGTAGTAACTGGGTTTTCATTCCAAATACAGAAAGTGGATTTAGAGCAGAAATCTGGTTTAATACTGTAGGTCCCTGTGACTGTGAGTAGAAGAGTATTCACCGGGAACATATTGCATGTGCATTAGGGCTCTATACATCTTTGTACAGAGTTGGGAGGAGACTGTTAACTAGTACATATAGAGCTTGACACATTTTACGGACTGTATTGCATAAGGGCTGATTTCTTTGCCAAGTAAAACGTAAATTAAAATGTAACTCTCTGAGTTTGCTAGCTCGAGGACCTGAGGTGAGCCTTTTAATAGTTTTGTATAGATTCCTTGGATACTTAATAAAACACCCTGGCATAGCAACAGCTTTCAATCTCTTGTAATTGAACGGACAACAGTGAGTATTTAAATAAAACTGCAGGGCTGCTTATGCTTACAAATATGTAAAAAAACAATTCCAAGCCCTGACATTAGTTCTTGACTGCTAACAAGAAGTAAATGGAATTTTACACTATCAGGTAACGTACAATACGAAAAAATTGCAATACTAACCAAAACTGAAGTACATACAAAATGCTCAGAAAATTTTAGTAGTGCACACATCAGTTTCCAGAAAAGCTCTTCTTGGTTTTGTTCCTCTCCAGTCTTTGCTTTCATCTGCACAGGGAACAACAGTGCAGGGACTGTTTTTTTCTGTAAATGACGCTTTCTTAGTGTCATGTGTGCTCATGCTCATACTGAGTCAAACACAGAGATGTGCCCGGAGTGTAGAGTCCATGTGGGGGTTCTGAGAGTTCGGTATCAGTCTGAGCAGGTACTTCATTAGTTTTCAGTAGCACTTGCTTGGTTTTGTCTGTTGTATTATACTGGCAATGGTATTGTCTGTGGCTTGTTTTCTTTCTCCTCACTCCAGTACTGTCTGCGTACTCAGGTTCCATGGCATGGATCCTGTCCTTCAAGATCTTATTTGTTTTTAAAATGTTTCCTCCCACAGTTGTCATACATGACAGAACACTGTTTACAGTTCACCCTTTCTTATTCATGAAGCTGGTTATATTAGAGATGTAATAAACAATTAGCAAGGAAATAACATGCCACAACACAGGATGGGGTTTTCTGTCTTTTCTAATTTTCAGAAAAAAAAAGTTTGGTTGAAGGTACAATGTGGAGCAGCATAATTCTAATAAAATCCTTTTAGCTTGCTGTGGGGGGAAGGGGCTTGGTCTTTTTTGTTTGTGTTGGCCCACCAGAAACATTGATATTTCAGAGGCATCTGAAAAGAAAGCATGGCATTCCAAGCCAGTGTGTAAGATTTTCTGGATCTGCACAGAGATTTTTAAGGAAGATAATACAGAAGGTCAGAAAAAAAAGGGTCTGTCTTATCACGGATGTGGGTCAGAAGTTGGCTATCCCAGCCAACCCATGGAGAAAAATTCTTCCGTACGAATAATTTGCAAGATCTACTTTACAGAACAGTAGCTAAAATCTGGAAAGATGTCAGTAAGTGATGGTAAAAGTGCAGCTTGACAGATAAGATGTAGACCTGCAAACTTACAGTCCCCTGACCACCTCCTCTGAAGCTCGAGATCCACTGAAGTGGAAGGCAAGAACTTGATCAGCTTTTCCCCGTTGCTGGAAGGGACAATTGTCTGACACAGGAACCACGAAATAAGAACTGAAGGCCACTGTCAAAAAAATCAAAGAAACCCTATGAAACTCCCTGTCACACACGCCCGCACCTTGTCCCATCCTTTCCCTCTCACAGACATTTCCCCATCCTTGTGACATTCTCCCAGAGAAAAGGCATCTACAGAAAAAGAGTTGATTTCCAGTGACTTACAATCTTATAAGTGTTGTTTAGAGAAGAAATTGTTTGGCTTGTAACAGGGACACCATTCTAGATTGATACTGAAATACAAAACATAAAAAGGAGGGCTTTAAGAACTATGGCAATTATTTAGGATATAAAATAGCTTTGATTTTGTTTGTAAAAGTCCTAAAGGCTGTGGTCCCTTGGCTTTTATATTTAGACATATTCTTCCTTTATATACCTTATGCTGTGTTCTAGCAGTGAAACTAATATGGCGAATCTCATGAAGAGATTGAGTAATTGAGAATGCAGCAATGCAAAATGCACTTCCACTGTAATATAACTGATTTTAGATCCTGGCTGTTATCCAGAAAATCACCACAGCTTGGCAATGGAGTGGAAAATTTGCATTCTCTGTGACTGAAAGTGAGAATAATCATTAAGGTTAATTCAAGATCATTTTGGTAACTCAGAAGACAAAACAGTTATTGTGCCTAAAAATGCTGATTTTTTTTGTGGAAACCAATAGTACTAGGTTTTTTCAATATTTTTTCGGTAAAAAATTGGTTAATAATCTGTGAATACAGTAGAATTTGTTGTTAATTCTTATTAAAAAGTGATCCCTATCTTGTGTATGGATCACTGCCTTAAATACTGCTAGCATAGAACCTATACAGGGAAATTCAGGTTCCATTGTGCAGTCAATAATTCATAAACTTCCCTGAATTTAAAACCTAGGTCTTCAGAAGAAGGAGATTGCTTTAAAATAACTTCCAGAAAATGCCACATGATTAGTAGTATTCCAATCAATATTTATGAGCTACAGTCTGAAAGAAGATCACTTTAACATGATGCATCTAATATGCAAAAAAAGAGAGTAAATTAAGTATTGGCCATTAGGTCTGAATCTATATGAAAGGAATCAGTTTTACTCTTACAGTAGAGCAATCCATGAATTTGTCCATTTGAATGAATGAAGTTTTGTTGGTGTGCAAGCAAAGTAAGTGAGAAGAAAATTAGTACTCCATATCAAAGAGGCTCCTCAATGACACAAATGCTTTGAATAGACGGCAGAAAATCCGTAGTGATAGCAGAAAATAAGATGAGGTAGCAATGAGAAGTTGGTTATCAGCACAGAAAATCATGAAAATACTGAGCAAGTAGGTTTTCTTCTAGCATTTGCACATCAGAGAGTGACAGTCATAGATGTACAGCTTTTACCAAAATGCTTTCCTCCTGCCAAAAAACCCTTTCAGTCCAACAATGACTTAAATGACAGCATAAAGCTGTGAGATTTGTTTCCTGGAATAAAGGTATATTTAACTAGCTAACGTTAAAGAAATTTATGTGGACAAGACACTATTATAATGCAGAGGATAAGTTCTCAATAACTGTAGCCAAGTAAGTAAAATCACAAATTTAAGTGTTTGTAGTAAGCACTGTCAGAGAATTGAGCTACTGTGGTAAAATAAATTGTTCAGGTGGTACATCTGGAGGGCGGTGTCCAGTTCTGGGTTCCCCAATACAAGGAGGACATGCACACGTGAAATATGGGTAAGATATATGGGCTGAAAGGTGGGCTGAAAGTTGGCTGAACTGCTGGGCTCAGAGCGTTGGGACCAGCAACATGAAGTCCAGATGGAGGCCAGTTGCAAGTGGTGTACCGCAGAGTTTGAAACTTGCACCAGTACTGTTTAACGTCTTCATTAATTATCCGGATGATGGAATTCTCAGCAAGTTTGCAGATGGTACAAAACTGGGAGGAAGAACAGAGTTCAGAGGGACCTCAGCAGGCTGGAGAAATTGGCAAGAAGGAGCCTCATGAGGTTGAGCAAAGGGAAATGCAAAGTCCTGCACCTGGGGAGTAACACTAATACATTCTGGGGCCACCCAACTGGAAAGCAGCTTTATAGAAAATGACCTGGGAGTCCTGGTGGACAACAAGTTGACCATGAGCCAGCAATGTGCTGCAAAGGAGGCTTTGGGGGAAGGATTCTTTTCACTGTGAATAAATACCTGTTGGGAGACAGCAAAGAGGACAGAAGCAGACCCTTCTCTGTGTGGCCCAGTGACAGGACGAGAGGCAACAGGCCAACTTTACTGGATCCCTTGTGTGGGAGATCTGTTTGTCACGGTCTCGTGCAGGCTGGCAGCCCTGATGCCATTTATGACCGAGTCAGCACAAACTGATCTATTTCTGTGGGACAAAGAATAGCATAAAAAGAATGCCGCAGGTGGATGTCAGAAGTTGGTATTTCTTTAGGATAACCAGTTAAAAAAATTCACAGCCTATCACTGTTGAGTTCTACACATTACAGAATGCAAAGCAATATTGTTTGTATTAGGAATATTGAGAACATTATTATGTGTCAACCTTGTATATTGCTGAGTAATTTTCATAGGAAACACTTATATCTTTGTGTTATATTTTTCTTTTCATATAGGTTTATTGGAAAAGTTTGAATAACACAGAATGAGAGATGAACTACCTGGACATGGCAGGGAGTTCATAGAATCATAGAATGGTAAGGGTTGGAAGGGACCTTAAAGATCACCTAGGTCCAACCCCCCTGCCATGAGCAGGGACATCTTCCACTAGACCAGGTTGCTCAGAGCTCTGTCCAACCTGACCTTGAACACTGCCAGGGAGGGGGCAGCCACAGCTTCTCTGGGCAACCTGGGCCAGTATTTCACCACCCTCATGGTGAAGAATTTCTTCCTAATATCTAATCTAATTCTGCCCTCTTTTAGTTTACAGCCATTCCCCCTTGTCTTATCACTACACACCCTTGTGAAAAGTCCCTCTCCATCCTTCCTATAGGCCTCCTTCAGGTACTGGAAGTCTGCTATAAGGTCTCCCCGGAGCCTTCTTTTCTCCAGGCTGAACAGCCCCAACTCTCTTTGCCTGTCCTCCTAGGAGAGGTACTCCAGCCCTCTGATCATCTTCGTGGCCCTCCTCTGGACCCACTCCAACACAGCCATGTCCTTCTTATGTTGGGGGCTCTAGAGCTGGATGCAGCACTCCAGGTGGGGTCTCACCAGAGCAGAGTAAATGGGCAGAATCACCTCCCTGGACCTGCTGGCCACAATTCTCTTGATACAGCCCAGGATGCGGTTTGCTTTCTGGACATGCAAGCGCACATTGCCAGCTCATGTTAAGCTTCTCATCCACCAGCACCCCCAAGTCCTTCTCTTCAGGGCTGCTTTCGAGTCACTCTCCGCCCAGCCTGTATTTGTGTTTGGGATTGCCCCAACCCACGTGCAGGACCCTGAACTTGGCCTTGTTGAATTTCATGCGGTTCACACAGGCCCACCTCTCCAGCCTGTCAAGGTCCCTCTGAATGGCATCCCTTCCCTCCAGCGTGTCAACCACACCACACAGCTTGGTGTCATCGGCAAACTTTCTGAGGGTGCACTCAGTCCCACTGTCCATGTGCTGACAAAGATATTAAACAGCACCAGCCCCAGTACCGACCCCTGAGGCACACCACTCGTCACTGGTCTCCACCTGCACATCGAGCCATTGACTGCAACTCTTTGTGTGCGTTCATTGTGCCAGTTCCTTATCCAGCGAGTGGTCCATCTGTCAAATCCTTGTCCTTTCAATTTAGAGACAAAGACATCATGTGGGTTGGATCTAGATGGTCTATAAGATCCCTCCCAAACCAAACCATTCTATGATTCCGTGATTCTTTTACTGGTGGGCTTGATGGAGATGTTTGATCAAAAGAGATATACCGCATATTCAGAAAATTAGACTGTAACATAAAGCTGCTAGTGAATTATATTCCAGAAATCTTTAATGTTCTTGAGTTTATCTGGAGCACAGGCATGGCAAACAATGATACAGAGATTCTTGCTGCCTGCCTAGCTCGTTTGCAAGTACAACCTTAGGAGGTTTCATGCTCATGTTATTTCACTGCAAAGGAACTCTGTGTTACTGTAAGTACATAATGGATTTAAAGATTTTGGTCCCACCTATAAGGTCTTTTATAGTCATGCTTGATTTTATCTGTCTGATTGCATTCATTATTTTTCAAAGTACAAACTTCTGTCTGACTTGATCAGCTTGAGAGAAGATTAGCTTTTAAACTGTTCACACAATTCCACTCACTCATCTGAGCTGCTGATAAAATTCTGAATTTAAACAAAAACTTAATAGGTTTATAACTAGCTGTGCTTTTTAACTGCCTTGCAGAGTTGACTGGGAATTGCTCTTTTGTCGAAGCACTCTCAGTGTTACCTTGGAAAGCAGTTGCCATGTTCATGCTGAGGTTGTCCACCGTCTATGCGCTGCCATCGGATGTGGCTGGGTGTGCTGCACTGACTGCTGTAGCAGACAGAGGAGCAGAGAGTTTGTACCCTCAGGACAGCAGATGGCACTTCTTGCTGTGGTACCATTCCTTGAAATAACCTGTTCATTCCTTCAAACTCTTATCTTGCTTTTCATTTTTACAGTCTAGCCATGGAGATTTGAATGCTAAGTCTGCACATCTTAGGTATAGTCCAAGGCTTTGTAGTGCATTAGAGAGAAAACCAAGGGACAGCTGCAATCCAGCTTTCTTTGCCCTCTGAGAGTAGGAGTAATAGAGTTACTGCTTTTTTGTTCTGTGAAATATATGGAAAACTGAGTCTGTTTTGTCCTTCTGAACTATGTGCTTGTCCTTTGAAGGTAAGGACTGCAGACTTTTTCAAAGTGTATCTGCTTTGAGCATACAAAAAACCACATAACTGGTTAAAAAAATGGCAGATTACCTTTAAAGACATTTTTTTAAACAGTTGTAGTACATTTGAGGAGTTTCTTTGTTTATCTACCTTTTGACTTAGTCTTTCAGCTTTTCACCACAGCCAAAAGAGTGAGAAAGGTACTTAAAAAGTCTAGTAAAAGGGAAAGCTGAGGTTCTTTTGAAATTGCTATTCAATCAGCTGAGTACAAAGTCAGTAAATACCATAGAACTAAAACCAGAGAATCTGACAACACTTTCTTTTTACCCTTGTTTTGTTTTCTGGGTTCGTTCTTTTGTAGCATCTTGTTTGCTGAGGAATTCAAGGATGATAGGAATTCATGTTTAAAATTCAGGTTTTGTTTAAAACAAGCAAAAACTTGTTGCATTTTTTTCCTCATGAGGCCATCAGGGAATGGCAGACTGACAGTGGAGATTATTTCTTTTTTAGACATATCAGTGCTGTATGACAACTAACAGGAAGATGGTCTACTACTTCTCTTGAGTTGAAACTTTGTCTGTATGTTATTTGCAATGGAACAAGAACAAAAATTTGCAGCTTTAGATAGAGAAGAGAAACAATTCATAGAGGTAGCAACAGTATTGGATGACAAAGGCTATCTATTGGGTAAGAGTGGATATAAACATGCAAATACAAAATAGATCAGAAATTGATTAATTTTATTGGATTTTTTTAAAGAATTACACTCTATATTACAGTGTAAATAAGATGCACTGACACAGATTTTCTGAGTCTTTTGGTCAGTTGTTGATCTTGAGCCTTCCCCTTAGTAGAAATACTGATTCTGGTGGAATAACACTTTTTGTAACTCCTTTAAGACTCAAAAGCTACATTGCTGGCTTGCACATATGCCTAGTTTTAGCTTCACTCAACTTTTCTCTGAGAGTTCTTCTTCTGCCTGAAAATGCAGATGAAGGAATATGTCTGCTCTGGTGGCACCTCAGTAGAAACAGGTGCGTTTCTAAGCAGAGCTGATGAACACACCAGTGTCTTTCCAGCTACTTTATCTCACGTCTAGGACAGTCCAGGAGACCTGGATTCTCAAAACTCAACAATTTGCTGTGAGTTACCCTTGCTTAGTATGTAAAACATAAAATAAAATTTCCCAGGTGGCCAGATGGCCACACTATTCTTGGTTGTTTTTTAACTTGCAAGGCCGGTGAAAGTCACAAGCAGAGTTTACAAGAGAACCACACTTTTTCTGATGCCAATGACCTTTCTTTTTTTTCCAGGAGGTACAGTATGTAGCACTGAGGGAGGACTGTTACTAGAAGTGATTGAGATTATGCGTTTGTATCATGGAACTGTAGGATGACACAAGATGACAGCAGGCAAGAGAAGAAAGTACAAGGGCTAATACCCACTTTAATAAACACTTCTTAGATTTCAGTGTTCTTTGGATGGATCTGTTCTCTCAAGGACACCAGGTAGATCCCTGACCCATTGTAGAAGAAGAAGGAGGGGGACTGTTGGTTATCTTTTCATCCTTGTACTGCCAGAGGGCAGCACAGGCCTCTCAAATGCAGATTTACTGCCATTGCAGAAAAATAGTCTAACTCGTTGTACAGGCTATGTTTGCCGTTTCCAGTCTACTAGAAGAAAACACTTGCAAGGGCTAAGTGACATAAAATTCACTTTATAGAGGTTTGGGTTTGTTTTTTGCCAGGAAAAGGAAAAAATCAAATGATATGATCATAAACAACTTCTGGAGTGGCTGAGAAGTACACTGGCAATCAACCTGCCCCAAGCCATAATTTTTCAAATCACCTAGCTAAACCATGTATCAGAGAGATGATGGTTCCTTTGAAATTCTTGGTTTTGTATAACATGGACACTTTTTTATTTATTAATTACATCACAGTAACATCTGGAGGCCTCACCTATAGTACTAAGTGTGATGTTAACTTGCAAATTGCTTAAAGTAGAGGTTTTCTAGCCCAGTGTCCTATTTTCAAGTGCTTTTCCAAGAGCTTTTCCAAGGGAAAAATGGATTCTGCAAGAACCCACCACCAATTAATGTTTCCTATCAAGTACTAGTATGAAACAGTTTTTATGCCTTAGAGCATGGAGGTATAGTGTTTATACTTCCTCTAAAACACTTCTTTTAATGATAGATTTACTGCTACATATCTGATATCGGTGTTACACATACGACCTTCCAATACTTTTTTAGCCTTGCTAAACTTACGTTTTCAGTAATATCAACTGACAATGAATCTCACAGTGTGACTGTACATTGTATGGAAAATGATTTTTGTATTGATTTTATACTTCCTAGCCACCTTTTCATTTCCATGAGTAACTGTTGCTGTTGCACTCCAAACAGGGCAGATAGAAATTTCTGATAGATCTCGTGTGTAGAAATCACAGTTTTGCATATTTTACAGTGCTTGCTTCTGCTTTTATTAGTGAAAAGTATTAAAATTTTCATTTAAATATTCAGTCATGTGCCCCATTTAGTTTGCAGTGTGTGTTCCTGGAAAACTCTCTTTTGCTCCATTAACTTTGAGACTAGGCAGTGCAATCCAACTGAGGGTGAGCCACTGCTTGCTATTACTGTATTATAACAATTTTGGAATTATTTTTTACCCCATTCTTCAGTAATCTTGTCAAAAATTTCCGTTGCTCATGATTACTGCTTCATGCTGGGTGGAAATCTCAATTAACCAGTGTGAAATTATGTTTACATCTACTTTCTAACCTGTAATCATTACATTAAAGTCCTAAAAGTGGTTAAAATATTTCATTGTTTCTCCTTGAATATTTGCTTTCATTGTTACAGACGTTCGTTTGTCATTATGATTCACTTCACTTGTTCAGCTCTTTTGAAGGCTTTTCATGTTGCTTTCTGATTCTAACTGAACTATTCTCATTACAAATTCAGCTGCCTCAATATTCCTCTTTGCCACACTTCTAAATCACTTACACTTATATTAAAGAATACCAAACCTGGTATGTAAAGATATGTCATCATAGTGATGGAGTGAATATAATGGTGTTGAATCCCCTGTTTTTATTAGCAGTTCCTACCTAGTCACTGATTGACGAATTTTTTTGTTTTTTTACCTCAAGTCTACTTAGCCTTTCTAGTAGCCTTTTATAGATCACCTATCAGGGTCTTCCAGAACAGAAAGTACCTTCAAGAACTCAGTGATGCTAAGGAGCTGGCAGCACGTTGGTGATTTTGTTTTGGGTCTCCCTCTCCATTTTTGCTAATAATCTTGAGCTACTAATCAGTACAATCATTATGTCAGGAAAGGAAAGGGAAAAAACCTATCTGATGAAGAGATTTATATATCAACAAAACATGATGTAGGTAAGTAGGCACTGTAACAAATAATTTGTTTCGATGGGTTTGTAAATACACATTTAAAAATGAATGTGTGTATAGACCTTGCATATCACTGGATATCTAAATCTTACAAGTATAATTTTGGTTCTGAAATATATCGATGTTAAAAGTATCTTCATCAAATCCATGAATAAGAATTGCATCTGCATTTAAGCTATATAAGAAAAAACCTAGGTTAGTCAAATTTGCTTAATCTGATTTCACATTCTTCTGGCACTGTTCTAAGACTATGGTAGTTAACTTCTTGTGCTCCCTTTTGAAATTACAGTTGAGATCCTGGTACTAATGAAGACAGCAAGAGTTATTCTGTGTCGATTTCATTTGGGCCAATGATTCACCGTCTAAGCTTAAAAACAGTAGGAGTTTTATGTTATCAGAAAATTTGTCTTTTTTTTTTGATGGAAAGAAAATCAGTAGAGTAGATAACGGGAGTATCATCCAACCCTGAAGAAAATGGAACTGCTAATAAAAAAAATAAGTGCAGAAGATACTCAGCAAGAAAAGAAAAATATTGAATGAATAAATACATTTCTGTCTATGCATACGTGGTTAGAAATGTTATCCGCACCTGAAATACAACAAACACAATGTACAGAGAAAGCTACGAAGACGCAAACTATGAGTTTCAAGGTACAAAGACTTCCAAAATGTTTATTTTGGAGAAGCTTCTGAATAATAGAGACAGAAAAATACAACTCTTGGTGCTTTTAATCATTAGGAACTGCAGACTGAGTAAGACTGCCAGAACAGGAAAGGAGAGAACGTGCAGTCCTTAGCACTGCTTTTTTCTTCAGTGTGGGGAATATCCTTATACAACACCTCGTGCCCCTCTCATCTTGTCTGAAAGGGCTGTACTCCTGTGATCTAAACCTTATATAAATCTCCAACAAATATTTTCTATTGCACAGAAACCTGAGAAGCTCGTAAGTAAATTTCTGCTTTTCTTCAGGGGAGCTGATTGCAATTTCTGTTAATCTTGCCTTGATATTCTTTTTGTACTGAATGATGAAAATATTATTGAAGGCCATGAGAGGAATTTCATCATCTCATATGCCGGCATGAGTCTTAACATACTAATACAAATAATAAATCATTTTTTTAGAAATTTTAAAATATAAATTAGATCTGATAAAACAAAGAATGGGAAAAAGGGAGAAGAAATGGGGAAATGGTAGAAGAATAACACTGCAAACTAAAACAGACACGGATGATGAATACACCTGAACACTGAGAAACTGGAAAGTTTTCTACGCTGATAAACAGGAATTCTCTGTAGCATGATCTCGGCCTCTGTTTCCTTGTAAAGGGTTCTAGGTGAACTGCCTGAAACACTGAACTAGCTTCACTTTTCCCTTTTATGTCTTCACAAGATCCTTATTATGAATATTGTGAGGATTTGATTTTTCTTCTTCATTGATGTTCATTTTGACTGAAATCACTTTAAAGTGAGTATGTTTTTTGCTCTTCTGGGTTTTTTGATGAATACAGTTCCCACTCTCCATCTCTATCCTATGTATGTGTTTCTTCCAACCTGTTTTAGAAGAATTTTCTGATTAGTCCTCAAAATTTTTGAAAATGAGACTAATTGACTTGCCTGCACATTTGCTGCTTGAGTGCAATTGGGAAATGATTCAACTGAAGCCCAGCGAATTCTTTTTGATTTCTTTTT
>Ga0065711_1012318_pt1 | contig 17578 bp, 25 predicted proteins | sample Hoacrofraction12_FD_59098 | JGI IMG/M metagenome (GOLD analysis project Ga0065711, IMG submission 59098) | Hoatzin crop microbial communities from Cojedes, Venezuela - Epithelial fraction 12 v2 (version 2) | ecosystem: Host-associated > Birds > Digestive system > Esophagus > Crop | place... | reverse complement strand
CAACGACTTTCTCTTGCTGAAGCACTCACAGATGGTCAAGAGCGGAGGAGGTCAGCCCCGGCTCTGGCCGAGGAGCCCGGCAGCGATCCCAAAGCACCAGGCTGGTGCTGCGGTGCCGTCGCGGCCGTGCCGGGGGGGTGAGAGGCTCCCACTGTGCCCTGGACTGGCCCGGACCCCTGGCACGCGCAGGGAGCCGGAGGGCAGGGGCAGCCCCGGGAGCCGCAGGCACAGGCTCTGCTGTCGTCCCTGGCACTCGCAGGCAGCGTGCCGCAGCCATGCATTTTCCCTTATCTTTTGAATGTTATAATTCATGTTTCCTCCTTTAGCTGAGCTGAAAATGCCTTCTCTATTTATGTGTACGTATATACACACATACGCACAGAGGCACAGATGTATCCGGACTATTCCGGGATCCCTGGCGAATCAGCCCAGTGTTTGGTGAGCCACGTGCAGATATTTTAAGGCTCTGTTTCAGGGAGGCAGAGAGGGAGCAGCTTCCCTGTGAGTGGCTCCGTGGTCCTCGGGGAGCGGTGGGCATCTGTCCCCAGGGGAACGCCGGGCTGCCCGGCTGTGACCAGCACTGGCTGCTGCTACTGCGCAAGGTGTTTCTGAGAGGGAAATTGTTGGTGGGAACCTTTCCATTTCACAAAGTGCTGGTTAGAAAAAGGTATTCTCTTGTGCTTTTGCTAAACTAATTTTTCAGAATTATATTCTTTTTCATTTTAAATTTTGAACATTTTTATGGTTTTTATTTTGCTGTTACATGAATATATAAAACATTTAAAAAAAATCTATTTAATGCATAATGTTGAAAATAGGTATTTCCTTCCCCTTGAGAACACAAACCAACAGTGAAGAGCAGCATTTCAGCCATGAAGCGAGCGACCGCTCCCTCCACGGCTCCTCTCCCTGCGCCTGGCTCTGGCTCAGCCCTGCTTGCTGGGGTCTGCCCTGCAGCACGGGGCCCGATGCCCGCCTGCTCCGTGGTGAATCCTGTGTCCCCTTCCACCACGTACGCTCTGCAAGGGCTTCTGAACTTCGAGGACTTTGATTTTGACACTCGAGGAACAACCCTCAGTTTTCCAATTTCTGAGGGACAAGAGCAGCCGTGAATCTTGAGGCTGCCTTGCCAGGAGCAAAAAGCTACCTTTTGTAAATAAGCCAATATTTTCTTTCTTTCAGGGGGAAGCTGACAAAGATCAATATCAGCCTGCAAAAGACATTGCCCTCTTAAGAATTAGCCCTTTGCAGAATCATTAATCCAGGAAGCTGTTACAGGGTGACAAGAGTATGGAGGCTCTGCCAGCTCTGGGAGGGATCGCAGCAACATCCCCTTGTGCACAGAAAACCAAACCAAACGAGATCGCTGCGAAAATAGCTGCCACGCTATGGGCTCATTCTGCCCGAGGAGCTGGTCTGACTTTAATTAAAAAAGGCTGTCTCTGCTCGTGGTTAGTGTCGTTAAAGTCACCTGATATTTAGCTTCCTTTTGACACGGGTTAGGTCTGGGCAGGGTTGGGCTGGCTGCGTCTCCCCTTGTACCCCGCAGCACGGGACGCGGTGGAGCGTGCCCCAGAGCATGCCGGGCACAGCCGTGCTTGCCCATCTTACCAACAAGGATGGAGCGCTAGGAAAATCAGTAAAAATATACTGCTGGATAAAAAAAGGTGTTATTTTCATGTTTGGCTGCTCTCAGGCATTGCCACAGCTTTCCCAAATGCTCCAACGCTTCCTTCTCTTCTGACCATCCCGGCAAGGGATGAGTGACAAGGGAAGAGCCTGAACCCACCAGAGAGTCCGCGGTGCTGAGTTGGAGTGAACGGGACCCCGGCAGTGGGATTTATTAGGCTCACTAGTCTCCTGGAGCAAAAGATAGATGCCCTATCCCTGGAAATATTTAATGGCTTAATTCTGCACAGAGCACTTAAGTGTATGCTGTGACAATTGGGTGCTCAGAAACAAGTGGTGAGGGCAGTACAAGACCCTATAGAAAAAATTAAAGATTAAAAGGAGACGGCTGAAGAAGCACAAACATTAACAAGCGGGCACTTGGCCTGTCCGAGCCCTGCTAGCCTGCCTTCTGGCAGCAGTCAGGCTGCGGATGCCCGGGGCTCGGATGTGCCGGGGTGGCTTCGGAGGGCAGGGACAGCCCCTGCGGGTGGGGGGCGGTGGGTTGGAAGCTGGGCCCAGACCCCAGCCCAGCAGGACGGCTCCAGCCCCGGGGCAGCGGTGCCCCAGCTGCACTGCTTTCTCACTGGAGGCTTTTTACATTCATCAGAATTCAGCCATGTCCTTTTCCCACAAACACTCGTCTCCTTCTCTTTATTCAAGGAAGGGGGGGTGGTACATGAGGAGGAAGAGAAGGATCCAAAGCTCCGCATGCAGCCCTTGAGCCAGTGCGGGAGCATCTTCGCTGCAGAGTGAAAAACCGCTGCTATCGGGAGCCCAGGCCCATCGCTCCGGCACCAGCCGAGCTCCTCACGAGGCAGAGGAGCGCGCTGCGAGCGGAGCCCCGCATGCTGCCCGGCAGCGCGGCGCAGGACTGCGCGCCGCTGGCTCAGAGCTCGTCCTCCAGCACAAACCTCCCGGCGAGGAGGAGCCGGTGGCGTGAAACTGGGGAACCCGCTGTCACGAACGAAGCCCCAGGGTGAACGGCGAAGGAGCGCGGCCTCCTCGCCTCCCCCCGACACCCACGAGCGAGCAGGGCTGCAGCGGGGACGTCTGCTCTCGCCCTGCACCAGGGATTCACCTCCCCGGACGCCAGGCAAGGCCACAAGCAACCGAACCCCGCGTGTTTAGAGGGAGCGGGGGCACCAGGTGTGGCTTTCCAAACAAGGTGGGAATCTCAATTAAACCAAGCAGGTGCTGTGAAGTCAGTTTACACATGTGAAGGCCATCAGGAGCTGAACGAGCCGGTGCCATTGCCAAGGAGGAGCCCTGCTGCCTGATCTGCTGCTATAAATCCAGCGACTGATGGCTGCTCAGGAGGGGGTGTGCAGTGAAGGGGATGCAGCGAGGCCTGCTTGGTGAGTACCTGTTGTGGTCGCTAAGAGTATTTGTTGCTGTTGTGTGGAAACCCTTCCCCTGGTCTTTGCAGCTCTGCCCTCTCCCTCTGGTTTGTATCTGGGCCATGAGACTGCAGTTGGCTCTGTGAAGGATCTGAGTGAAGCTTGAGGTGTGTTGCTCTGTTGAAGCTTGGGAAGCCCATCGGCACTCCTGAAACTAAAACCTGAATCCCTCTGGGATCAACAGGGCAGTTTGCTCACTTGAAAAAAAGCCCTGGGGGGCCAAGGTCCAGTGTGGTGGCACAGTGGAGGAGAAGCCTGTGTGGTACCTGGGCAGACCCTGGCCAATGGCGGCATGTGGAATGGCACATGCACGTGGGGAGCAGTGGGCTGAGAGGTGTGAGACAGCATGTATAATCTTATTTAACTAAGAAGAAAAATCAGCCAAAAGCTGAAATGGTGACATGTTAATAGCTGGAAATAAAAAAATAATTTTAAACAAGGTGTTTGTCACAACATTGAAGGGTCACCCGCTAGGCGAAGGAAGCCAAAGTGGGAAACAGTTCTTAGGGGTAATTACAGTTTCTAAGAAGTTTTCCCCTCACTCTGTAATTGTCAGAGGGTGGTGATTGGCACCGTGGTGCCGCAGCAGCGCTGGCAAAGCACCGCAATAGAGCTGTAATTTACAGGCTGGAACCGTGAAGTCAGAAATGGTTTGGGAATTATTGCTAATCTTTATGGATTCAGTGGCTCATAAGCTGGTCGAGGCGATTCGGGTTACAGATCTGGGAGAAGCCGTTAATGATGGCCTCGCGCTGCCCGAGCACCTCCGTCCCCAGACCCCGTGTTTCTTGGTGAACTGCAGCAGACACTGCTTCGTTTCTGCCTGGGTGAAGAGCTCTCCACTCCTTGAGGGAGTTTTAAAGAGAGAGAAAGCTGCCTGATCACCCTTCCCTAAGGCACTAAATAATTAGAAGTCCTGAAGAGCCAAGAGCCGCAGCACAAGGCGGTGACCGTGCACTCCCCAAAACTGGAGGGCAAACCCCAGCTGCCGGGTGCTGCCGGGGACGGCAGCATGTCCCAAGCTGCAGGCGAGGTGCCCGGCTCTGCCGCCCTGCCTGTGGCCTTGGGGTGCTGCCGAGCATCGCCCGGGCCCCCCGGGCTCTTCTGCTGCCTGCAGGCTTGTGGCCGGACCCCCTGGGGCACAGTTTGGGGCAAGGTCACATATTTAACCAGTGCTTTTTCCTGGGGCTGCAGGTGGCTGGGTGAGGGCAGGGTGGGTCCTGAGCTTCTGACAGAAGAGCTCCGCTTTGCTCTTGGTAACTCTGTCCTCGGCCAGCTCGGAAATGCGCAGCTCTTTCACGTCAGGCAGCTGCCTGTGTTCGGGAGAATTAAAAAAAATCACACTTTTTTCATTTGTGCTGATTTGCATATTAATAGTTTGCATATTAAACAACTACTTCAGAGGGTGGGCGGGCTAATGAATGCAGCAGTCTCCTCTATTTTAACTCAATTTGCCTCATCCATATTCCAATGACTTTGGGGATTGGTATTCAGTTTTCATTGAAATTATCCAAGCCAGACCTAATTTGTGCTGCCCTTCCATTAATCCAATTAATTAGCACCATTGATGTGTACTGCCTTTGTAATGCAGCTTTGTTCAGCACTGCTGCCGCTAATGACAGCCTAGTATCAGAGCAAATAATGAGCAAACCAAAGGAGCGTTTGACCCTTGATGTACCCCCGCACAATGCAGCAGTTTTTAGTCTGGAGGCCCTAATTTAGGTTCGATAGCCCAAATTATAGACAATATTTCAATTTTCTTTGTGGGGAGTTGAGCAAGTGTCACCCTGCCATTTGTTTAGCTTATCATTTTTTCCTGCCTCTCTATTTATGTATTTTTTTTCCTTTTCATTATTTTCCAACCTGGCCTCCCTGCCCCACCTCCAGCATTGATTTCTGACCTTGTTTCCACTAAAAGGTCTGAAGATCTCTCTGCTCTGAAGGAATTCATTAACCTTTCCCCCTCCCCAGAACTAGAGAGAAAATCTTTATATTTTCAAGTAAGGCAAATAAACACTGTTAGTGATCACCGGAGTCCCCTCGCTGGCTGCTCCCCAAGAACTCGACTGCTAACTTAGGAACTGCTTCTGGCTCTCCATCTTCTGGGTAATTTGGGTGTTTTAAATAATTGTTTAAACACCGACTGATTTTCTCCAGAGCCCAGGTTTCCCCCGGTGCTGTTAGTGCTCGTTGCTGCTCTCTGGGCTGGGTACCATGGCGCTGCTTTCCCTTCGCCGTGGCACAGCGCCGAGATAAGAGCAGCACAAAGGTGATGCCATGGCTGCAGACCTGGGCCAGGATCCGTCCCCAAAGTGCTGCTGGAGCCCTGGGGTCTGCGCAGGGGAGGGGGCTGCGGGGAGCTTGCAGGACTGCTCCAGATGTTGAGGAAGCAGCTGCTGTGCCTCGACCGCCAGGTCTCCTCCATCCCTCTGGCCCTGGCCCACCGGAGGAAGAGAATCTATGGAAGGAAGTGTTTAGCTATGGTTATCCACAGGTAGGCCACCAAATTCATGAAGTTAATTACATGCAGCGTGTTCACTGTGTCCACAAGTGTTTGAACCGTAAGGAGAAGGGTATTGTCAGAGAGGGGAGGAGGACAGAAAGTCAATTTGCAAAGGGATATTGAGACTTTGAGGCTTGGCTTCCTGTAACTGGAACAAAAACTGAAGGGTTTTTTCAGGAAAAGTCTCAGGACAGTAGCAAAACGCTATCCCAGGAAGGCTGATGGATAAGTTGGCAAAAGTACTGGTTTGGATAAAAATGATCAGTTCACTTTCTACTTCTGAAATCTTACAGTAGATTTTAAAAACTGCTACAGGAGTAAAGGTCGAAAGCGGTTATAACTCTACTTTTTCCTTGCTTTTACTAAAATTTCATTTTGGGAAAACTGGCATGGTGTTGTGAAGCGTTTGTCCCGTGCAAGGGCAATGTTTTTCCGGAGCAGCCCGGTCACGCTCAGCGGCATCAGGGCACTGCCAGGGATGCTCGCTGCTGCCCTGGGCTGGGTCACAGGACAGAGCAGCAGAGCTCATTGCCACGGCCGCTGGGATCCGGCGCGGGGCAGGGTGCTTCTGCCGAGATGCAGGCGAGTCTTCTGCAGCGCTGAACGCGGGGTCTAAGCAAGTGCCTCCTCCCGTGGCTCTCCGTGCTGTTCCCAATCACTTCTCCTCAGCGTTATAAATCTTGCTGTTTGAATAGAAGCTTATACAGTTAGTTGCCTGAAAGATTTTACTGATTAACCTTAAAATATGCTATAAATCTTCTTCCCTTACTTACTCATGGAGCATCAAGAAAGCAAACGGGCTCCTGTGCTGATTGAGGCTGGCGTGCGCAGCAGGGCAGGCTCTGTCGGTGCGGGGCGAGGGGGGTCCAGGAGCTCCTGTGGTGGGGGGGCTGGGGGTGTGTGCACAGGGTGGTTTCGTGCCTGGGTGCTACTCGGTGCCTGGTGAAAAGCCAGAGAGGAGGGTTTTACCAGCAGGGTGTTTTAGTACGGCTCCCCTCATGCCTTGGTGGGTGGCAGAGCTTTGTCTCCAGTGACACACCTGAATTTCTGAGCTGTATAAGCTAACCAGTTCCTGAGAAATAAATACAAATAGTAAGAAAGATGTATCACAAAGATATTTAGCTCATGTGTTCCACTCCATGCCATTGCTTCACGCTACACTGTAACGTGTGAACCAATATGAACCACGTGGTTTTAAAAAAAAATAAATATTAAAAGCATCCCTCCTCTCCGGGTTTTGTGCTCCACGGAGCAGGAGGGAGGCGGGCGTGCAGGTTCGTGGCTGGTTGCCTTCTGTTAGCCTGCAGCTCCAGCTTTGCCAGGCTGGGGGGGTCTTTTTGGACTTCTGATAATCCCTATTTATGATCTTTGGTGGCAAAAGGACCGAGTGAAGCATCCAAAGCATGGTGGTATTTAATGGGTATCTCTTTGTCTGAGGTGGGGGCCTTTATACCAACCTGAAAGCTACCGTCGTCTGGCACTGATGCGGTAAGATCCCGTTTAGTGGCATCACTCAGGACTTGTCATATTATGCGATGTCACAACATGTCAGCCTCTGACAGGCTGGATACCTGCTATTAACTTGCAGACTAGTTGCAAATACAAAATGCAGGTGGTGAAGGCAGGTGGTGCCAGGAGCAGGGAGGGTGCCCTTTCTAGGAGTTGGGCTGTGGCTCTGCAAGCCTGGCTGTGCAGAGCAGCCCTGGGCTTGGGCATGCCCAGCTCTACACGGGAGCACGGGCTCTCTGAAAACATGAGGCAGAAGCAGCCTCCAGAACAGTGCCCGACAGCTGGATTTGGGGAAAATTCCTTCCAGACACCAAAGCATCAGTTTAACCCAGATACGGCATCCAAGCACCAGCATTGTCAGCATTACTAGAAGCAGCAGCACGTGCAGCCAATGTCCCTTCTGTCCTGGGGCTGTACCCGATCCTCCAGGGAAAGGTGGAAAAGCAGAACGTGGCTAGAGGCCAAGGTGTGCGTCAGGCGGGTGGGAGACTCCTTTCTGCTCCTGTGCCTGGCCCGTGGAAGTCCCCGAAGCAAGTTTAGTGAATTGACTGCCTGGGAGTGCAGTACAACACACAGTAGATCAAGTCTCCTTTTGCCCCTGTTGGTGAAATAATTCAAACCTCAAATCATAGGTTTAATTACAGGATCACTCTGCCTTGTCATGCGGTTCCTCTTGTGAGATGGACAAGCTCTGTCTCAAAGCCGACTGCGTGTCTTGCCCGCAGAACCCTGCCTGGAAGGCTGGTCTGGGCCGTGGGGAGCTGCACCGGGCTGAGCGAGGGAGGGTCCTGCTGCAGGAGACGACATCCACAGGAGCAGAGATGGCCAGAACCTGGTGGCTGGGGCAGGCTGGTCCTTCTGGGACCCCTTGCAGAGCTGCTTAGCACAGGTGCTGTCAGCGTAGAGACTGGTGATGCTCCCCAGGTTGGTCCTCACTCCGACACCCATGGGTGCTGTGCGGGAAGCCCTGCCCCAGGCATTGAGCTGGCCCAGCAGCACCCTGATGCTGGCTGGAGGAGAGGACAGCCAAGGTCCAGCTGTGCTGGAAGCCAAGACAGAGCATATGAGCTGCTCTTGGAATCCTGGCAGCTCACCGTGATGGCGGTGGCTGTTGCTGTGCACGTTTGGAGCCATTGCAGCCATGTCTTCCAGCAGATCCCATGGGGACGACAGCTCTCCATCCTTCCTGAGCTGGGACAGACCTGGCCGGCGGGCAGTGCAGATGGATCTCCACCATCTGGCTGAGCTAGGGACATCCAAGCAGAACAACCCCTGCTCCCTGCTGATGCCTGAGATGGGCCAATGCTCTGTCCCTGCGCCACTACCTAAACCCCTTGTCTTCCATAGGGTTCCTCATGCTATAACAAGCCAGAACACAGGCTGATTTTGATTTTTTTATTATTAAGCTGAGAAGGTTATTTAGCCCGTTTTATGCCCCATTAAATTTTGTGTTTGAAATTCTGTGTAGAGTTGGAGCTTAGCAAACAGTCATGCTCCATGCCCGTCAGTGATGCTCGTGGTGTTTGTCTTGGAGCACCCAGGCCCATGTCCCCTGTTGACTCCCTGGTATTCTTTGCTTTCCCAGGCTGGTGTGGCTGAGAGAGATGAATGCTCTGTCTGTTATTGTTACCTCTTCTCACTTTTTTCCCCCCATGCTCTCATCACTAGTTTGAGTGGCTCTTATTTTCCTTGCCTTTGAAAGAAACCATAAAATTCCCCAGACCGTGTGTGGTATGGTGTGCACTTACAAATTACCATTGAAAAATGAATTGCCTTGACAAAATCTAATGTTTTGTGACACAGCACAAATATGCATTTCATTCTTGAAGAGAAGGAAAAGGAGCTCATTGGAAATATTAAATTAAGCAGTGTAACAGCTGAGAATAATTTGGTTTTCTGCTCTGTTGCTTGTGATTTGGTATGGAGTTTGAGGTGGCAGGCCAGTTCCTGTTTAGAGTATAAAGCACACAGATGCCTCAGATTTTATCCCTTGCTTTGGAGCAACTTGTTTTCCCTGGTGCTGGAGGCTGGGTGCAGTTCAGAGCATGGGTTTTGGGTAAGATCCCAGAGGCAGGGAGCAGAGGTGGAGAACATTGTGGCCAGTGTGTGGAAGTGTTTACCACCACGCTGCAGTGGGTCACAGGAGGCCAATGTGCAGTCTGAGTTTTTTGCTGGCTCTCTGGTGGTTTAGAATAAAAATCCATCCCCATTTTGAGCAAAGCAGAGCAGGTCCTCATTTGGGAATTCCCGCTAACAGCTCCGAATCCCTGCTGTAGAGGCACATAAATAAAGCCTTTATTCTTTTCAATCATCCAGGTCTTTAATTACCTGCAGAGTATTGTACAGCGACTCCTGCCCCAAAAGAAGAGCCTGGGTGGCTTTGTGCAGAGCAGCGCAGATGTGAAACTCTCTGGGGTGTCACTTCCCCCCTGTCCTGGCAAAGTTCCCTCCCTGGCAGTGCTCAAGGCCAGGCTGGATGGGGCTTGGAGCAGCCTGGTCTGGTGGTAGGTGTCCCTGTCCATGGCAGGGGGCTGGAACTGGATGGTCTATAAGGTCCCTTCCAACCCAAACCAGTCTGTGACCCTGTGGTTTCTCCTCCCCTTGTGTGCCCATCACCGTCTACCTCTGGGCTGGTGCTCTGGCTCTGTGAGGCTCTGCAGGAACACGAAGTTCTGCGGGGCTGTTTCTCTGCAGCAGTGGACTGGAGGCCTCCCGTGGGGTCTGTGTGGCCAAGCACAGACCCAAGACATAGTTTGGTGGGCGAGGGCATTCAAATGTGCCGGCAGCAGCATGGTTGACAGCTGGGCAGCAAGGAGCTGCTCACATGAGAGCTTCACCTCCTGGGTGGCACAGCCCCCCAAACTGGGTGTCAGACTGGTGTGAGTTTCAAGGTGGACTTCTTACAATTAGTGCAGTTGTTTCATCAGTATTAGTTATTTATTTGTCTTACAGTAGTGTCTGGAAAGGGCCCAGACCTCCAGAGGCAGAAGCACCATGAAGCTGCTCGGACCATGGGAGACCCTGCCCCAGGCAGGCTGTGGGGCTGCAGCCATGCCGTGCCAAGGGATGGTAACGNGCCTCGGCACGAGGGAGATGCCACAGAACAGGGCGACCAAGCTGTACAGTCCAACGGCACCCAGAGGTCCAGTCTAATGTCTGTCTTTATGCCTCTTTCTGCTGTGGAACAGCTTGTTCCCCCATTTTCCCAAGTTCTGCAGCTGGAACAACAGTTGGCTGTGGAAACCAACGTGGGGTCAGCTGCCACAGCCTGTAGCTACAGATCTGCTCTGCTGTGCCGGGGTGCTTACAGCACAGCCACCTCTGAGCTCTACTTCACTGGTCATTGCGTGCTTATTGTTTACTGTTCCCTACAGCTGGTCTGAATTTTTCAGATCAAGAAGTGGATTTTGAGGGGATCAGAATATTTTCTAAGGGAAACATCGGTTAGAAAGCCCCGTGTATTCTGAGCAGGTCTGAATTCAGCTTGGCGTTTCTTCAGAAGCCCTTAGCACTGCCTGGCCAGGAGACAGCTGGCACTTACCTTTCAGCCAAACTCTTCCATGTGGTGCAAAGGCAAAATGAAAAACTTCTGAAATTTCTTATTCCATGAAAAATCTGCAGGGTTTTGTCCTATTTGGACTGACACCAGATTCAAATTTTGCCATTTCCACAGCAAAATGAAAAAATTCTGGAATTTCTTATTCTGTGAAGAATCTGCAGGGTTTTGTCCCATTTGGAGTGACACCAGATGCAAATGTTGCTGCTTCCCACAGGGTGGGAATTGTGTTTTTCAGATAACTCTGTCCTATCCCTACGTCCTGCCAAGGAGATGCTTAGAGCTGAACTTCCATACTTGGTACCAAAGGCAGAGCCCAGCAAGGGTCTCCTTGCCCCCCACAGCTCCCCTGAGCCCGCTCCCAGCTGGGAGCCATGGGGCACGTGTCAGGGGAGGGAGGTGAAAACACATTGTGGGGTGGGAGATAAAGGCAGTAAAATCGTGAGAGATCATGGCAGTAACAATCGCGTTTGTGGCTTGTCCTGTGTGGTGACTGAGGCACTGGAGAGTTTGTGTCTGGAAACTCCCACAAGTGTTGGAAGGTCAGTACCTGTGGTGCCGGCGAGCACAGCCCCACGGTGGGAGCAGGGTGGGCATCACACACACACCCCGCCAAGGTCTCAAATTTGGAAGCAGTCACCTGCTAAGCTCATGCGTGGTGGAGGAAGGCCATTGAGCCCAGATGCAGTGTAGAGCAGTCATGCTCTGACTCTCACACCCGCTGTGTTTGCTGACCCCAGCTGCCCCCAGCACCCAGAGCCACCCGTGGCAGTGGGTGATGCTCGTGGGGGAGCACCGCAGCCCCTGCCTGTGTCCAGCTGGGGGCTCGGGTAGGGGGACAGCCCAGCCCCAAGGTGCGGTGCGATTGGTTCCACTTCTGTTCAGCAAAAGCCAAGCGCAACCTGCCGCTCACGCCAAGGAATCTTTGGCACAAGGATGTGGGTAGAAAACCCACAGGAGTGTCAAAGCCATGGACAGTCTCCAAAGTGAGAGCAGTGTTTGACGGGGGAGAATATGCTTTGGAAAATTTACTTGATCCTTGTTTGGAAGCAGCACTGAGAAGCCCACTGAGCCCTCCGCAGACACACACATGCTGCCTTGAGGATATCTGCACAAAGCAAAGCACTGGAAACATGTTGTCATCCACCTCCTCCCTCTCACTCCTGGCAATCGAGTAAATATCCAGGGAGCCGCTAGATCTGAGCGCAGGAACGCAGCCACCCCGGCCCGGCACCAGCGGCGGGGATGCCTGCAGAGCTCGGTCCTGGCCAGCAGCCGGGTGGGCACAGCGGGTCCCATCTCCTGCCTGCCCCCAAGGGCACGGCAGCATCCCACCTCCTCGTTTGCTGGAGAGGGACTGGGCAATGAAAGGGTGCCACGGGCAAGCTCAGCGCTTATCTGGATCATTCACCGCTTGCCAGGAGTGCGGGTTTCTTCTCTCCCATAGCCAACACTGAAAGCCAAGGACTAGACATGGCACAGCTCATGTTGTTTTTGCATCCCTCTTTCTTTAAAAAAATAATTTAAAAAAAAATAAAAAAGAAAATCTGGACAACTTCCCAGATTGTACATCTGTCCGTATAATTTACACCACGAGGATGAGGAAGTGAGGAGGGCTGTAAACTCTTTCCATCTGTGCAATGCGTGTGATGATTTTTCCACTCCTTACTCGCCTTCCCTTGCCGAAAAATCCCGGGCTAGCGGAGGGTTTGCCAGGCAGTGGGCAGCCCCTGCGTGCCAGGGGTCTGCCAGACCTCGGCTCCCCGCGCCTCTTCCTCGCACAGGGCAGCACTCGAGCAGCTCCTACCGCACCCCGTCCCTCGGGAGCACCCAGCCGCCTGCCTGGAAACTGCCGTCGGGGGGAAATTTTCCCTTATAACTGTTTTGACTGAAAAGGGTATTTTTTGACAATTGGGTTCTTTCGCAGGACGGACTGACTTTCCTTTGAGATAATTGAACTCCTGGCAGAGCAGCCCTCTCCAGAAGATCACGCTGTGAAATGCTCCTTCAGGGGAGCTGCTCTGGGGTCCCTCTGTCAGCGGGGCTCCCCCTCACTCGCGGGGTCCCCAGCCAGACTGTGCTCAGCACCCTTTGACCAGCAGGGGCTCAGAGCTGCCCAGGAAGGCCAGCAGCAGGGTCCCGGCAGCTGCCGGGCAGGGAGGAAGAGGAGCAGGAGAGGGCTGAAGCTGTCGCCCACGGTATGTCACAGCAGTGTCTCAGACTGCACATAACTCAGCGTCAACATTTTGGGTCCTCTCCCCTTTTGGTCTCTGCAAGGCTCCGGTGGTTCCTGGTCCAGGGTCTACACAGGCTCCTATGCAAACCCCATGCTCCCGGTGCCGGCGTCCCACCCGTCCCTGCATGGGTCTCTCCCGAGCTCTTGGGTCCCTCCTCTGTCAGGAAGTCAGGGCCGGGAGTGGGAGAGGAGAGCTGCCGTGCTCACCCTGGGCTGGGGCTCCTCTCCTCACCCCTGAAAAGGGCCATCGTTAGGAAGGCTTGTTGGTTCATTGACGATGGGGACGCAATCAAAAGGATTTCTGAAACTGAGTTTCCAAACTGCTTGGTGGCGTAAAGGTTTTTGTTCTTATATTGGTGGTGTTCCCTTGGGGAAAAGCCTGTGCTCCCGGCAGTGGGAGCGTGGCTTGTCAGCACGAGCCGGCCGTGGGGCAGATGGCTCAGCTCCGAGCTCAGCTCCCCATGTGAGACAGGGTTTGCTAAACGCAGGCTGCTCCCGAGCCAGCCAGCTTGTTGTAACCGTGCAGATACCAATATAGGCTGAGTGGGTGGTGAGAGGGGACCTCGTGTACTGCATAACTGGAGGGTTTTTGCAGCTACATCAGATGAAGAGATGAATGAAGGAGCGGGATGTTGTCACCTCCCAGCGCCCACTCGCTCCCTGGCACACCAACAGAAGTCGCATTTCTTTCAAACTTCCTGTGAATCACTCCCAGGCGCGCAGGCGGGTTCGGAGGCTTTCGCTGGAGCTGCCAGGGCCCCGTCCACCGGCACAGTGGCTCCCCCGAGCGCAGCCCCGCACCCCAGCCTGTGCCAGGGCACCCCAGGACCGCCTGTGCCCCTGGTGCTCGTGGCATCCTCCTGACACCAGGGCTGCCCTTGGGATGGACCCAGTCCCGTCGCTCATCCCCATCCCACTGCCCAACACAGACAATCCGTGCTCACCCCCGGACTGCGGGAACAGCTGCAAAAATAAACCCCAGCGATGCCGCCTCTGCCTTCTCCCGGGCGCTTCGTGCCTGCCCAGGGACCTCTTCCAGGAGGAGCAAAATGAGGGCTCTGTTCGTGGTTCCAGGAAAAGGCTGGTGCCTTCCATCTCGGCAAGACGGCTCCCTGGCACCGGGGCATCCTGGTTTGCAGCCCTACGCAGGGAGCAGACAAACCATGTTTGTCCTTCCAAGTCCTCTTAGGCAGGCTCCGCACAACCCTTTCCTTGCCAGTGCCCCAGCAGCATCCCGGTCAGCAGGACACCCACTGCCCCGGCCTGCGGGCACTGCCCCGGGCTGTGAGGTCTGCTCCAGGCTGTGGTTGCTGCCCCGGGCTGTGGGCACGGCTGCGGGCACTGCCCTGGGTTGCAGTCTCTGCTCCGGGCTGCGGGCACTGCGGAGGGTGCCCGGCAGGCTGGTGTGGCAGAGCACACTGGTAGCGGGACCAGTGCCGATGTGGTTAAGAAATACTAATAAACTTTCTAGGCTAGGCACTCAGGCAGGCACTTCCTCCGTCTTGACATTAAATTCCTATTGGTGTGACTCATTAGCTATTTATTTATTTAAAGCCACTGAGCTATTTGCAACATTTTTAAAAGCAAACACAGTGTGTGGGCAGGGGAGCTGTTCTGCCTAAGCGTTCATCTCAGTGACACTGATGGTAACTTATCAGAATAAATAAGGAATCTTCCAATCATTATTTTTTTCACCGAGATAGTGTTTAGTGTGTTGTGTAGGAAAAAGTCACAATGTTTCCTTCTCAGAAACTTTTTACCAGTCCGTGTGTTACATCCAGGTTATATCCCTAAGTGGGAAGCTGCCTGCGTATTCTCCGCAGCCCCAATTAAAGACGGAATACATCATCTCTTCCCTCCCGGCGTGAAGCCCTGCGCAGCTCCGCTGGGTCCCTCCTGGAGCAGCCGCTTCGGAGGGGCTGGGTCGGACGCAGGCGCTGTCAAGGTTTGCGCAGACCGGGGTTCGTGACAGGTGTTCAGGGAGCCTTCGCCTTCGTACTTTGAGAACAAACTTTTGGCTAATTATAATTCGGACATTATATTTTGTTTCCATGCCAGCAGCAATCTTCCAAGATCGCATTCCAACCTGGGAGGTCTGGAGGTGTGCAAAAACTCACATCAACCATAGAAACCTGAAAAATCAAACACTTTGCATCCCCTTATGTTTTAAAGTTATCTCATTTTTACATAACCCAGCTTGGTTCAGACCCAGGAAAATTTTCTGCTACCATTATTTCCAGGGAAAATGTGGCTTTTCTGCCATTTTGAAGTTTAAAATTTCACTTTCCGAGAAGAGGAGTGTCTTAAAATCTGGAGGGACAGTGAACTCCTCCATGCAACGAACACCCAGGGGCAGTTTTGCTCATGAAATCCTCTAAAGCGTTCCTGCAATGCCAGGAATTGCAGAGACGGAGGGTGCCTGCTCCTGCCCGGGCGGTCGTGTCCTGCTCGGCAGGGCAGCTGCGGGGGGACTGCGCCGGCGGGTGGCATGGCCACACTGCGCGTCCCACTGCTGCCGTGCCTGCTCCTTGGGCATCTCCGTCGGGGGGAGAGCAGGTCCCAGGCTGTCCCACATGGATTCTCTTTGACCAGCTTTATTTTCCTCTTCAATTCTCAAAATTTTTGGTATTCACTTGATGTCCACTTTCTTCTTTTCACGGATTTCTGTGAAAGAGCAAAGGGAAGGGTGCTTGCTCACTCGCAGACGTGTCCTCGAGCAGAGCCCGGGGTAGGAGCCGAGCCCGGAGGTGACCCGTCCGAAGCGCCTGGGTTATTTCTCGGGCAGGTGTTCGGTGCCCAGGACGCTGCCTGCGGGGGTCTGGCTCTCAGGCCGGCCGGGGGCTGCGCCACGCGTTGGGCAGATGGAAGGGAGCGAGAGGGAAAGGGAGCGGAACCGGCGTTGGACGAGGCGTGTGGCAGCCGTCTGCCCCACCGCCCCGGCCCTCGGCTGTGCTGCCCTGTCCTGCCGGCGCAGGAGACCGCAGCACACCCCGTCTGCTCAATGTTTTGCTTTCATCTCCTTTTCTTCCCTGACATCACTTCCCTCGCTGCTGGCCGGGCCCGAGGGCCACGTGTGCACAGCCCGTGCTGGGCTGAGGCGCGGGGCTGAGCGCGTGGTGCCGCGGGGGCAACGGCGGTGCTGGGGGCACACGGGGCGGGGGGCTGCGCTTTCCTGCTCTCGCTTCTCTGCCGACCAACCCTGCAACGGTCTGCAGCAGCAAAAACCTGTCCTGCCACAGTGCTTGGTACAAAAAGTTGACAGTTTTTAATCTTCAAACCCAGATCAAAAGAAAAAAGAGGTGGACGTGATGTCTTGCAGAACGCTTCCCTGTGCAAATCCCCTGCCTGGCGCACCAGTCGCGCCGTGTGGTGTTACGCTGGGAAACAGAGCATGAGGCGACGGACGCAACGGCTGACGGATGGCGGATCAGCCAGGAAATGTAGAAGGCCCCAATTTTCTAAAGAGCATTGTTACAGAAACAAACAAGATGCCCTTTTACCTTGTATTGATTGATTGCTAAAGAATAAGCTCTGCTCATACTTTTGCAAGTACTATAATTAGTTGGTAGAGCTACCTGGCGGGGGAAGAGCCCAGCGGGTGCTGCTTCCTCCTGCCGGGAGGCAGAGGAGGAGGGTGAAGCACCAGGGCAGGGGGAGGTGGGACGGTCCCCCGGCCCCCACAGTGGGCTCCCGGGGAAGGTCCATGCCCGGGAGCACCCTGTGATTGCGGCAGCGAAGGGGCTGGCAGGCCCAAACCCACTTTGGCGTAAAGGGCTGGCAAAGTGGTTTTCTGCCAGGCTTCCATCGCCGGTGCCACCGCACGGGCTTTGCCACCCTTCACCGTGACACTCCCAGCGCGCCGGCCCCAGAGCAGCAAACTGCATCTCGCGCAGGGTCTCGTCACGATCACGGGGAGAGCTTCGTCACGCGGGTTTCTGCAGCTCTTTGCATAACAGTTGCTCTTGCCCCCCCTTTTTCTTTTGATTAGCAGCTAAAAATCACAGCTACGCCTGGCAGGACAATGCCTTTGACAGCAGAGGGAATATTAGGGTCAAGCTGTATTAAGACAGAAGCTATTGAAATGGCATACTCAAACATATTGCTATTAGGGACTTGAAGAGTATTTGCCTCATTAATGTAAAAGGTAGCTAGCAATCTTCTTGATCAACAGTGGCAATTTATTTTAAAGTGTCCATTTTCTGGATGTCAGAGGAAGACTTTTATTTATAATCTTATTTTCAATTTCCACAAAGAACACTTCACTCATGCTCTGTGCAGGTTTTTTTGGCAGACAATAACCGATTATAAAACTCCGCTCTCCCCCCCACACACATCCCCCTTGTAGTAGTGTTGACATATGGAAATGAATCAAAATGTAATAGGCATAATTACAAGCATTGTGTGCAGGCTACAATTAGTGTCTCTTCAAAGCAGACTTGTAATCAAAAGACACCAATAGAAGTGGGGAAGAAGCGAGCGGATGGTTCCCGGGATGAGCCTGGGCAGGGAAGAAGTTTCCCGCCCGGCGGGAGCGGCGCGGGCGCCCAGCCGGGGCGCGGGGGTCCCTGGCAGGCTGACGAGCCCGGCCATCGCGGGGACGGGCGATGGGGGCACGGGGAGCAGCCCCGCGCCCCGGGCAGCGGCCGCGCGGGCAGAGCTCCCGCCAGAGACAAAGGCTGCGGAGGGGCGGGCGATGATTTCATGTC
>Ga0065711_1039694_pt1 | contig 17579 bp, 14 predicted proteins | sample Hoacrofraction12_FD_59098 | JGI IMG/M metagenome (GOLD analysis project Ga0065711, IMG submission 59098) | Hoatzin crop microbial communities from Cojedes, Venezuela - Epithelial fraction 12 v2 (version 2) | ecosystem: Host-associated > Birds > Digestive system > Esophagus > Crop | place... | reverse complement strand
CAAAGGGGCTGCAAGAATCACAGAATCACAGAATAGTAGGGGTTGGAAGGGACCTCTGTGGGTCACCCAGTCCAACCCCCTGCCCAAGCAGGGTCACCCAGAGCAGGCTGCACAGGACCTTGTCCAGGCAGGGCTTGAATGCCGCTGCTGTAGCAAAGTCAAAAATAAGGGACCCAAGCTCATTATTAGACTCAAGATGTAGGCAAAAAACACCAGGAGGAGAAGAGGAAAAAGCACTGCAGGGTGAAATCCCAGCCAGACGGAGGGAAATTCCTCCAGTAGCCTGCGAGAGCAGCTCTGCGGTTCCCACGCAGCGCAAGTCACCCCGACGAGCATCCAGACCACGGTGCGAGCAGCAGAGCATGGGAGCAAGGGAAGAGCTGAGCTTGGCATGGAGGCATCTTGTGCCCGAGCGGGTGGGTGAGGTAGGGAAAGGGGCCAGAGCCGAGCTGCGGCTGTGGAGGAGCGTGTGCCCTGGGGCGATGCTCACATCCCCGCTGTATTTGCTAAATACCCCATAAAGCCCATCGTACTTTTATGTAGGTCTCACGTAAGGGCTTCAGCCAGGTTCCCCAGTGAAATGACAGGAGAAGACAGCCACAAACTGACGTGTCCGCGTGGCCCTGGTGACCACAGCGAAGCAGCTCTGCCTCTGCCTTCCCACGTTTTTCCCCCCTGTTTTCATGCGAGACACGGGGGGAGGGAAGCAGCAGGACAGCGTGGGCTCCCTGGCACCCAGCAGGTCCCCGGGCTCCTGCTCTCCTGCTTTCCCTGCCGCTTCCCTGCCCATGGGCTGCAGAAAGCGATGGTGGGGGAGAGGAGAAATACCAAACTGTGTCTGCAGGGCACCGGGTGGGGAAGGCTTGTGGTGCCGGGGGGCACGTGGGGTGTGCTGCGTGCAGGGGCTCTGTGCTCCCGCGGGCAGACCTCCCCTCGAAGCCCTTCCCCACCACCACCAGTCTAGGAGAGGCTTCCAAAAAATCCCTCCAAAGCTTGTAGTATTTCATCCTCCACGTTCCTTGAGAGATCTCTGGATCTGACGAAGGCTGAGATAGCAGAGAAACCTTTTTCTGTGTCCTTACCCCAAATCTGCTGCTTGCAGAGGGCTGGGAGAGCCGCTCGGGTGCTGCGCTCGCTCCTGCCGCGCTGCCGGCCACTTTCGTGGGATGCCATTAAGTACTTCTTAGCTCTGTGAAACTGTCCAGACCAATCTCATGAGCTCGAGGAGAGTAAATGACTTCTTTGTGACAGTGTAATGCAATTAGCGCTAATTGTAGAGTGTGTAATGTCTGCAACACATCTCTGTAATTACAGTAAAACTTGCTGGAGATGAGAATAGCGCTGCATTATCAAAACTCAGCTTAGTGAAACATGGCTTTGGCTGTAGGTTATGGAGTTGCATGGGGAAAAGGGAGGGAAAAAAAGTGATGAATGACATAATTACGCTGTGTTATTTTAGAGAGGAGGATTTGGGGAGTTAGCTTTTAAGAGAACACTTGAAGGTTAACGGGCGTTGCAAGCCAGCTCTCGCCCTCTAAAGACAATTCAGGATGATTTCAGCCTCTCCCAGTGTACGACGCTGAAGTACAGAGGACGAGCACTTGCTTCCTTCCAAAAATACACAGAAGCGTTTGCAGTTTAGTGCTGGCTGAGGCTCAGGCTGGTGAACCGGAGCTGTGGGATGGAGATGTGCCCTGACTTGCTGTCTCCCTGGCCGCTGCAGGACCCAGCACCTGCTCTGCCTCCCCCTCCTCCGGGCAGGGTGCAGGGACCTCTTCTCCGACCGGTCAGTGGGAAGAGGATAGGCACAGACTGAGATCTACCTGCTCCTCAGCTGGAGCCAGCCCCAGCCCCAGCCGCTTTGCTGCAGTCTCACCAGCTTGCAGGACATCAGCTTGTTTTGACTTCGGTCAGGTGAGGACTTCCCCAAACCTCTGCATCCCTGGGGTTTGAGTTGTGCTTCAAACCAGCCTCATCAAAAATTACCCCAAAACAAGAAACCCCCCCAGTGGTTAATCATTTTCCAAGGAGAGAAGCTTTAAATCAGGGGATAATTTGGTGCTCGAAGAGCTTACGGGGTTCTGCCTTCTCTGGACAGAGGGCTGTGCAGGGCTCTAGGCCCACACCTGCATTGCTGCTCCTCTCCGAGCAGGGCTGGGCATCATCGTCATCATCCTCATCCCGTGTCTGCGCTCTGCGGCTCTGTTGTTACTCTGGGCTCAGTCAGGTGTTTGGCCAAGTCTGCCGAGTCCTGTTCGTGCTTTGCTCATCGTAACGGTAATGGGCCTCTTCAAAGACTTTGTAGGAAAGTTAAACACTTCTGGAATATTTTGCTTACAATTTGAGCCGAGCCGGGGCTGGAGGTGGTTGTCAGGCTGCTTTCTTCAGAAACACAGACACTGTTTCTTTTTCTTTTTGCTTCCTGAACACTTCTTCTGATGTTTGTTATCATTTTTTCTCCTTGTGTTGAAGGCTGTATTAAAGAGTTAGCTCTGCTGAAGCCTGTATAAACAACCCTTAAGGATGTCTTGCTCCCTCCTGGTTTTGAGTGCTGAATTTCAGGGATGAAATATGCTGCAGGAAGCCTTGCTGTATTCAGAGGGATCAGGAGAGAAAGGGATGCCACAGTCCCCTGCTCCATCTAAAACAGAAGCACCAGGTGGTTTCTGAAAATGCTCTTTAGCTCAGAAACTGGGATAAGGGCGATGCTGCCCGACCGGTCTCCGCGGGGAGCAGGGCTGCTGTGGCTGCAGCACCCAGAGCAGGGTCCCTGCTGGGTGCAGCCCCCAGCGCTGGCCTTCACCTGGCAGCGCCGGGTCTCTTGGTGAGCAGGCAGGGCTCTGCCGAAGGGCTCTTCAGCTCCTCGGGCTGATCAAGCGGCCGCTTCAGCTCCTCGGCTCAGATGTGGGGCAGAAAGCGCTGGCGTGGGGCTGCCCATGGGAGTCCCTGCTGCAGCCTCCCGCTGCCACTCCGGGCAAAGGCTGTTCTTTCTCCATGTATTTAGTCCTTTCATCCCTTCAAAAACCCAAATAATAAAATAATAGAGAGGCAGGGATGAATGTTGGTTTTTCATCCCCTCCGCCTGTATCGATCGCTCGCAGCGAGGAGCAGCCCCTCGGAGACGCCGATGCGCGGTGCCCTCTGCGCTGCCTGGGCGCCGGTAGCTACGGGGTAATTGCCCGTGTAAGCGGCCGATTTGCACGTGCAATTACCCAATGTGCAATCGCAGCCACAGCCCCTTTGAGCTGCAGCGAGAGCTGCACCAAACCCTCTCCCAGGAGCCTGCCCCTCTCCCGTGCTTTCCAGGGCGGGTGCGAGTGTCCTGGAAGCCAGGAGCCTCCTCCCAGGGCCCTGCTGTGTCCTGGTTCATCCCCAATTAGGTGCTCTTTGCTCCGAGCAGAAGTGGCAGAAACTCATCAAGCCAACAGTCATGATGGCAAACCTCCAGGGGTTCAAAATCTGGGGTCGAGCTATGCAACTTGGTGTTCAAGTGGCTTTTGGGAGGATGAAGAGCAGCCGAGACCCGGGGCCAGCAAACCCCCCGGCTGCGGATGCTCTCTGCTCCGTGCTGCCTTTGAAGCAGAGCATCCCAAGCAAGGCACCTCCCTGACTCACAGAAACCTGCTGGGCAAAAGAAACCCCTCAGCAGCCTTCCTTGCAGCTGAAGTGACTCAAGCCCACCCGTGAAAAGACTTGGGTTTTGATGTTTTAGGACTTTTCTAAAGAGAATTCTTTAGTTTCTTTCAGTTCTTTGGCTGAACTTGCTGCTGCTTCAAAAGCCTCGTTAGTCAAGCGTCCTGTCTGGGACACACAGTGCGGCCGGATCCAGCAGGCTGCAGGGTTCACGATCCCACCCTTGCTATTCTTTTTGTTCCATTCAGTTTGATTAAAATGAGTATTTTTAAAATTAAACAACACCCACGAATGCGGTGAGACTCGTGAGGCTTTAAAAGCAGCGCCTGAGCAAAAGCAGAGCACGGCAAAGGCAGCGAGAGCCTGGAGGAAATGTCATTGCAGCTTTCTGAAGATACAGCGCTGCCTAAATAATTTCCCCTGGTCTTTTCTAACACCGATAGCTTAATATCATCCACTGATTGCTGTGCTTTGTAGATTAAGAGTGCCAGTATGCCCAGTTTTGGAAGCATTTTAACTCTGTATGAATTGGAGCCTTTCTCTCTGCCAGCAGCAAGTGGTGGCTCTGCGGGCAGAAGGGTGGGATGCTGCCTGCATGCAGGTGTTGCTGCTCTGCTATGGGTTCCTTACATGACCTTGGTCGTGTCCCCTGGCCGTACGGCATCCCCAGCACCCAGCTGTGAAAGGGGAGAGCTCAAGTTTTCCTTGGAAAGTGCCTTCAGCACAAACTCCGCAGCTCTGATGGGTCTTCCCACCATCTGCTGCTTCCTGAGCAGGAGCGTTCCCAGGGATGGGAGTGGAGCCAGGGCTGAGAGCAGGGTGGGTTGGAGAAGCGATGCTGGGTAGGTGTGGAAAAGGCTTTGCCAGCATTTCTGCGCTCTGTCAGAGTCTCGCTGAGTGACAAGAGCCCCTTCAACCCCTCCTGTGATGCTCCCGAGCATCACTTCTGCAAGCGCTTTGCCGCAGGTAGGGCTGCTGCCTGACACTGCGCTTGCGAGATCCTTCCCAGCGCTTCGGGTCTGATGTGAAAGAAACCCCAGCGTGCTCCGAGTCTTGCTATCTCCAGGCTGAACAGGAGTGAATTTCTGGTGCCTGGTCCATCCTGAAGCATCCCTTGTGTCTGTCTGTCTGCTGAGTCCCGGGAGTTTTCCTTCTCGGAGTGTTTGCTAAAGGTTTGCATCAGCTCTCTCTCTGCATCCCACCACCAGCCCGCTGTGCGTCTGGCTTTGCAGATGCTACGCTTTTATTCTTAGAAAGTCCTAAACATTTCCGCTTTCCTTCTGAATAACTCCAGTGATCGGGGGTTGCTAATCACTCTGGTGAATCTCAGCATTTGCTATCAATCCATCCCATTTAATGCTGAGTATTTTTCTGAGCCTTTAACTTGTGTGGGCACCCAGGTCCGTGGCAGAGGTGCTGACAGGCATCGCGCTTTCCCGTATGAACAGAAATGACATTTGAGTTGAAGCTTCATCAGGGGCTTTTTACACTGCAGATTTTCAACGTGTAAATGTTATATATGCTGGTAAATGCACCTGTCACCTCGCCAGTTGGTGACATCCTGACATTCGCTCTCCCTGGGTATCTCCCCTTGCCGGGGACATGGATTGATTCCTCCTCTGCATCCCCTTGCCTTGGGGAGTGACCTTTGCGCTGGGAAGCGGTGGGATTCTCGTTGGACTTGCTCTTTAGTGACTGATTTTTACCCACATTTTTTTTCCCCAACGCTGGCTCGTGAGCTGTTAGTCACCAGCACCGTGTGGATCCTGTAGTCCAGGTCTGGGGCTGAGCTCGTGGTGCTGTAACGCTGGCGCTGGTAGCAGTGTCCGGCAGCAGAGGTAGGAGAGCACCCCCCTGCTCTTGGTCTTGGTGTTAAAAATCTTTGCTCAAGCTAGTGAGTGGTGGTTTGTTTGGGATTTTAAATTCAGCGTTATAATTGTTCTTTAATATGTGAAGTCTAGAAGCATTTTACAACATGCCCTTTGCAGATGACAAGCACATGCATCTCTGGGAGTGAGTCTAGAGCTGTCATTAATCAGAACATGGTTTGTCTTGGTAGAAACAGCCATATGCTTCTCTGAATTTTGCTGGTAGCCTCTGGTTTAATAATGGATGAAAGAAAAGCTGTATGTTTGACGTGGGCTTTTTATCTGAATCCTGCAAACGATACAGAAATCTTCTTTTCCAACAGTGAGTGACACTTGAGAGCCATTAAAGCCCTGGGAAGTTGTTGCTGCTTTCCTTGCCTTAGCCGAAGCTCAGCCGATGCGGTGAGGCCAGCGCACTGAGGCAGGGGATGATTTTGTCACTGGGGCCAGGTGGGCTTTTGTGGACACGCTGCCTTCCTCCCCAGTCAGAGGAGGAGAACGAACTCCTGGCATCCCCATGTGCCCGTCTGACATTCATCTTCTGGGACTGTCCCACGGCTGTGGGTGTCAGCTAAATACAGAGGAATATGTTGAGGTTGTTTTGATCTTATGTACGGTATGGTTAGCATCATCCTTGTTAGAGCCTAGCAAGAGAAAGCAGATAAAGTGTCGCTGCATCAAGAGTGGAGTCGTGTATTTGGGGGCTAGAAAGAAAAAGTCTTCTCCACCCCGGGTGCTCCTCACCTGCCGATGGCTGGGAGGGAGGAGAGTGGGTTTGGCTGATCGCAGCGAGAGTGGGAGCCTCCAGCGTGCTGCAGCCGTGGCAAAGCTAACACAGCGCTGGTGAATCCTGTGGGAATTCCAGCAGAGAGGGAAGGGCCAGCACTGAAGCCTTTGTGCAAGGCATCAGCAAAACCTCTTCCAGAAGCTCGATGTCTAATCAGGTAAAATTAATTCAGGCCAGGGAAGGTGTAGAGAAGGGTTGCGACTGGGAAGCAGAAAGCTTGTCTGCGAGATGAGGCTGGAAGAGCTTTGTTTGTTTGGCTTTGCAAAATCAAGGCTGAGAGGAGATGTGATTTGTCATCTGTAAATATGTCAGGTGGGTCAACACCAGGGGCAAACAACAGCTATAGAAGCTGCTTAAAATACAGCACTGCCGTAAGAACAAATGGATATGAGCTTGTCCTGAAAAAATTCAGGCTGGAAGTTAGGCTTCTAACCATCAGAGCTGGGGGGGAGGAAGCCACCCAGCTAGCTTTGAGATGGAACTTGATAATTTTCAGAAGAGATTAATATTCTGTGGTTGCCTCTGCCAGCGGGAGCCTGGCTGTGCAGGGAGCCTCGTGGTCCTCTTCCTTGCCTTTGCCTGTGTCTGCCTCTTCAAGAACGCTTTTGGGCAGAGCTCTTGTGTTTTCCCACGGCTGGAGAGCAAAGTCGTGGTGGTGACGTGACTGATGGCTTTGCTGGGCTTGAGCAAAGTTGCCGTGAGCTGAGCGGGATGCTGCTGGGGAATCCCAGGGACTTGCAGCGATCCAAGTGCATCCTCAGACTACGTCACGTGAAGGTTGCACCTTGGTGTCCTGAGCTGTGAAATAACCCCACCAGGCACAGTGTAGGAGCATGGAGAGGTTCCTTGGTCCACATTTGCCCCATTTGTTATCTACAAGTGTCATGAATTTTGATTTGTAGGCTTGCCCATCCACCTGAGTCCCACCTGGCAATGATCTCTGCTGGGTGGAGCTACCATAGCTCAGTGTCCCTTGCTGCACACCTCCTGTGCCTTGCGGAAAGGGTCTGTGCCAGGGGATGCTCCTCTGCTTTACTGGGTTTTGGTGCTGCTCAGCACAGCGAACTCGGATTTGTTACAGTGTCTGTACAATTGTTGTTAAAAACAGGGCTGTGTATGGAAAGTGCCCTCCTGACGTGTGCAGGGATTTTCAGAATCTTCTGCCCTGGACCTGTGCAAAAACAATAACCAAAGCAGATGAGAGAGAGAGAAGATCTGTGGCTGTGTGAGCTGGTGTATCATGTTCTCGCTCATTGACTTTATTCTGATGCGCAAACAACCCTTAATTAATTCCTCTGGCAAACTTTCCTGATGGGAGAGATGCAGTAACAAGTCCCTCTGTGGGCTGTTGGCATATAATGTTTGATTTATAATGTTTGATACTCTAACGTTTCTCCAGAAGATCCTTGACACTCCTTCGCATTCGTGTCTTTCACAGGATGCTGGAGTACTCCCTGGACCTGCAGAACGTCAGCTTCTCAGCAGTCCGCACCGTCCGCGTCCTGCGGCCGCTCAGGGCCATTAACAGGGTCCCCAGTAAGTCGGATCCTTATTCCTCCCAGTTGAAGCAAGTTCTTTGTATCTGTGGCGCAAAGATGGAGGAGCAAACGTAGATGCTTCCGATCTTACATTGCTGCTCAAACGCTCACCCAAGCCTGGTAGCACCACCACTCCCTGGTTCCCAGTGCCTGTCATTCTCCTACATTAGACAATATTCCTTTTGACATTTGTGGCATCAGAGATGAACCACCAGTCAATAAGATATCCAGGACTGTCTTCAGATGTTCTTTCTCATCTGAAGAGGGTCTTAGGAGGCTGCTGAGGTGAAGGCATGCAGGTGATAGGGGCTGACTGAGCCAACAGCCTTTCCCAGGCAATATGGGCAGAGGAGTCTGAGCCACGCTGCTCCCACCCTCTCTGCAGTACCCCATCCTTTCCTGGAGAAACTGAGGCAAGGAAATCTTGTTGTGCCTGGAGACAGCTCCTCAGGAGGTGCTGAGGAGCCTCCTCCTGGAGCATCTCTTGCTCTGCTCCCCAGAGCTGCTCTGTACAGCCCAAATCCCTGGCTGGGGTGGGAGGTGGCCGTTCAGTGCTGGTTTAGCAGGGCATGTGTGAGGATCTCAGACCCCCCCTTGAAGAGCAATGGGTGGCATTGCCTGCTCCTGCATCGCAGCAGGCGATGGCAGCGCAGCCCTGTGCTCGGAGAGGCGTTGGCCATCGCAACCCCAGCTGAACAGCCCAGGGAGCCGTTCCTGCCACGCCGGGCTGGGCGAAGCCCAGAGCGCTGCGAGAGGCGCTGAGCTCCGTCCCTCTGGGACGCTGTACGGATCGGGTGTGATAAGCAGAAGTACAACTGCATCAGAAAAGTTGTTTTCCTGGTCCTACAATCCTGGCTGTCAAATCCAGCATTGTTTTAGACAAATCCAAGTCTGAGCTCCCCTATCTGAACTAGCCCAATGCCTTAACAAGAGCTAATCAGCTTCGGTTCTGTCTGCCGCTGCTGGAGGTGCCAGGGCTCTCTTTATTTTTCCAGTCCTGACTCTTCAACTTAATCTGGCTTTGCTGCTGCTGCTGCTGTTTCAGTCATTACAGTAGCTTCAGAATCCTGTTTGCAATGTTTTTTTTATCCCCGCTGCTGAGCTGATGGATGGCTGAATTTATCCACCATTGTCTAACTGGGGATGTAATTCACCTAATGTATATTGAAGTCCCGGGTAATTTATCTTGGCTTCTCTGCAGCATAGTTACAATGGAATAGAAATGTAAGGTGGGAAAAGAAAAAAGATAGTTTTGTGTGATGATAAATGCCGTAACCACAGAAAGTCATTTCAGTTAATTAAGAGTTGATGCAAGGTGGTTGTTCCCCAGTAGAGTAGAAGAAAAACCCTTATAGAGGAGGTGACAGCATCAGGAATAGAGAAAAAAGTCTTCTTGAAGTTTCAAAGTAAAAGGTGCAACCGTAAAGCTTTCTTTAAATGAAAATCAATATAAGCAAGTGAGAGAATGCAGAAGATGGGCAACGAAGGAGAGTGAGAGATGAGCAGAATATTACAGAGATGTCAGATGAAATCAATTTTTTGTGTGTAAATGTCAAGTTGAAGTCACCATCAATTTGTCTTTGTTACAGAACTGGCTGTTCCTGAACTTGTGAGAATTATCTGCCAGAGAGAGTCCTGTCTTTTAAGGAAGAGAGGGGATTTAGGGTAGATGAGGGGAATTAGGGAGTGAAGGAAATTTTAATATGTACCGAGTGGGGAAAGAAATACGCCCGAACAGGGGAGAAACATCAGAGTTTGGTCTCAGGGAAGAAAAGAGACCTATAATTGCTAGAAAACTTTAGGAGGAGAAGAGGACTTGAGATGGGGTGTGAAGGGAGAGGAGAAGGGAAGGTAGATCTTGTGCCCAGGAGCAGGGAACGGATGAAGGAGGATATCTCAGGGGCTTTGGGGGGAAACTGTAGGGGACTGGGGAGCTGCAGGAGTTTGCAAGCCATGTGTGGGTGACAAGGACAGTGGTTGGGAAGGCAGTGGCTGTCAGGGGAAGGCAAAGTATGGATGGAAAGGAAAAGGTCAGGAGGACATAGGTGGCATAAGAAAACTCAGCGTGGACTTTTCCTCTTCACCTCAGGTATGCGCATCCTGGTGACGCTTCTTTTGGACACGCTGCCCATGCTGGGGAATGTCCTTCTCCTCTGTTTCTTTGTCTTCTTCATCTTCGGCATCGTGGGAGTCCAGCTGTGGGCAGGTTTGCTCAGGAACCGCTGCTTCCTCCCCGAGAACTTCAGCATGTGAGTCTGCGCGGGCTGCAGAAGTGTCGCTCCAGCTTGAGCGAGTCTGTCCCTCCAGGAGACAAGGATATCCTCCATTAAAAAGCCCCAGTCTTCTGTAAATGCTCCCTGCTCCTAAATGCCACCACAGGTCCTGGCCAGGCATGCATGGCTGGAACAGAGTGAGCTGTGACAATTTGCCATTTAAGTCCTGCAGGGCTGTCCTTAACCCTGGTGCTCTGGAACCTCTCTGATTGATAAGAGCATCCGAAAAAAGCTGAGAATAAGAGTTTGGGCTTTCTAAATTCAGCATATCATTAATGTGTGACCTTTTCTGCGCTTGTGGAGACGTTGAGGTCTGAATCCTGTTCAGCAGCTGGTGATGTTTGTCAGTATGGTATTTGTAGTCTCACCTAAGCCCCAGAGGAGGCTGGTGGAGCTACCATACGTTTCAGGTTGTTAGATCCTTTACAGTCTCAGAGCAAGAGACAGTCCCTGTCCCAAAGTGTTATTTTTCACAGATCCCTGGATTTTAAGGCCAACAGGACTAATGTGATCAAATGGGCTTTTGTAGCACCCGGTTTCCTGGCCAGCCAGCTTCCCAGATGCAGGAATGTTTGAACAGTGGTTGAAATACCTGGTAGCTGCCAGCCTCTTTCAGACCAGGATTTCAAATCAGTTCTTCTACCTATCTGCTGCTTTCAACCACCTCCCTCCCTTTGAATGCTAGGAGGTGGGCAGGTGACTGCAAGCCCTTGATGGCCGCTCTGCCGAGCTCTGGTGCTCCAAGCTGGTGCTCAGTTATCTGGTTGTCTTCACATATGGCCGCTGCACTGCAAATAGTGCCGTGAGCCCAGAACCAGAGGAAGACACCAACCTGACAGGCTTCTTGCTTGTTATTTGGGGTTATCATCTGCAAAACAAAAGGCTCCAGAACTCCGTCTCCTTTCTGTCGATCGCTTCCAAATGTCTACTCAGAGTTGTTCTGGCTAGATGCGCACCTGGATGGAGGAGTCCTGGAAGCCCAGAGCGTCTCACTTGCACACAGCAGGATCACGACAACATTGCTGTGGCTAGGCTGGCTCTTGGAGCTGGCACGATGCCCCTTTTATCCTCTGCCACGCATCTCCTAATCAACTGTCATCCCTTTTGTAGGTCGTGCCCTCAAAGGGCAGTTGGGAGGGTCATTACCAAGGTATGTCCCTGTAAAGTAGATGGCAGCAGAGCAGAGGGACTGCTTCACCACTGAGTAAATCCAATAGAGCGACAGGTTTGGGTGCTGTTTGACTGAGCTGGAGTTCCAGGGGTTTAGATAAGCTTTGGAGAGTATTAAAGGCAATTCTGCAGGAATTAACTGGGCTGAACTAGGCTTAAAAATATCTTTGCAGGCTTTAGTGGGAGTCCTGACAGCATTAAGGAGATAGCTGTGTGCAGAGCAAGAAGCCAGTTTCTGGCTGGCCATGGGTTGTTTCATGGGTTGTGAAGAGTGTTTTTGCCTGGTTTGCTGTGGTAAGGCCACCCTCAGAGGGAATTCAGAGCTTATCTCTGGGCTGAACAGGCACTGTGAAATTCAAATGAAGGCCCTGTCTCTGTTTTTTAGGAAGCTTGGGAGGTCTTTGTGCGTAGAGTCTCCCCAAGCCATTCTCAGCATCGCTAGGAGGACAGGAGATACAGGAGCTTAAACCGGCTGATTTCTGTCTTACTGCAGAGAATATATTTCAGAGAAGCCCAGCTGGGCTGAATCCTGCTCTTAGTCCCCCAAGCAAAAGCCAAAGCACTTCCAGATGGAGTGACTCTCAGTAATGTCATCAGAGGGGTCGCTGAGTGGCCAAGTGCACTGCCTCAGTTTCCCAAAGCCCAGTTAGGGACATCATCTCACCCAGTGGGGCTGCAAAAGGTCGAAGGGGATCCCTTTTAAAAAGAAAGCTTTAAGATCCAGAATAACAGATGTCAGACTTTGCAGTTGTTACCTTGCCAGATTGCCTGCAATCAGTGTGCAACGCTCAGCCCTGTCTGGACTCTTTCAGCCCCTACACAGTGGATTTGGAGCGATACTACCAGACAGAAAACGAAGACGAGAACCCTTTCATCTGCTCCCAGCCCCGGGAGAACGGGATGCGCTACTGCCGGAGTATCCCGACACGGAGGGAAGAGGGTCTCGAGTGCACCCTGGATTATTATTCCTACAATGACACCACCAACACGTCCTGTGTCAACTGGAACCAGTATTACACCAACTGCTCTGCCGGGGAGCACAACCCCTTCAAGGGAGCCATCAACTTCGATAACATTGGCTACGCTTGGATTGCAATATTTCAGGTGAGCCCTCTGTGTGCAAACTGTCACAAGGTGAGCGAAGAGCCAGTCGTGTCCCCCAACATGTTCCCAGGGGCTGCGTAATCAGAATCCTGGGGGCTATTTTGCACGGGTATATAGCAGTGCACGGGTGCTTAAATATCAGGCATACAATTTCATGCCTGCTTTGAAGACGCCTCCCTCTCACGTACATGGACAAAATCCCAGTCTCCAAACCCTGTGTGCGCGCAGTAAGATGACTGTGATGTGGAGCAGACTGTAGAGCCTGCTCTTCCCTCTGCAAAATACAGTAGTAGGCCTTCGATCCAGCTGGAAAAGAAGGCTGGATTCAGCACAGGCAGCTGGTAATGTGGTTTTTGACGTTGGTGGGAGCAGGGTTTGGCTCCTCGGTGTCTGCATCAAGACCAGCTATGGGGTGTGACCTAGCTAGGAGAAACGTTGCTTGTGCACTTGGTGTTGTAGCTGAGTCTTGACAAGTTGGTTTTCCCTTCCTGTCTCCACCAGGTCATCACACTGGAAGGCTGGGTAGACATCATGTACTTTGTCATGGACGCACACTCCTTCTACAACTTCATCTACTTCATCCTCCTGATTATTGTGAGTGGCCTTAGGGGAACCTGGGGGTCCTCCTGACATTTGGAGAGGGCAAAGTGGATTGACCCAGAGGAACAGGGCAGATAACAGAATGAATATAAAAGCTGGTGCTACATAGGAGGGGTGGAAACCAGCCTGCTGGAAGACATGCAGCTTCAGTACGGCATTGTGTTGCAGCTGCGTTTTGCTGCAAACATGAATGAAGGAAAGAAAGATGTGCTTAAGCTATGGCAGATACACTTCTGTTGCTGCTGTTTCTACTACTTCTCTCCTTGTGCTCCAGCGTCCTCTCTCATAGTTTCCACCTTGAATTTAAGTTCAGATGTAGGCAAATTTCCCCTGGTGGTGTTTTGAGCTCTGGAAGGGGAGTAGGATGCCTAGAAATTGCCCCACATTGAAGAACCCAGCTGGCTGGGTCCTTGGTGCAGAGGGGACATTTCAGCAAAACAGTCCCAAACTTCAGAGAGCACGTTAAGGAAGGAGGGAAGAGATTACTGCCCACAGCCCACCCACGCTTCACAGCATCATCCGAGACCACCCACAAAGGAGCCAACAAAGAGTTTCTGTGGGGTGGGCTCCATGATGGGCTGCATCTATGCAGGCAGAATTGTCTACCGTGACTGGCTGAGCTCGTTGTCTAGACTCCCTTTATCGTCAAGGGAGAAAAATAGGTGCTTTAAGGGGGTGATTCATCTCCTCTGAAGGTAGACATCCAAAATAAATTAGATGCATTGCAGACTTGATGTGCCTATTTCTCTCTTGACTCTAAAGGATCATTAGGTGCCTCACTCAGATGTAGCTGAGATAAGTGAGATGAGTCCCTTTCTTGCTGTCTAATTGGACAAAGTCGAGCAAAATAGCTGTACATCGTCCATTAGGACATTGTGGGGATTTCTGCTCCTCATCAAACCAGGACGCAAACCCTGATGAGAAGGTAGGAGGTTGTTTAGTCCACGATGATTTTTCTGGTTTGTCTATTAGCTTCCCCCAAAAAATGAACCATTCCCTTGCTCCCCTGAAACAACAGAGAGGAAGGGCAAGCAGTACTTTTCCAGATGCCGTGCGAGCAACGTTAGCAGTGTTTGATAGCCCGTTAGCAGGTCAGTAATCCTCTGTGATCCAGGCTGGGCTCTGCAGAAGGCAGAACCTCGTGAAACCCTGGTTGGAAATAAAACCTCCAAGCTGTGGGTACAGGCTGTTGATGCCCTTGCGTAATAGTCACCCGCAAATCCCGTTAGCAGGGGAAAGGGATCTGCTCGCAAGCTGCCCACACACTGCCAGAAAAAACGCTCCTATCAGGAAGGCTCAGCACATTCATCGTAATGCCACTAATTGTGATAATTACAACCGCTGTCTGCGCAGAGAGAAAAACACCATCTTAAAAGAGCAAAAGCTTTTTGTCAAAATTATCTTCTCTCGTCTTTGATCTCTGACGTCCTCCGTGGAGTGCTGGCGTGGGAGTCCCCGAGGTGGGGGCTCGGAGTGTGACTCAGCCCCTCTACGGTCGTGGCTGGTGGTCCCCGACAGGTGACACAGGGGATGGGGCTGCCTGGGGTTTGCCCCCAGCTCCTTACGCCGGGGTGTGGGGTGAGGCAGGGCTATGGGGTGGGCATGGCCGCCCCGAGGTGGCTGATGGCTCCTGTCCCCTTAGGTGGGCTCCTTCTTCATGATCAACCTCTGCCTGGTGGTGATAGCAACGCAGTTCTCTGAGACGAAGCAGCGCGAGAGCCAGCTGATGAAGGAACAACGGGTGCGCTACCTGTCCAACGCCAGCACCCTCGCCAGCTTCTCGGAGCCGGGCAGCTGCTACGACGAACTCCTCAAGTACCTGGTTTACATTGCCCGTAAAGGCAGCAAGCAGCTTGTGGAGGTCTACCGGGTGGCAGGTGTGAGGATGGGCTTCCTCACCAGTCCCGGGAGCAAGGCGGGGACTGACCGGCGCGCTGGGAAGCGCCGGAGCAGGAAGAGGTCCTCCGTGCACCACCTCATCCACCATCATCACCACCACCACCACCACTATCACCTGGGCAATGGGAACCTGAGGGCACCCCGTGCCAGCCCGGAGATCAGCGATGTGGAGACCAGCTCGATCCACAACGGGACCAACCGGTTGATGCTCCCCCCCTCAGCACCAAACCCCCACGGGGCCCCCAGCGCCACTCCCAGCAACACCGAGTCCGTCCACAGCATCTACCATGCTGACTGCCACTTTGAGCCGGTGCGCTGCCGGTCGTCCCTCCCGCAGCCGAGCCTCGGCTTGCCGAGCCCGGAGGGGATCCCCAAGAACATCATGGCTGCCAAGGTCTACCCCACGGTGCACCCCAGTACTTCCCATGAGATGCTGAAAGAGAAGAACCTGGGGGAGGCAGCGGTTGGTGCTGGGAGCAGCACCTTGACAAGCCTCAACATCCCACCTGGGCCGTACAGCACCATGCACAAGCTGCTGGAGACACAGAGCACGGGTGAGTCCAGGGCAGGACGTCGGTCTGGGGTTGCCTTCCAGAAATACAAGCTACGACCTAGTTTCTTTCTCTTTCTGAATCTTTGCAGGGTTCTTTTCAGTCCACGTTACAGAGAAAGGCGATGGCTTTCCAGGTGAGGCCAACACAAATCTTCTGACCTACATAATGGAGCTTACAGCCAATACCAGGAGTGAGGTGTCGACCTCCCAGGCTTCAAACTTGCAAAAAGGGAAATGAATGTTTTCAAGAACCCATCTTCTTTCCCATCCCCATCTCCCCCCAGTCAAACCAATTTATTCTCAATTACAGGGAACACTCCCCAAATCCTTGAAGTCCCCAAATCAGCTAGAACTGGGCTCAGTGACACCAAGCAGAGCTGGAGCCCAGCCTGGCTGCTTTGAAATGGCCCAGTTCCTTCCTTGTTAAGACAAGGGGGTTGGAGGTGACTGCATTGCCCACCGCCGAGCTCGGGGGTCGATGCCTTCCAGGTCTGAATGACCCAAGCCCCAGCACACCCTGCCTGTAGCTCTGCTCCCCGAGGGACCGGAGGCGTGGGGAGATCAGGCGTCTGCTTTGCACAAGTGCTCAATGGCAATTTCAGATGCCGAGTGTTAAAAATCTGCCCGGAGCGCTTTGCTCAGGAAGCCCGTACCAGAGCCGGACACCGAATGCAGCTTTCCTGGGTTGGGGGTTTTGTACCTTCACTGCAAGATGCTCTTTCCCCCTCCACACATGGGGGTTTGGGAGCTTGGGCCAATCTAGTCCAAACCCTCTCAGCCTCCAAGAAGCATTTCTGGCCAAGCTTTCCCAGGCAGTTGATGCCGTGTCCACCCCACCCCAGCAGCATTGACCTTTCCAGCCAGGAGCTGTGCAGGGAAGAGACCGAGTCCTGCCCCCAGCCCAGAGCTGCCCAGAGTCTAAATACACAGAGCTGGGCTCTGAGATGGTTTAGTGCTGGGTTGTTATTCGCACTGCTGCTTGCTGCTGGGCGTGAGTCGGGAGCGTGCTTTGCAGATAGGCTCTCCCCTGGCAGCCAGCTGGTGGGATTTTTGGGGAATATCCTGCTGGTTTTGTCACCCTGGAGCCATCTGGCAGCTGGGAGCTGCCCTGGGAGGCAGAGCGTGGAGGGGGAAGCCGGGATTTCGGAGCAGCAGCAAACAGCGGGAGCAGGAAAGGAGGCTGCTGGCGGCAGCGCTCCTGCTGATTGCAGCCCGGAGCCTGCCAGGACCAGGGGAGCTGATTGCTTTCTCCCAGCCATGGTGGCCAGAGGTGTAACAAGGTGGGCTAGGGGTCCTGGGCTGGTGGCACTGTCTGCCCGGGGACAGCACAGCGGGCTTTGTAATGGGGGAGAAGGCACTTGGGGTTTGCCTAAGGCTCTTTAACCCAGCAGGAGCCCCTTAGGAAAATGCCCATCATGTCGAGGGCAATGGTTTGGTGCTAACAGGGGTGGGGGTTGCTCCCGTGGCTGCCCACAGCCCCCCGTCCTGGCTGACGGGCTGCCTGCCCCTGCCTCGCTGGCATTTCAGGTCCCTGCCAAAGCTCCTGCAAGATCTCCAGCCCCTGCACCAAGCTGGATGGCGGCTCCTGCAACCCTGAGAGCTGCCCTTACTGCCTCAAGGCGCTGGCAAGCGAGGCCGAGCTGACGGACAACGAGACGGCCGACTCGGACAGCGAGGGGGTCTACGAATTCACGCAGGATGCCCACTACAGCGATCAGCGGGACCCGCAGCGGGGCAGAGCCCGGGCCAGGAGAGCGAGCCGGGTGCTGGCCTTCTGGCACGTGGTGTGCGAGACCTTCCGGAAGATCGTGGACAGCAAATATTTTGGCCGTGGGATCATGGTGGCCATTCTCATCAACACGCTCAGCATGGGGATCGAGTACCACGAGCAGGTGAGCACTGTCACAGAATCACAGAATCACAGAATAGTAGGGGTTGGAAGGGACCTTTGTGGGTCATCTAGTCCAACCCTCCTGCTGAAGCAGGGTCACCCAGAGCAGGGGGCACAGCACCACGGCCAGGCGGGTCTTGAATATCTCCAGAGAAGGAGACTCCACAGCCTCCCTGGGCAGCCTGGGCCAGGGCTCCGGCACCCTCAGAGGGAAGAAGTTCTTCCTCATGTTCAGCTGGAGCTTCCTCTGCGTCAGTTTGTGC
>Ga0065711_1039693_pt1 | contig 17579 bp, 20 predicted proteins | sample Hoacrofraction12_FD_59098 | JGI IMG/M metagenome (GOLD analysis project Ga0065711, IMG submission 59098) | Hoatzin crop microbial communities from Cojedes, Venezuela - Epithelial fraction 12 v2 (version 2) | ecosystem: Host-associated > Birds > Digestive system > Esophagus > Crop | place... | reverse complement strand
CCCCCAGCCACCATTTGCCGCCTGGCTCTCGACAATCCCTTCCTGCAGTCCTCGCCCTCTGCCCTGAGGAATAAGCTTCTTACAGAAGGGCCTTTATCATCATCTGCCCTTCGTGCATCCTGGAATTAAGGAGCTCTTCACATCTGTCAGTCAACAAGCATACTGAGCACCCAAGAGATTTCTCCTGCCTGCCAGAAAGGAGACCACGTCCTCCAGAAGAAGCGATACATACGAACATGAACCAAAGACTGAGAAAACAAACATAAGAGAACAGCACAAGCACCAACTTCCATTGTCTCCTCAACAACCATGCTGCCACCTCCTCCTGTTCCAGTATGGCTGGCAAGTCCTCCACCGGTCATACAGCATCCCCATTACTGCACCTGCTGCTCAGCCACCAGCACAGACACTCCAGCAAACCCTCACACCCCCACCCAGGCACCCACTGCTGGGCCATCCCAGCTGGTAGTACAGGAGAGGCAACTGTCGTTCAATGTCACAGCTATCCCAGATGCAGAATTCGGCTTAGTCTTTTCCAAACAGTTAGCATTTCTTGCAAGTTTTATGGCCGAGACACAGCACCTCAAAGACCTGAATAACTCCTCCTGCAAGTCAGCAGCAAGAAACACCATCGATCCTCTCTCCCTTACACACACACACGCAGAGGAAACCACCACTAGACAACAAACCATGCAGAGAAACAAAAGGTTATAAAGACAACTACAAAGCAATCCTAAACAAACTCATTAAATCATTCATTCAGCCCACTTTCCTTCTTCGCATACTTTGCCCTTAAATCACTCCTTCCTGTGATTTTCCCAAGCACCTTTTCCGTTTCTTTTCCTGAAGGAAACGAAGTCTATAAACGAGAGGTATAATAGTCCAACATAAGCTAACTTATCTGAGGAGTTCGTTAAAGGCAACTTAACAAAAAGAAAAAGGGAGCAGGTCACCATCTAAGTGACTTAAAACCCTGAAACAGGGGGAGTAACACTAGAAAAGCAGGTCTCCTCTAGCCTACATTCCGGCTCACGAGCATGGGTAACTGGTAGAATTACCAAATGCGAAAACTAAGGAAGTAAAATCACACTCAGAGGAAGCAATTTTTATCCACAGGCTTTGCCTTCGTTACTGCCTAGCTCCTGCCATACTTCAAGAAAGCAAACCATTACAACGACCACCATTTCTTTACTGCCCTTGTTTAGAAACTCAGAAAGCCCTAGATCCAGGCACACAACCAACTCGTGTTCCTTCAACACTTCACAAAGTACTTCTGTCTTCACATGTTTAGTTCTTAGCAAAAGTTACTGCTGTAAAAAGCAGAACACAAAAAAAGAGATTGTGAAACTCCAGTCTTCAGCAGAGCATCAATGCTCCCAACGCATGATTTTCCAGTCAGTAGATTTAGATGTATTCACCAACTCAAGTAGCATTTAGAAGAATCTGTCCTGGTAAGAAATAACTTTGAGCAACACATGTAGTTCAGAAATACCTGTACTACTAGTGCTAAGTACATTTCCACATTTTAAACAAAGGATATAAGCAGCAGGTAAACACTTGAAGGGCAAGCAGTACGACTGAACCTCAAAACAACGCTTAAGAGTCAGAACATCCTATGCTAACCCTGCTCAAACTGTATTTCATGTCCTGCAGCAAAAAGACAGCTGTAAATCTGCTGTACGGTTTCTGTCTGCTCCTTGCTGTGGTACACTGGCAGCTACATAATGGGCAACAGCTGGATTCAAACTTTACTCTCACCCCTGCACAGGAACTGGCCCCTGGGTGAAGCCATGCTGCAATTCCCATCACCGGCCAAAGAGGTGTTGGATGAAATGGAGCTGAGTGCCTGTCAGAGTTGTAAGAATGCAACTGATGATTCAGACTCTTAAAAAAAAAAAATGCAGAAAGAATTGATGGTAGAGAAATGTTCATAGGACACTGAATCCTGAAAATGTTCCAAACTGTCCACAGTCTTGCCTCTCTTCTTCTACCTGTATCAGTCCATTTAAGACAAGACATTACTTCTACCTGCAAACCTTGCCTCTCTCATGCCCTTAGAACATCACAGGTTAACACCTGCAAAAAAGCACTTAGGAGACAATACTGTGGAAGGATCTGTTTACCAATTAGCCAAAGACAAACAAGCACTTAAGAGTTTAAAGATGGAATTAACACCAGCCACAAGTACAGACTAGAACTGGCTGCTCAGTGCTTATCAGCACTTTCTGCTGTTTCTATAGAGGTCACTTCCCACATTTCTTTTGGGTGAAATAAAAATTGTTGGTGACAGAAAGGACCACAGAAATTGGCACAATCTGTTACAGAAGCCAAGCTGATTGAGCAAAGACTTGCAGTAAACAATCTTGTGCAAAGAACCAGAAAAGTATTTTAGAAACTGCAGTTGTTTTGCTCACAAGCACTGCCTGGGAGAAGTCCTATGCACGCTTCACATGGTTCAAAAGATTACCAGAGCATCCCAATGCACCTGTGAAGCATAGCCACGCAATGATGTCACTTCAAAACACTGCTCCCCACAATATGTCACAACATGATGACCAAGGCAACTAGAAGTTCCAAATGTACCCGGACGACTTGTCTAATAGCTAGAGGACAGAAAAGTCTGCCAGAGGGAGTTCAAGAAAACTCAGCAGCAGTTCTGGAGTCACAAGAACCCAACAGACTGTCACAGACCAAACCCTGTGGCTTTGGGGGACCAGGTCGCTGCAAACTGAACTCTGTGGGGTTTCTCACAGATGTTCCACCAGCAGAGAAGAGAGCTGAGCAACCTTCAAGCAGGAAACCAACACTCCAGACCCAAGTACCTCACACTTTATGCTCTTCCCTGAAGGCTAGCCATACGGCATTTTGTTGCTGCTTTCAGTCACCTTCCCCAGCCTTTTCCACTGAAGATGGAGCACCAGGAAGTCTCCTCGAATCAGCTCTAAGGAAGGGAAGCCCTGGTGCTACCCCTTTCTCCTATTTATACCAACAACACACTTCAACAGTTCAAACATATTTTATATATAGCTCTGTGGCTTATTTCCAGGCAGAAGTAACTCAATGCTGGTGTACATATGTTTAGACCACAGCAATTGGAAAGAATGTCCCATAAACACTGTCAACTCTGCTGCTCCACTGTGACCAGAACAGGCTCTACTACAGCAGAAATACAAGCCGTGTTGGGGGGGGGGTGTGTGTGGAAATCACTCAGCAGCTAAGCAAGCCACTGGCCACCTGCACAGCATTGACAGACTTCCACTATAGCCCCAACAGATTTATAGCTGTAAGTTAACAGCCAGCTCTTGTCACAGAAAGATACAATGTCTGACTGTGAAAAGACCACATAGAGGTGTCCAAGGTGTGCACCAGGGTAAAAGCAGGCATGCAACGCGCAGAGCACCTGCCAGTATACTCTTGCACTTTAAAGTAATCTTATAAACTTAAGGGCTGCACAAACAGAAGACAGTCAGATTTGCACAGCTCTTTTTTGCAAACCCTGCTTGGACTGAAAATATCTGTAGTGCTACCATATTTTAAGGAGTCTGACTTTAGTCCAATACCTCTAAGCTCACAACCTGAAAAGAAACAAGGAGGGCAATGTGCAGGAGCCATGGACCAACATGCGAAATGTCCTTCCGTCGACGCTGGTCGCTGGGACCTTGGTGACACGTAGATGAGAGAGGTGCCTGCTATAAACCCACAGGTTGCTGATCCCAGTGCCAGGCCTAGGTTTTAACACGATCCCAGGTGAGCCAAAACCCAGGCAGCAGCCCACAGGGAGACAGTGTCTGCTGCACTCTCCCAAAGGACGGTGCTCCCACTACCACAGGTGGACAACTACCAGGTGGTAACTCCCATGCCTTTCACCAGATTGTCCCTCTCATGGGCTGCAAAAACTGCTCTGCCAGTCTTCCCAGAACACATTAAAACAACCTTTCATCACATTTTTCTCTGCAACAGCTAAACACAGGGGGGAGGGGGCAGAATTAACGTGTTTTCTAAAAAAAAAAAAATAAAAACAACATTGCCTGTTCTTATGTCTGAATCCAATGGGACTGGACTTTAAAGAGGAGGAAAGCATAATCAACACTTCAGAATTATCTAAAACAGCATGGCATCTTTGGTTATGTGATGTGGAAAAGTTAATGACCACCACCTCAGGCCTCTGCAGAGACAGGCATCTCTTGTCTTGAAGTATAAATAACCTAGCTTTATCCTGGCATAAACCTGTTTATAACTTCAGGGATGAAACTGCCCTTCCTGAACGTGTCAGGTCAGCATCTTGCTTGGATCAGAGGAGGCTCTGTCAGGGAGCCTCCAGCTGGGAAGAAAAGGGGAAACCAAATCCACATTTTGGGGATGATGATGGGGGTACAAAAGAAAAATGGAATTGCTCTGGTTAACTGTTTATTTGGGGGATGGGAAACCAGAAGAGAGAAACAGTCTCTGTTCCAGGCTTCACAGGACTCATTAGCAACACGCCCAGGGAATATGGATTAATGGACAAAGTGCAGCTGAGCTGGTCAAAACAACATGATAAAGACAACTCCATGATATACATATAAGGCATACACACACATACAGCTATGTGCATGAAATGAATCATCATGCACAGACTCTGATCGTGCAATTGGCCACAGAGGCACTTACTTTTACATCCATTGGGTGAAATGGAACTACTCATGTTCATACTACCTCACACAAAATTAAGCACTTGCTTAAGTATCTACAGGAACGCCGCCAGAGTTTGCATTCAGTCTTCTTTTAAACCCTTCAAGGTCATCATGACTGTAAAAACATTACACAAAGATTTGTGCAAGACTGTGTACGTTACAGCTGTAACACAATACCAGTGTCACTTTATAAGCAGGGGGAAAGAGTGGGTTGTAAGTTACTGTACTAACAGGCACACTAAGAAAAGCAACATTCGCTCCACCAGAACAGAAGATGTTCTTCCTATTAAACACACACACACACAGAAAAACAGAAACATACTCTTACCATCATCCAACCAGGCCCCAGCATTTAAGTATGCTCTACAACGCAAAATCCTGCTTGGCAGCTGTTTATAGTACTTTCCTTTCTGGGGATCTGAGAAAAGCATCCAGACTAAATCACACTAGAGAGTAGGAGGGCAGGACACGGGACAGAACCCATGCAGCAGACCTGACAGCAAACTCCTCTTCCACAGGGATGGCCACAATGCATAGGCAGCATTCCCTCTGTTGTCCAAAGACAAGACCCCCTCCCCAGCAAGGGAAATCACCCACTTTGACATTTTATAATGGATTTTGCTTCTAAGCCCTTCCTTCTGCCCTAACTGCTTCCGCAGCTTACATAGATCACTGGTGATTTACAGTTCTGCCATCTCCTCAGCACGAGAGCTCCCCAACACTGCTAATCCCAAATGCTACACAAACACGCTCCAGGCCCACAGCTCCCTTCCCACAGCCCAGGGCGGGAATGCCAGCTCCTCGCTGCCTGGAGAGCCACGGTGCTGTTTGCACAGCCTCCTCTCCTCCCCAGCCAGGGCTGCTGGCTAAGGCAGCCGCGCTGCTCCTCCCAGTACCACAGGCCCCCTCGCTGCCAGAAAAAACTACCAGCAGAAAGGGCGAGTTTCTGGTGCTTGCCAACAAACCTTTAGGCAGTAGGCAATGAGTGTTGCCAATTGTTTCAAACCTCTGGAAAGCACTGACAGCAAAACTACATGCCTTTTTGCAGCGCGCACTCTCCTCTTCCCACTGGAACACCGCGGGGCTCCCCACATCGAGCAGTGTTTCTCCAACCCCTGGTGACCTCAGAGTTCCCCAGGTGCCCTGTAAAATGCTTTTCTTTCACAAAAGAAAGAGGCAGCTTTTCCCAGACTAACGAGACAATTCGGTTCCCTCGGCAGAGGCGCAGAGCTGGAAGCTGACCAGTGCACCTCACGCAACCGTATGCTCCACCACACAGGACAGTGTTCTTACCCAGGGCAGCCCAGTGCTCTCTGCCAGCCTTACTGCTCGGCCCAGAACCTCGGTCAGAAGAGTTCCACCACGAAGGACCAGACGCTGTCCGGAGACACGGGCTACGAGCACATTATGTAGGGTTTGTCCAGACTGGAAGCTCTGTTTGTCTGGTTTTTTCCAAAAGCTGTGTTTAAATTAACCAGCCTGGGTTCATCCGAGGGCACGTGCCCTGGGAAGAGCACTAGGACAGCAGGGCCTGCGGGGGCCCTCCCAAACCCGGCACTGCCCGCTGCTCCGCTCCCTCTCGGGGGGACATGCAGCAGAGTCCGGGCGGGCTCCAGGCGAGGGCTCTGGGCAAGGGCTGCCACAGCCCAGGCCCCGGAGAGGGACACAAGGGCAGAGGGCATGGGCCCACCCCGTGAAGCTGACAGCAAGCGGGCAGGCCAGGCCGCTCGACCACAGCCCTGCACTGGGTCGCCCACCGGCTCTCATCCTGGCTCCAGCACGCCTTGCAGGCGGCCATAAATCAGCCCGCTGGCCGTTTTATTAACGGTCGTGTTTACATTCAGATGCTGCTGGGCAGAGACATTCATTCCAAGGACCGGGAGCAGCCCTGAGTCCAGGCGCTGCATCTTCTCCCCTGCTGCTGTGCTCTGCTTTCCACCGACGGCTCCATCAACAACAGTATTTCTCACGGGTCTCAGACATCACAAAGCTTATTTGCAGCCCCACTGCAGAAAGTGGGCCGAGAACTTCGCAAAGCAAGCGTCTGTAAGCCACCCACCACAGCAGTGATGCAGAAGACCCGCTCATCCAGAAGTTACAGCCAAAGCCACAGCCAAGGGCAGGAAGCTGAGGGAAGGCATGGCTAGCCCAGAACACCCCACCCTCACCCCCCCAGCACCAGTTACTCGCACTGGTGGCTGTATGTGAAATGCATCTCAGCAGCTTACCTCGGGACGCCCGCAGAGACGCACAGCACAAACCGTGGATTAGGAGGGAAGAAGATGATCCTCCAGGTGCAGAAGAAGTTGGAATGCCAACTTCGGCATCAAAAGCAGCTCAGGGTTTTAGAAACAACTACGTCCATTGAGGCACACCACACATTCATCAAAAATACCTGTTAATGCATGTCATTCAGAGCGTTTTACATCATCTTGTCCCCATTCACCTCCATCACCACTCACACAGCAGAGCTCATGGCGCAGGACGGGGAAGCACCCTCCAGCCAGCCCTCACGGCCAGCGAGATACACAGAACCCTTTCTGCAGCCTGTCTGGCCACGATTCAGTCCAAGAAAACCAGGTGAGCTGGAATCAGACGGGCTGAAACAAACAAAGCAGTTCCCAAATTTGTCAGTTCCAGTTCACAGTCAGCAATGCTTCTGGACCCAGCTGCTCGAGAAGGATGACACCCCAAAGCAGGTTTGAAACAACTGCACTTGGGACCACTATATCTAGTTCAAAACTGGGGGATATGCCAAACACAAGGAGTTATGTAGCTGTTTTAAAGCCCTGGATGCTGGGACACTTTGCAGTAAGTGGATAAGCATCCTGTCTGGTTTACATTGAGGAAAAAGGAGGCTCAGAGGCAGTCTGAAGAGTGACTACAGAACCCAAAACCATTAACTGCATTTAAAAAAAAAAAAAAAATACACAGATCTGTTTCAAGGTACACTCTACCTTTACACATTTCAGGAGCACAGAAATGTTGGTTGGGAGTGTGAAAAATGTCATTCTTAGCCCAGACAAAGCTCTTGCAGAAAAGACACTAATATTGACGCAATATAACTGGTGAAAAATAAGTCCTTTTGCTGGTGTAGCCTGTTTCTTTGAGGGACAGGATCATTCAACAGACTCTTTTGACGCTGTGTCACTATTAAGACAGGTTGTCGTGGAAGCTCAGCTTGCAAATTGTTTCCAGCACAGGCAAGCGTTTGGCCAAATACACACTCACACTCATGCCCACTCTGGATACCTTCGACACCATCCCCATGCCCTTAGGTTCCAGAGCACAGCAAGTTCTGAGCACCTAGAGCAGTCACCAAATAAGGAGGCAGGTCTTGCACACACTCCTTTCACCCTCAGTCCTATTCAATGTTTCAGCAATTCCAGCATCTAGCTTGCATTAGGCACCATGTAACAAACTCAAGCTCCTTTGGGGCAAAGTCCTGGGCTGAGCAATGGTGCTACTTTTTTTTCTTGGCAAATGAAAGCATCCCTAGCACAAACGACTTCAAAGGCAAGAGGCTTCTTTGGTGCTACTCACAGGTGAGCAACCAATTTCAAAGCCCTTGGGAGAGCTCAAAGGCTACCGCTGTTGAGCACAGGAGACGTAGCTAACACTTCAGTGCTGGCACTTCAAGCAACAGCTGCCCTGTGCCGGGCCTGCCTGTCCACAGCGAAGGGTTTCTGAACAGGCAGCACTGTTTTTCACAGTGCCTACCTGGAAGAAAAACAGGAACAGAGAGCTTTACAAGTCTGTATCCTTGAATTCATTGACACTGCTGTAAAGTTGCTTTCTCCTTCCAGAGACTCCTCCATCTGCCTGATCTCAAGGCGTTTGTTAGTGTTGTGACTCTCTACTGCTATGCAACCCCTGACGATCTACTTTACTCCAGAAAAAGGAGTCTCTATGGATACATGATGGGGTGAGTTTCAGCCTAACTATGCAAAGTGCTAGGCAAATGCAGAAATTAAAGAACCATCACTGTAAGGAACAACTGTCATTTTTCAAATTCCATCAGGTAAGACATCTCATATTAATTGTTAAATCACATTAGCCTTCTTGACCAATTGTGAATTTTAATACTGTATTTGGGAGAACCAGCAGGACTGGCTTTTATTGCTATTGGCTTGGAAACACTGAATACAACAGCAGTTCATAGACTTTTCTACGGTACTATTTTCAATCAGAGTTTCCCCACAGTAACTAACAACAGTACTGGTCTCCTGGGACACTAGCAAAATTACAAGGCTTACTGGGGTTTCCACAGCTCTAATTCATATGATGCTTAATCTGCTTGAGCCTGTTGGAAAGTCATCATCACCAGAGCTACTGAAATCATTAGTGACAATCGAACCAGGTCAGCATTTACAACAGCGTGGTTTGGGGACTTTTAAGCAAATAATCCTAAATGAACACACAGTCCTCACATGAGAGAGGTGAGAAGCATCCCTGATAATCTGCAAGAGACTGGGCTTTGTGGCTAAAGCTAAGATTTGGCCTCAGAGGATCAGGATCCAATTTCTAGGTCTGCCTCAGACTTCCTGTGGGAGTTTGGAGCCATGTCTGTATATGAAAAGCACGTTCCTTTCCTTCCACACCTTTTTTTTTTTTTTTTAAGCCTGAAGCTCTTCTGGGCTGGGTCTATTTTATCACATGTGCGTCCAATGCTCAACAACCAAGGTACAGACGGGATGTTCCTGCAGTCCATGGTCATACAAATATTAGCAGCAACTCGCCTTTACACTAATATTTTTGAAGACAGATCACATAGCACAAATCCACTGCTGGTTACAACAGCCACAGGCCTCAGCTTGCATTTTCCTTGCACAACATGCAGGCGTGCTCAGGGCAAAGCTAAGCAGCACTGTGGTGAAAGGAAACAGTAAGAGGTTTTTCTGAATTGGAGTGGCCACCCTTTGGTGGGTACAGCCTCAGCAGAGCCTGTAGGGTTTCAGGCACAGGGACCAGCGCACATTTGGAGCTGGAAAGCAGAGCAGAGAGCACACCACAACCTGCTACACATGTACAGGAGCCGTCGAAAACTTCCAGCTCTACAGAGGCAGGTGCATCAGACACAATCAGCAGCCTGAAGTGACTGAAACTAGGCTTGGTGCAAGTTAATTATTCAGACCTTAGCTGGGATCACTCAGCACTAATATCAAGGCTTCATTCTGCTAAGCGCTGTTTGAGCCCCATGTAAGCGCCACTCCCTGCCCCAAACATCAAGACAACAGACCTTTTAAAAAAGCCAAAGACTAGCTAGCATAGTATGTGGTGTTTGCTTTCACCCTCATAGACAAAATTGTACCAAGGCTAATCAAGCAACTTCTTCCTAAGACCTGATGAACAGTAAGCAAACTATCTTCTCAGCTTTGCCAGGCCAACAAAATGCTGACCGCAGCTTTCTCAGCTAGAAATGGAAGTGATGCCCTGCAGTTGCTTTCCACTAGACACAAAGGCAAGTGAAAAAATACACAAGTCATTTTTTACAAGTACTTGCAAACCCTTGAGCAGATAGTGGTCCAAACTGGCCTGACTCACGACCATCACCTCGACTGTTCTGCCCTCCTGAAATAAATGAGGTGATACTTCACAGGTAGTGCCAAGCACACAGGTAGCGAAACAGATGGAACACCTTGGAGGAGGTCTCTTTCCACTGTGTCTGTAGATGCCTTTCTCCACCAGCCTTCCCTGCACCACGCTGAACAATAGGTCTGAGTCACAAGCAGTAAATGTACCACCTGCAACACTTCTGACCAGCCCTGACCTCCACCATCTTACCATCCCAGCCAGGTCTTTGGCAAAACACTACATGCTTCATAGCCCACTGCAGAACAATGGCCCACAAGCAAATGGGGTTGTCAGTCTATATGTGTACGGCTTATCCAGCACAGCAGGGACAGAGTAAAACCTGCTTACAAGTCTCTCCAGCCAGGTTAGCTAAGTCCCACGTGCCTTCTCAGAATACCCAGCTCATCTGAAGGAGGTGAAGAACAGCATGCAAGGCAAGACCTCAGCAGCTCTAAAAGACCAACCAGATAAGCAGCATATGACCACCCAGGGGAAGCAATTACCATTTAAACCCACTCAGCAAATGACCTGGTTTGTGTTATTTATGCTGACTGCACCCCAGCTGTTAGCACATCATCGCTGCCTGCCTGCCATGGGGGCGGAGGTCTTCCCGCTGTCTTTCATGGTAAAGACAGCACATTATTTAGGGGTGGATAGAAGCATGGATCTTTCCAGCAATCTTGTCTCAAGATTAGCAAGAAGGATCCATGTTCATGGATACAGTTGCAGGCTACAAAACCAAACATCCTGAATTGCTATATGCTTTTATACCCACCATATTCCAGAACCAGAAGCAATTGGTGCTGCAGTCCACCAGCAGAAAAACTTTGGCTTTGATATGCCCCATGGCTGTAAGTCACGTTTAACACTCATGTTCAGCTCCAGTTCAGGCCAGTAAAGCTAGCTAGATCACCCTGTAATTTCAGGACAAAGCATAACACGCACAGAGCGAAGAATGGAGAAAGGAAAACCTGTGTGTGAAATTGTTAACAAATCCAAGTTCACCTTAAGCATCATGTATTTGAGGACGAAGCAGAAGAGAGCAGAGCAGCCCAGTGGGGAGCGATTCAGGCCCTGAGCTATGACACTCTCAGTTGTTCCACTGATTCTATCCACAGATACAGATATGCCACAGAAATGCAGCTCTGGCTATGGAGAAGCTATCCAGCCTTCGTCCTCTGCTTTAAGAGACACTGGCATAAGCCTGACCAGAGAGAGACATGAAATCCCTCCTATCTAGGGACAGCAGCCCCTAAGCTGCTGAAGCAATTGGGTGTGTTTAGGCTGAGTGGTGCAGAGCTGTGAGTGAGATCCCTAGCTATCAACCGGGGCCAAGCACCATTCATCGATACAAGCTTTGAAGCGGAACAGGCACAGCAGCAGAAGGCCAGACCAGGGTTAGATGCATCCTCTCCGCTGTGCTACTGCCTGCGCTGATCCCAGAGCTGGTGGGACGAGCACTGCTCAGACTCCAGTGGAGTGGAGAAGGGGAATAGGGCAATACAGCGCTGAACAGCTCCTCAAAAGCACCATCATTATGCAGAAGACCCTTTCAAACCCTGCCAGAGCAAGCGCTTGTGACAGCATCAGACAGGCTGCTCTACCTCACCCACACAGCCAGGCTGCTCAGCCCCACACCCAGCTCCCTGGGAAACGCTGCCCACCAGGAACCCAGGAGGCTCTGCTGCAGCAGGACCAGGTTGTTCCCAGACTTACAAAGAATCCCACTCCGCAACAAGCCTCAGCTGCACCTTAAACGATTTAATAAGAGGTGATGATTTTTGAAGCATTTATATCAGTGAAACAAACTTGTGTGGTTTTTGGTTCTGTTCCAGTTCAGGTTCAGCAATTCTCAGCTGATCCGGTTAAGACCAGTAGCAGTCTAAACTGATTCATGTTGGAAGCTACAAAATTTTCAAACAAAACGGACTGTGTACTGAAGGCAGGAAGCTACAGCCAGGCCAGAAACATTACTCCACTCTTCTGTGTCCAGGCCAGCTTGTGGTCCTAGCCGAGCCCTGCAGCTTCTCAGGGGACTGAGGAGCTGGAGAACCATGCTGTGAATACAAGGGACACGACATGGCACAAAGAGTCTCCAGCTTCCATGATTCTGTTTCCCTCTTAAATCTATGCCTGTGCACGTCCTGCTCACTGGCAGGGCACAGAGGCACACATAACATGTTTCTGCTGCCCTACCCAGGGAGCTGCCATCAGGCTAACAGGAGCCCAGAGGCTGGCAGTAAGAACAGACCGCAGGAGGACAGGAAACCCTGTCCCACTAAGAGCAACTTCATTGTTGCTCATTTTCAGAACAAAAGCTCTCACAAAGGTTTTGCAGAGCCAGCCAGTCCAACCCAGCATCACGGAACGGGACCAGGCACTCCAGCTGCACATGCTCGCAAGACACTTGGTGGGGGGAGACCACAACACAACCCTCCCTGTGCTGAATGGCTCCGCGCTGGGGAACGGCAGGTTTTACTCAAAGCGCTCTTTTAAACTGGCAACTTCATATATTTCTGGCTTAGAAAAAACAGACGAAATCAAAGAAACAAGCAGCAAATTTCATGTGTGTTTGACTCACTGGCTCACAGTTTTAGGGAAAAGCCTGTAGCAGATTTTGTAGCAATTTGTTTCTACACCCACATTCATGATCTGGTTTGAGGATATCCCCACACACACACCTTCTAAAACAAAGATACAAGAGTAGAGCTTAACAACATGAACAGCCTCTGCAGGAACCGTACCTGCTCAGGTATGTTACTTCTGCGAGCAGAGACAGACCTGCGTAGCCAAGTTGCAGAGTACCACAGCAACCAGCATTTGAGCAATGGGAGATGGCTCAACCCTTAGCTTCCCCACTGTCCTGCTAGTGCCCCTCATTCATGGTGATCGAAGCCGCTTCAAAGGCACTCGGTGCCCACTTTTTAACTCTGTGTCTCTACTGGAATCACAAGCACGGTGACCAGATGCATGGCTGGGTTTCTGGTAGGGCTAGTAATCCTCTAGAAATTGAACTCGGGCCAACCAACTTATCTGAGGAAATTCTACCTTCCAGCCGCTCCACTGACATGTTGCAATCCCAACAATCAACAGGCCTAGACTTAAGTCACTGTACTCCACATCTACATTGGTTCAACACAAAAAACAGGGATCTGGAGAGGACGGGAGAAGGGGATTCAAGCCATGCACATCAGAAGACACACACACACAAAAAAAAAAAAAAGTCTTAACTCTATCCCAGCCGAAACCAGGACAACAGAGCTAGTCACGCAGCAACAAAAATCAAGACTCCCACAAAACAAAAGTTGTTTTCGAAAGGCAGCAACAAAACCAAACACTACATCCAACTTGTCAATGAGCTTTAAAGAGTTCCTGTTCCTTCCACACATTTTTTTTTAATATCCATGATTATCTATTGCTTCTTCAGTTTTACTCCTGCAGAGATCTCCTGGGGCTGCACAGTAAAACCACGCATTAATTATAGGCAAGAAATAAGTCCTAATAAAAGTCACAAAACAAGTTCTCTCTTGTACAGCTCCCAAGTAACACATTGCATGTCCTGCACAACCCTCATGCAAAATATCTGTACTTGCCCGCACTCCCCCTTTCCAGAGCAATGCATAAACAGGTCTCTGCGGAGCCAGCCTCCCACGGTCTGCCCACGGCCAGCCCAGCCTTACATGGCTGCTTCACTGAAAGGAGCCAGTTTTCACAGGGCTTCTCTTCAGCACGGCAAACTGCCCCAAGGGGTCTGTCCTAACCACTGGGACAGCCTGGCAGGCCTCACACTGCCAAAGGGTTGTTTAGGAAAGAGCAGGGACACCAGGGACACTTTCCACTGGAGGGAAAAAAAATCACAGCTCATGGGTACCTGTCCATCTTAAATTGAACAGCTGGTTGCAATAGCAGCCTGAGGGACTCAGAGGAACCACAGAGCTGTTGAGGGCTTGGTCTTCACCTACATCTGCACGTACAAAGCACAGTATCACCTTTCATGCATTAATCTAGGGCAACAGTCCTGCTCCATCCTATGTAACCAAGCAGCATTCAGCAGAGATGACCAGCCACAGCTACCAGCTTCATAGGCTCTTCCATACTTCCACATGACCAGAGTCACATGCACCTCTTGGAGCAGCCATTTCTCGAAAAGTCCAAGAGACAAAGACACCTGAAAACCCCCTCCCTGCAGGTCAGCAAAGATCCTTCAGAAGTGATGAGTATGATGCTCAGTTTCAGTCCCAGGGGATTTACACTCACACCAAATAGGAGACTGAGAGGATCTGTTTCCTGCTATTTTAGAAAAGTAGCGCTGCGTCTCACCTTGGAAGGCAACGAGGCACATGCATAGCAGAGGGCACATCTCCACAGATATTCAACATATGCTGGATCTATGGTAAGGAGCCCACTCCTTTTTGCCTTGCCCGCTCCAGCTGTCCCACTGCAGGCAGGCCATAACTCATTTGAGGAAAATTCAGAGCAGATTGCTTTAGGAACCCAGCACCAGCGTTTAACTCCTCACCATGACAAATTGCTTCTACCAGCAAACTCCTCAGCAGTTTCTTTGCATCACACTGATTAGCTGTTCTTACTAATAAGACACACAAAATCCAGCCCTCAAACCCCGATTTGACGGTGCCAAATGAATCCATGATATCCCCAGGGATCAGACAGCCCTGGCTGCACACTGAGAGACAGCACAAGGGACACAATGGAGCTCTTCCAAAAGGCACGTGCAAGGAAGAAAAAAAAAAAAACTACACAGGTACCAGCAAAGGCATGAGGTATGTAGCAGCAGGACCCGGCTCTGAAAAGGAGTGTGCAGACCCCAGCTCCTACTCACGGAGCCAGAATCCAATGCCCACTGTACGTGGTCGTACAGGTGGCTTTTGGCTCTTTTGACAGAGGTCTCCTCTTCAGCAGCAGCTACAAAGCACGTTTCACTAGCAGTCGCCACGCTGCGTTAAATGCGGCGCATGGATGCACATGCACTCACCGAGGTCACGCACAAACACCAAGGACTCTCCTCTAGACAAATTCGAGGCAGCCAAGCAGGTTTTTCTCTTGCTTGGAAAGAGAAGAAGACAGTATTCTGTGGTATTAAACAGCCATCTCAAGGGACCGCTGACCTGAACCAGAGTTCTGAGAACAGGATTTCATGTCGGGGACAGGCCATTTAGGTAAGGTGTCATTTATTTTCCCTGAATTGTTACACACACTTCTGACTCCAAGAGATAAATTTTGAAGCACTACTGTTTTGAGACAAATGAAGGCAATTTGCAGTCACGGATTACAATCTTCTTTATTAGTGAGTCTTCACAAGGAAGGAGGGATTAAGCTTCCTATTTATGGAGAGAAAGCGCTATGAAAAGGCTGAGTGGTTTGCCCAGGGGTACAAGTGAATCAGTGGCAGGGACAGAACAAGGTGCCCTGACTCAGAGGCACCTGCTGTCAGCACAAGGCAATGCCACCCAGCTCCCGTTCTCCCTGCCGCCAGGGTTAAGTCATCCTCCTCTCCTCATGACACCAGTCAATTCCCAGAGAGTGACTGTCTGTCAGGAATTCTCCACAACACCAAGGAGAATGATGGATTTTTCAGGCAGAACCAACTGCACCCCAGACAAGGCATCCCCAAGGGAAGGGGATCTGAGGCACACAGAAGAAAGCACATCCAGGCCTGTGTAAGGCAGAACCCATCTGAAAAGTCACCTCCGAGACACATCTCGCATCCTCCACCCCTCAGACCATGCCACCCTTCCCCACATGCTCACAGAACACTCCTTTGCAGGGCTGAGAGCAATTGCTTACACAGAGGAACAGGTCTTTGTGTATCGTTAGCTGCCGGCAATGCAGGTTAGCAGTTGGAAACAGGGAGGAAGAGGCAGCATTATGTCTCTCCTGTCAGTCATCTGTAACAACTCCACACACCACAGGGTGGGAAATCCCAAAAGCTTTCCGACACAGACTGGGTACATACCACACAAGCAAAAAGAGCGTGTTTCAGAAGAGGGATCCGGGCTTTAGCAAGGATCTGAAGCACAGTAAAGATCCCAACTAAAAGGCAGGCTACAGTTACGTATCAGTTGCTCTGCATCACTCTACAGTTACACCAGGTCTCCAAAAGCAGTATTGTTAGTACAGATGGGACCTTAGGCAAGAAAGTTAAAGCATGCTGGCCGCACCACACAGCACTCACCTTGCTGCCTATATCTTCACGCTTGTTCCCAGGCTTGCTTCTCCTCAGCTTAATGGAAGGGGAGCGAAGTAGATTTTTGATCCGACTTGTTATCGTAGACCCTTCGACCGACATCATCTTCAGGTGCCAAGAAGGTATTCACCCCACACACAAACTGTGCCTGGGGAACGAGCCCAGCTCTGAGGCAGAAATACCGATGTGCTCAGCCTTGCTTACAATCGTTCACATATCTCTCAGCGATTCTGCTCGGGAACTCCGCTCCTGTTACACTGCAAAGCTATTCAGAGAGGCTGGCAGACTTTCTTTCCTTCTGCAGATTCCAGAGGATCAAATCAGCAGTAATCTAAACTGAAAGATGCACCCATGGGTCAATACAACATTCACAATAAACTCTAGCCTCATTCTTTGCAAGAAATGCCAAATGCAAGAGTTTATGCTAAGGATGGGTGCAGTGTTACCTATTCTCAGAGGCTTCCACAAAAATTATCATCCTTTTAGTATCAATTAGCACATCTAAACCAATTCCCAGATACAAGATTTAGATGTTTTACATTTCAGTATCACCTTCTGGCAAAGACAAAAATCCCCACCGCTGGAGTCCATCCAGCCCCTTGCTTTTGCTCCACACACATCCATTCCATCTCAGGCTCCACACTCTGGAAAGCACAATGCTGTCCTCGATTATCGAACGCCAAGTTGCAGCAGCACACCGAGAATAGACACGAGGGAGTTTTTAACTCTCACAGATTTAGCTCCACGTTCAGGACACACGTACGTTCGTAGCGGGCGATATCTGAGAATCAAGGCATGCCCTGCTCCGCACCCCCTGTACCTAGGGGACCACGGAGGACCAGTAACCGCTGCCGACGATGAGGGACCCCCGGCCGAACCCTCCACCTCTCCCGACGCCCCGGCGGTGGCCGGAGGGAAGGGGGGGAAGAGGGATCCGGTCGAAGCCCGCAGTAAATCACCCTCCCAGCTTCCGTGCACAATGGGGGCGGGGGGAAGAGAGGGCGAGACGGAGGGAAGGGGGGAGAGAGGGGAGAAATGTCCAGGCCAGCACAACCGCCAGCCCCTCTCCCCGCGGAGGCGGCGGCACTACGGGCTGAGGGGACGCGTCCCCCCGCCCCGGCCTCACC
>Ga0065711_1039692_pt1 | contig 17581 bp, 12 predicted proteins | sample Hoacrofraction12_FD_59098 | JGI IMG/M metagenome (GOLD analysis project Ga0065711, IMG submission 59098) | Hoatzin crop microbial communities from Cojedes, Venezuela - Epithelial fraction 12 v2 (version 2) | ecosystem: Host-associated > Birds > Digestive system > Esophagus > Crop | place... | reverse complement strand
CCCGGCGGGCGGCTCGGGCTGTCCCCGCGGCCACTGCCCACCGCCCGCCCCTACGGAACCCGCGCCGCCTCGCCGCCGCCAGCCCCGACACCGGGCGACGCCATCTTGTCTACCTGCCCTCCGCCTTCGCCTCGCCCCGCCTCCGCCGGAGACGCGATGGCGTCACGCCGCCAAGCCGCTGGTCCAATCGGGGTGTTACTAGCGGGTGACGTCACGCCGGCGGGGCGAGGGGCGGGGTGAGGGTTTGGAGAGCTCCGCCTGTTTCCGCGAAGGGCGGGGCGGAGGTGGCGGAGGGCGGGGCTCTCCCGGGCCCGGATCCGGTGCTGGCACTGCAGCTCCCAGCGGCTCCGGCCCCTCTCCCCTCTGGGCACCGCGGCAGGCCGTCCGGGCGCTGCACGGGGGCGGCGAGCCGGGCCCGGAGCGGGAGTTGTGCCCCGCGCACCTCAGTCCCTTTCCCTCAGCGGCCACGGCCGCCTCGACGCCGGCCCTCGTCCCCTCACGGCGGGGGCACTCCCCGCTCCGGAGCGCGGCCCCGAGCGCCAAGGGCTGGGTTCGGCCGTTGGAGGGGGCCTCGGCGTGAAACAGGGCGGGGTTTGTCCCGAAAACCCCGGCGGCGGTGGCGCGTGTGTGAGGGCGAGCGCCGTCGCCGGCTTTTTATGACGAAATGCGGACGTTTTCCGCCATTTTTTTTCATTCCCAGCCGGGCCCACCGCCGCCAGGGGGCGCCGCTCGCCGCCATGGCAACGGCGGAGGGGGCGGGGCCAGCTCACCGCCCTGCCCCCGGTTGCTAGGAAACGATGCTGCGGGCGGGGCGGATGGGGGGAGCCGCCGTAAAGGTGCGACGCGACTGTCGTAAAATAATAAAAAAAAATAAAACGCCACACCCAGTGAAAATGTCGTGAAGCGCGGTCGGCGGGGCCTGCGGCGGAGAGCGCGACCGGGCCCGGCTCCCCGCGCTTATATGCCCCGTCCCCCGGCGGCCGCCTCCCCCTCCTGCTCCATGTGGGGCCCGCGCCGGGCTCTCGGCTTCTCCTCCTCCTTCTTCTCCTCCTTCTACTATGGCCCGGAAAACAGTTAGCAGGAAGCGGAAAGCGGCGGCGGCCGCCGCCGCGGGGCCCGGGGGGCTCCAGGGGGAGCAGGTAGGCCGGGGGGGCACCCCCGGTGCTGGGGGGTGCGCGGGGAGGGAGGGTGTTCCCGGCTCCCTCGGGCCCCTGCCGGCGCTGCCGCCGTTGGGTTCGGCCGTTGCGCCGTAACCGCCGGGTCCCGCCGCGTCCGGGGCCCAGCGATGCTGCGCGGCCGCCGGGGGAGCCCGATGGACGGCGCGGTCGGTACCGGGCGGACCCCCGTGTGTGTGTGTGTGTGTCCCCCGCCTCCCGTTCAGCCGCCGGCGTCGGTGGGCGCCCGGCGTGCCGGGCCGCTGCGGGCCGGTTCTGGTGCCGGAGCTGCTTCAGTAAACGTTCACGCTCGGTTTTGCGCTGCATGAAAGCCGCTCGGTGTTCGGTGCTCCCCGGGGCGGCTTGGGCGGCCGCGGTGTTCGGCTGGGGATGCCCCTCGGGCTCAGGAGGGTCGCGCCCGGGGCTGGCGCCGCCCGCCTGACCCGGTTTCTGTGCTTCTTCTCCGCAGTACGGGTGGGATCACTCGGCTCGCAAAAGGAAGAGGCTCCCCCCGGTGAAAAGGTCTCTGGTGTGCTACCTGAAAGGCAGGGAGGTCAGGATGCAGGGCGAGTCCAGCTACCACCGCCTGCTCCACGGGTACGCAGCCCAGCAGCTGCCCGGCCTCCTGAAGGAGAGGGAGTTTCACCTCGGAACCCTGAACAAAGTGTTTGCCTCCCAGTGGCTGAACCACCGGCAAGTGGTGTGCGGGACGAAGTGCAACACGGTGAGCGCTCCCTCTCTGGTTTCTCTTCCCTCTGTGAACTGTTCCGCCCGCACCCCCAAACGGTGCTTACCGTCCTGAAACTGTGCAGGCTGCCGAGGAAAATGTTAGAAAGTAATGAGGAGCGCAGTCAGAATCACGCACAGGTCATTTTCAGTGAAGGTAATGCTTAACAACGCCCTGTTCTCATCTGAAAATACGGCGCCGCGAACCTGAACGCGAGGCCTGGGCCTCCGTGCAGCGTCGATCTGATCTGTGTGGAGGGGTTCACATCTGTTTGTGAGGTGGGGAGCAGGGGTGGCGTTCAATCTTTTTTCTTCTGCAAATGCAAAGTTAACGAGCGATGCTAGTTTTGCTAAATGGTAGACATCATGCCTGGCAGAAGTCGCTAGTAAGACTCTTTTTTCATTATGCTCAGTGTTACACAGTTTGTTTCTGCCTGTGGTTCTGTGCTGATGATTCTGAAAAGTTGCTACAAAACTAAAAACTGGGGTTAAACTCCAGATGTTTGTCAGAGTAGCTGAAAATGATCCTAGCTTAAAAAATGAATTTCAGGCCTTCAGGATTATTCTTTGCTGTTCACTTCATGTTTTTTTCACTCTAAATCTGTTTTCAGTGTCCAGATAACTTTTTTTGTTTATGTGTCTCTATACTTGCTTCAGCAAAAATTGAAACCTTTTCAGATTCTTAAAGTGATGCTTTGCATTTGAAACGTTACAGGGGAGTATTAAGATTATGTCCTATGTGATTAATAAATGTAGGAGAACATACTTTTTAGGTAGTTTACTGACGACACCACGCTGTGTGGTGCGGTCAACGTGCTGGAGCAAAGGGGGGCCATCCAGAGGGACCTGGACAGACTTGAGAGGTGGGCCATTGTGAACTTTGTGAAGTTCAACAAGGCCAAATGCAAGGCCCTGCACATGGGCAGGGACAATCCCAAGCACAAATACAGGCGGGGCCATGAGTGGATTGAGAGCAGCCCTGAGGAGAAGGACTTGGCGGTGTTCATGGGCGAGAAGCTCAACGTGACCCAGCAATGTGCACTCGCAGCCCAGAAGGCCAACCGTATCGTGGGCTGCATCCCCAGCAGCGTGGCCAGCAGGTTGAGGGAGGTGATTCTGCCCCTCCACTCCACTCTGCTGAGACCCCACCTGGAGTCCTGCACCCAGCTCTGGAGTCCTCAGCACAAGACAGACAGGGAGCTGTGGGAGCGGGGCCAGAGGAGGCCACAAAAACGATCAGAGGGATGGAGCACCTCTCCTGTGAGGAAAGGCTGAGAGAGCTGGGGCTGTTCAGCCTGGAGAAGAGAAGGCTGCGGGGAGACCTTATATCAATCTTCCAATATCTGAAGGGGCCTACAAGAAAGCTGGAGAGGGAGTTTTTGTAAGCACATGTAGTGATAACACAAGGGGTAATGGCTTTAAGCTGAAAGAGGGCAGATTTAGATTAAGTATAAGAAAAAAATTCTTCACTGTGAGGGTGGTGAGGCCCTGGCCCAGGCTGCCCAGAGAAGCTGTGACTGCCCCCTCCCTGGCAGTGTTCGAGGCCAGGTTGGATGGGGCTCTGAGCAACCTGGTCTGGTGGAAGGTGTCCCTGCCAATGGCAGGGGGTGGCATGAGATGATCCGTAAGGTCCCTTCCAACTCAAACCATTCTATGAAAATATTCTCTCTGCCAGAGTTAGTAGCCTGAACATCAAGCAGCTCTTAAACCTCAAAGTATATCAATTGGTGGGATTGTTTCTTTGCCTCAAGAATTTTTTGTGCCAAACTTGCGCTCAGTGGTCTGACCTGCAAGGGACAGTGGTAGCTTTTTTTTTTTCCCCAGATGTTTTGTTATTATTCACAGTTACACAGCGGGAGGCTTTTGTGCTGCAGCTCTTAAGAAGCAAGGCCTAGCTGTATAAACAATACAGTGTTTTAACAGAAATAAGCCTGAAATAGAATCTCTCTGCCTGCTTTCTCCACGTGTGTTCATCGTCTCAGCCAGTCAGTAGCCAGCACTTTGTGGAACAGCTTACAGAAGACAAACTCCTGCTGAAACACAAGCTCTCGAAAATCTTGCTTACCCTAGCAAGATGACTGACTGTGTGTTTTATAGAGCTGCAACAATTTTGCTGTGTTCTGTAGCTTCTGTAGTTCCAGCGCTGCTGCAGCAAAGATAAATGGGCAAGTGCGTTGTCAACACGACCTTGCAGAAAGTTATTTGAGACTAAACAATGACGGAACTGAAGAGGGATTCAACCATTTTGTTGTTCCCACTGCATACGCTGCAACTAAGTGCATGTTTCCATGGCTAGACTTCACGTTACAGATGGACCTTGTCTTTTATTAAGCAAAATGCAACGATTACAAAAGAAAGTCATTTCAGCATTGTGCAAGATTGTATATGAATTATGAATAATGTAATAGCTTTAACTTGGTTGCTTTGTGTTCACATTTGAACAAGCAGAGCGTTAAACTTGACACTCTAATTATGAGATTTTCTCTCTCATCTCCTGAGTAAGCGACCTAATAAAGAAGAATTCCTTTGCTGATTCTCATATGCTGAAGTTGTGGCATTTAAGTTGGGAGCAAACCTAAACCAACTTGGTTGACTTTAATGCTGCATTGGAGTTGCACATAATTAAAATTAATGCAACAGAAAAATATAAAACATAGCAGTTATTTTAAGCAAAGCTTGAATGTGGCACTGAGAACTTTTAGCATTTAATTTATAAATTGCCCTTGTCACTGCTATGCCATAAGGATTTGCTATTTTTAATAAAAGAACAGAAATACGCTCCTGTCATAGAGGAATTGGTTTGCTTTTAGTCACTTGACAGTACTAGTCACTATAAACACCGAAGAGAGTGTGGAGCTCTCTGTCAGTTGCTAATTTTTATTGAGGATTATAACTTGTTTAGTTAGTTGGGGTAACTTTTTATCTTTAAAAATATCCCTGGGTATGATTGTGCATATGAAATCACTTTGTTGTTCTCCAGTGGGTCCTGGTGCTCACAGTTGGCCAGCTGTAAATCACATACTTAGGTTTCTTAGAGGTGCATGCTTTTTCTGATAGATGTCGAATTATGGAACCTGTACAAGCACTGAAGTGTCTAAAAATTCAAACACAGTCACCCAGGGTTTTCTGAGGCAGGATTCATGTTTGCAGGAATCTCCTAGATCTTGTATGCAGTGGGCTTCTTAATGTTTTTCAACTTCAGATGATCGAGCAGGCAAACCTCTGAGAGGTGCAGACGTTCAGGTATGTTACAATGGCATCTGAATTACTGATGGTTGATACCGTGAAATTTTGGAAGAAGAGACTACCTGTAATCAGCGTCTTCTATTCAGGCTTCTTAGAGAAACTTTGGGACTTACGTAGGAGACAAGGTTATGGCAAACGAAAACGCTGAACACAAGATTGCTGTAGTTTTCTTTTTATTTTGTTTTTACTGTTTCAGGAAATGACAAAGAATAAGGCAGCTTATAAAAAGAAGTTCCAAGAATCATTCTGCAGCTACTTTTGTTCCTTTAGTTCTGTGTATGTGTTCAGGACATAATTGTTTTGCTCATTGTGAAGTTAAGGATAAAAAAATGCAAGAGCTGTAAATCATTCCGTGAATACAAGAAGCTTATTAGTTCCCAGTTGCTTGAGAATATAATTGCCTGGAATATAATATTTTTGTTTGCCTTTTTTTATTTCCAGGCAGGCCTAGTAGATGTATTTGTGTTTAAAAACTTCCCCAACAAATGCTCTCTTCTGTTTTCTCAGGTGTCTTTTCCAAGGCATGAATGGGTTGCTTTCTGAAAGCTAGTTGGTATCTTTTCTCTTTGATGGATTCATATATTGCCTTGGATGCCCTGCTGTAAACCAGCAGCTCTTGTTTCTTCTTAGAGACTTTTAATTTGTTCAAGACACCCCATGTCTGTTCTGTGCATCCCGTGCAATTACAACCTAGGCTTGTCGTCCTGCGGTTGTAGTGGTGAGAATACAACAAGCAGTTACTCTTCCATCCGTGAATTTGGACCCTCTGTGGGGAATGTGGCGTCCACTTGCTTTGCGAGTTAACGTATCTTCTGGCTTTGCAAGTGTGATGGAAAATCAAGAAGAGTGCTTGTTTCTGATCCCGGAGAGGGAATGAGAAGTCATGCTCCTGCAGTTTGTAACTCAAAGACCACTGAACAGTGACCGAAACTTGGTGTAAATACATTTCTGATGCCTGGAACTGACACTGCCATTCACCGTTTTTTTCAGTGGCTTGTGAGTAAATAGCCAGGTGTTTTTTCTTGTCTCAAGAGTATTTGGTCTGTCTTCAGAGTCGGGTAGTTTCTGTGCCAGGTATGGTGTGGGTGGCAGAGATGCCCGTTAGCGGGCGAGGTCTCTCACTTCTCCATCCTCTGCCATCTGTTGACATGCGTTAACGGTCTGCCAGCCTCCTGAAATTAAACACGGAGGGCAAGACACACGTAAAAACTGTCAAATGTGATTTTGGCAGTAAACAAATTCAATGACATCGAAGTGGGTGCCCATTAGCTAGTGGTGCTTCAGAGTTTCGTAGCAAGGTGGAGTGCCTAACTGCATTGTCTTGTCTCTGGAAATGAGAGCTCAGAGTTGGTCAGCCTGCAGGTGGCTTTTACCACTGCTCACTTCTCAGATGGTTTCTTTATATTCTGGATTGCTTCTCTTTGAAGCCTTTCACAGGAGCAGGTGTAAGGCCGTTACCCACTGGCATCGCCTGTACTGCATGGTCTGTGAGTAGGTTTTGTGCTAAGATTAGCGTGTGTTCTGACCACAAGTGGGAAGGAGACATACCAGTTTGATAATGTAGACTTTAAAGAGTCCAGGTTTTGGGGAGGCTTGACATATATTAATAGATCTGTATTTCCCTAGAATGAAAGAATCTTATGCAAATTGTTTTACGAACATGGAAAAGCGAGATGTTTACAATCTGAATAAAAGGCAAGGCTGAGAACTGGGAAAAATCATGCAGTGCTACTCAGTGTGACCAGCAGTGGTATTGGTGTAATAATATTGTAAACATTGTTTTGCTTTTGTTTTGTTAGCAAAAAACAAATTTGATGGAGAACAATGATGTCATTTTCCAGCTTGGATGAGGGTGAAACATTTGTGACCAGCTTCAGCTGATCTGGAGTTGTGCTGTTGCAGAATGGGATGTTCCCAGCTGCTGGTTCTTGCTGGCACTGGTGTGTGTGTGGCTGGGGAGTCAGCTGGATCGGCTTGCTGCTTTGTGTTCAGGCGGGTGTTCTCGTAGGGTTAGTTTTCTGTGGAGGCAGAGATACCATCTGGCGACCGACCTCGCAGCCTAACTGAGCACTGGTTGCTGTCAGAAGGGTGGTGAGACTGGCTGGGTGAGGGAGAAGCGCATGGATTCTCAAAGATTGGCTTAAGCCAATTGTGAAACTTCATTGCGATTAATTCTTAGTGATTCTATTTTCAGCAAGGCAGTGTGTTTATCCTGGGTTTCTTTCAAATATTGGTGTGAATGACAGGAATGTGCCTGTGATTTCTGAGAGCGGTATGTGAAGAGCTGGGGTGCAGAGCATGTCGTGAGCACTTCTTGTGTGAAGAACAAGCAGTCTTTCATGTGTGGTCTTTGTGCCTTGTAAATCTACATCCATCCTGCTTGTGTAGTAAAAACATGCTGCAGCTCGGGGTGGCACCCTGTGTTTTTGTTCTGGTTGATTGGTACGATGAACTACAAGGTACGGCTGCCTGTTCGTCTGCTGTGCTGTGTGCAGGAGCAGCAGCAGAGGACACAAGAGAGTCTATATGCTGCCTTGAAATGGCATTTCATAGGCCTGTTTTTTAATCTTGCTGTATAAAGTCAGTGCTTTCAGTTGAAGATGCATGGGAAGGGCACTTGTATTTAATGAATTGGTACCTTTGATGGTTTTGTTTTGTTTTGTTTTTCCCTAAATTGTTGTCTCCGAAAGGCAGGTAAAAAAAGGGAAGTAGACTTGACAGAAGAGCCTGGCAAGCCGTTCTGCTCTCAGTATTGTATGTAAGAGAAGGATGGATTTTGCAATTCTGACTCTGGTCCTCAGAGACTTGATTCCCTTCCACAGTCTTTGCTTTTGGCAAGCTGATTATTGAAGTTCCTTGGTTAATGAAGTGGGGCAGTTTTTTGATGACGCTGATTGTAAGCAGTTTGAAAAGGGGACAGACACACACTAATTATATGGGAGCCACTTGCCAGAATATCTTCTCACCACTTCTGCAAACCAAAAGAAAAATAAGCATACAGCTAGTAATCTCACGGAGTGTGAAAAGTAGGGCTAGAGCATAAAGATTCGTGGCCGTGACAACTGTAGTACCTAGCCATGCCCATCTGCCTTGGTCTTTGAGTGATAGCACTGTCGTAAGCTGCATGTCTGAATTGTTTTTTGTAAAAAAAAAAAAAAAAAAGGAAGATGTGTTTCTCTCTGTCATGTTATCTAGCCTGTTTACTTGTTAGAACAAGGTTGTCCCGCAGAGAACATGATAGTTGTGTCTGGTGTGTTTCATACAGGTGGAAGTGTGTGGTCCTTGGACTTCTGGCAGATGGCCAAAGCAACTCTGGCTTGGTAGATCCTGCATGTCAAGTTGTTTGGCACGCTGATGACTGACATGCATATGTTTTACTAGCAGGAAGAACCGAATTATGTGCAAAGCTTAAAGTGAAGGCACAAAAACGCACAGCTCACTGTTTGGAGGCTGGTGGGAGTTTACTGCATTCAGGGGAAGTTTTTGTGGCTGGTTTTTAGTTTCTATATAATGAGTGGGTGGAAAAGTAGTTCTTATTCCTGTTGGAGATAAGAGAAATAAATGTGTTGTTCAGCTATCAGGACTTTGTCAAGGCTCTTAAAGTCCAGACTGCTTTGGAGTTGTTTCAGATGTACTTATTTCAAGAGTAGCAAAAACCAGTTTCCTTGAAAGAAGTAGGCCAATTTCAGTTCTTCCTTCGGATTTATGTCATCGTATGCTGTCGTTTTGGCTGCACTTGTTTAAAAACAGTTAGATATTTTGTACTTTATTTACTGTAGCATCTTTAAAACTATTAAATGGTACTCAAATTTTCTGCATTCTTAGTTGGGCGCCTATCTTGTTTCTTAAAGTTTCTCCCTTTTGGCTTTAGAAGTGTCTGACAACTGTTTGGCTTCTGGCTTCTGTTTGCTGACTTTACAGGGAAGACTAATTGGCAGTCAGTGGTGCAGCTTGCAAGTGTGAGCTTCTGGCTTCCTGTTCTGCCCCAGGTGATGCAAGAGTCCTAGCATACGCAGACAGTGCTTGCTTATTTTATTCTAGGGTGGTGGTGGTTGTATTTAAACTACCCATAGTGTGCCAAGTTTCTTACCAAGCAAGGAGAGAAGTTACTGCTTAAAACTTTACAGCTGAATCTACAAAGCTAGTCTGTTAACCGTGTGAAGTTTCTTGCCCTAAGAGCAGTTGTTGTTCTGGTTACAGTAATGCTGTGCAACTGGAGGAGGAAAGTGAGGAAATGACAAAGCAATTCAAGGGCTGACGATGGATTAGAGTAGGGTATGAGCAGGTGAAAGCCCTGCAAGAAACATGTCCTGTTGCTACTTCCGAGAGTATCTTGATTTGGAAACTTACAGATTTGAGGTTGAAGATCCCGGGCGTAAGTGTGAGAGTCTGATGCTTCAGCATTGTGTTTCCAAGTTTTCTACCCTTTCAGCCCATTTAGTTTAGAGTTTAGCTAAAGGGATTTTTGCATTAGAGGAAGTCTTTATTAGCCTCGTATCAAACATGGATGTGTGACAGTGGTGTCAGACTGGAGAATGTGAAGGGTTTTTAATTTCAGTCCTCATACCTGTTGAGATGCTCTTCGAAGTATGAATCTCTTGCAGATGAAGCATAATTTTCCTGAGTCTGTGGACATCCTGAGGGGTGGATGTGTTTTTCTAATTAGAACTTCTGGTGCCAGCTTTAGGACCTGCACATGACACTTGCAAGCCTTAATCTAGGTATTTAACTGTTGATTTTGTAGCTTTTTCAGTAGGTGAGGAGGGAATTGGGACTTTCTGCTGGAAGTAAATGCTGAGGAGGAAAAGAGTATGCACTCATAGGGGAAGGACAAGGGAGGATGAGACAAGAGGGAATTACTAGTCCTGATCCTACAGTGCAGGTGTTAATTTTCAGGGATGTGGTTAGGGCAGAGGGGCTGCTGTGTGCATCGTGCTTTTACCAGCTGTCTCAGGCAGTGAACTGCATTGTAAGGCTGAGGAGAAGTGTCAAGTACCTCGCTCCTACTCAGCTGCACTTCAGCCAATACCTGACCCCACACCTGTCTGCAAAATTAAGAATTAAATACAAAAATTCAGTCCTTGTAGGAAGAGTCATCTGTTTGTGCAAGATTGCTGACTGCAGTGGAAGACCAGCTGCAGGTTGAAGGTGATGCATAATTCTAGGCACAACACACAAATAACGATGAATGGATTTCAGCTTTCTGTGTAGAATTAGTTTAACATACCATACTTTATCAGGGTTTGATCTGACATTAATACCCAGCTAGTTCAGTACATTGGGAATAATAGATAGACTGCTAAATTTTCTTAGGGTTTTTTTTATGCTTATTAAAGAACAGATCTACAGTTGGTGAGAGTTCACTGAAAGCAACTTGTGTGTATAGCTTCTCTCTGAGAACCTCTAGATTTCTGTCTTTCTAGAAACGTATGACAAAGGATTTGAGAACAATTTCCTTGAGGTGTGTATTTTTTAAAATGCATTGCATTTTCTTTTTTGTTGTTGTCTTCTCCATCTTCAGTTCACTTCCAGAGGCTTCAGGACAACGTTCTTTGGTTATAGAAGGAATAAACTTAAAGGACAGGAGTGGAATTTAGTCGTAATCCTGGGCTGTGATTCTGCATCACTTTCATTAATGCCAAGTCAACTTCAGATCTTCGGTTTCCTTGCTTCTCACTTATGTTCCCTCACAGGGCTTTGTCCCCTCAGTTGCACTTATTTGACTGTTGGCGCAGCTGCCCTCTGAACAACAACTGTGAAATGATCCAGCACGAGAGCCTCCCAAATGAAAGTGCACTTTGCCAGGCAATGCAAGCCTTTGTTCTGGTTTAGATTGCAACCGTATAGTTGTATGTGTTTGAACTGACATAACGCTGGGTGTAAGAATACCTGTTTGAAGAGTTGTAAGGCTTTATAACGGAGTTTTCTGCCAAGGGGACTGACATAGAGCTCCAACTTCTGGTCGTTTTGCAGGATGAGATATGTAGCTAGATACCTTTTGTAAATGCTTGCACTGGCAGCACTATATTTAGTGACTATTCTCTGTGTATCACCAGAAAATAAAAACCACTTCTATAAATTTACGGTGTCAGTTTGCCAGAGAGCAGTAAGTGTGTTATCTGGGAGGCAGGAGACTTGTCCTAAGCCCCCTGTGCCTTACTGGCTGTTTTGAGGTGAGTCTCTTTCTCACTGTCATACAGGGAAACTAGAGAGCAACGTTGTTCTGTTACACTGTTGAACAGGGAAAGAGTTTAAATTCAAGGGTTTTGTTAAACGGAAAACCTGCCATGACAAACTTCTCTCCTCTCTCTTCTATTGCTGTGAAAACCAAATGGGATGATTGAAATAAAACCCACTGTAATTGTTAGTTTACTTCTTTTAAGAAAGGATTTATTCATTTTTCAGCTGTACTTGCAGCATCTGTGGATTCAGAATTGAAAAGAATGCCAACTCAAAATAAAGACATTTAACCATCTTTTTTTTCTTATGTGCTTGATGATGACTTACATCTCCTGTTTTTTTCCCCCCAGTTATTTGTAGTAGATGTCCAGACTGGTCAAATTACCAAGATTCCTATTCTGAAAGATCGTGAACCCGGCATGGTGAACCAGCAGGGATGTGGTATTCATGCCATTGAGCTCAACCCCTCCAGGACACTTCTGGCCACAGGTGGAGACAACCCCAACAGTCTTGCAGTTTATCGTCTGCCTACACTCGATCCTGTCTGTGTGGGAGATGTAAGTGGGAGTATTCGGGGAAGGTTTATTCTGTCACTTACAAGCATTGCTGCTTTGAAGTGCCCAAGGTCAGAGCAAAGTTAAGATTTGGGAGACTTGTAGTGGAGAATGAATTTCTGAAAGCTTGAAAATGTTCCTAATTAAGTTGTCTTTTTGGCAAGGTATCTTGAATATGAGTGAGTACACAAACATGTGAGACGATTCTCAGGGTTCTGAGGCAGATTTCTGCTTCCTTACCCTCATTCAGGTCCACTTCAGATTACTTTTAAGCACTGAAAATGTAACAGAATTCTTAATGTTAAAGTCTAATTGTGGTGATGACCTCTGAAACTAGTTTTAGTGAAAAATCTCTTTTAAGAAATTGAAAAGATGGTAGAAGTTGTTCAGATTTTCCCATTCTCGTGCAGCTTATGTATCTATTATTCCGTAGGCAGAACTTGGCTTTGAGGATTAGTTCTAACCCAGTGGCTTATGGCAGTTTGATAGACTCTGGTACTGCCTGTATTTCTGAAACATCATGAGGCCTTTTGAAAATAGCCAGTCTTAGAAAGAAAAAAGGCCAAAATGAGTGTAGTGGTGCCCTGTAAGCACTTCTCTCATTTCTGCTTTTTATTCAGGACTTCACATAGGCGTTAACTACAACAGCAGAGGTCAGGTCAGAGTTTCTGCAGTAGCAGATAACCAGGTGCAGAAAGGCTCAGCTCTGAAGATTTGTATGACTTGCTCTTCATTTGTGTGCTGCTGTGACTTTGCAGCTTTTCAAACAGAACTAGAACCTTACGGTCTCTTTTTACCCCACAGGTTTCTCACCTGCTAAAGAAAAATCTCTTGAAGTAATGGTCTTGAAAAATTAGTCTGTAGGTCATATATGGTAAACAGAAGATTTGGGTTACTTTTTATGATAGGGATGCGCATTTGAGGATGTGCAAGTATGTAGCTATTTTACAGAAGTAAAGAATGCTGCTTTCAGAATGGAAAAACTGAGTCCTTAGAACTGAGATCAATTTGTCCTTGGTCAGAGACCTGTTTTTCCACCACCTAATTGCTCTCTATTAATTATACACTTCAAAATGAAAAAAAAGTTAAAATTTCTATTAGGCACTTAATATGCTCCAGCTTGATACTGGAATCTTATCCATATGTTTTTAGGGTAGGTCTGCCCTTCTGAGGACAGGGTGAAGAAATCCTCATCAAAGTGAAGAATACTTGTCTGCTTTGAGGCTACTCTAGAGTATAATGGCACAGAATAATCTGTCTTGTTTTCTTTTAGGATGGACATAAGGACTGGATATTTTCAATTGCGTGGATCAGTGATAATATGGCTGTTTCTGGTAAAATCAGTTTTTTCTCTCTCTCTCTTTTTGATCTCTCCAGAAATTTACACTGATGTACAGCACTTGATAGGTCTTAGGGAAGCACCCTTATCAGGGTATTTGAAACCACATGGAACTACCTTGGCTGTTCTTGGTCTTAGTACAGTGCTTCACTTTGTTTTATCTGTAGGGCCCTGGTCTAGGTTTGATTTTTCTAGTGTCAGAGGGAATATTACTGCCTTTCCAGCAGGCGTTGCCATGAGAGGAACTCTAAAGACAAGGAGTTACAGGGAAGGATTCCGCACAAGAGCAATAATTTTGAGAGGTGCTCGTTATCAGTTAATAACTTTGGAATACAGCAGAACAATATTGATTTTCTGAAATCCTGTGAAAGACTAATTAGTGAAAACTCAGTTTGTTTTGTCAAGCTGTTAGTACAGTAGTGTGTGTATGTATATGTGTGTCTATATATCTGTATATGCACATATGCTATGGCAGTTAATACAGAAGGCTGTAATAGAAAAGGTCAGTTACTGACTTCTTAGTAGCTAAGGTTTATTGTCAGTGTAACTTCATAAAGTTTTACTAAGGTAAAGGAGCAGTACTAATATGCTATTGCATTAATTTAGTAGTTTACTACCTTTCTGTGCTGACAGGGTGTACTGTTCTGTACAAAGAGGTGTCAAACTGCAGATGACAGAAAATTGTACAGCCTTATGTGGAAACCAAATACGTGAATTGCTAGTTAGTAAGATTTGGGTGGGGTTTTTTTTTTTCAAAAAACAAAAGCTAATCCTGGAATTTAGTTTTGAGTTTAATATAGAAGTTGATCCTTGCAAGTCTCCAACCCAAATATCTGCATTAAAAACCAATGTCAGCTGGTAAGCTTGAAGAGAACAGCATAGATGATTGCAGATAGCCGAGGGAAAGATAAGGACCCGATGGAATAGAGAGGCACAGCGTGCGAGATTGAACTGTGTTGCTCTCAGTGTTTTCTGTGTGCTTCATGGTGCAGGTGTGAGTAGAAGACTGCTGTGTCCTCTGTATGATGCCTACAGCAGGATATAGGTCCTAGTCTACAGACCTGTAGCATCAGGGAAAACTTGTTGAAAGCAATTAGCAAGTCTAATTGCTAAACTGAGCTCTTCAGAACTTCACTAATGATCTTAATCAGAACAAAATAAAGACAACTAACTTCTGACATGGTTTTAATCTTAAAGATTTCAATGACATCTGTAGATCTGAAAGCGTGGGGCAGAAATACTTGAATTCCAGACACTAAGGATATAACAATTTCCTTTATGTGAATTAAGAAACTAATTGTGGATTTTTTAATGACTTTCTTGGGGCAGGTCAAATACCACGGGAATTAAAAAGGGTATTTGGTCCCATGGCAGATAACACTGATCACACAGCCTGAAGCTAGAGAGCTTGCATTATATTTTCTCACTGCCACCAAAACCGTTGAGAGTGCAAAGAGAACCAGGGGCCTGACTATTCCTCTTGTGTTAACTTCAACAAGAACAAGGCAGGGCTCTGCTTCTACAGCCTGCAGTGGTGTGTTTCAGTAGCCCGTAAGCATAAAATTAAACTCTTGACTGTAAGCAGCCGTGGCTAAGGTAGAACACATGAGTCCAGTCAGTTGTTCTGGCTGGACAAAAAGATTTCCATGGCAAAAGCTTCAGACGAGGTGAGTAATTCCCAGGATGGCATGAGGCTAGGTAACAAATGATCGCCTTGGCTTCAGGGCTGACCTGTTGGACAGCATACATTGACTTTTTTCCCCACTAGGACTATTAAAAGGGACAGCTTCTGCCTAAAGCATGCTTAGAGCAGCCGAGTACTCAGCCTCCATAACAAACAAGATTAGGTGCCATTAAAAACATCAGCATGTAAATTGAGTGGCAGGATGTCAGGTGCTGGCCGCTGCTATGCAAGTGCCATTAGGAAGTATTTGGCTGTGGTAGGTGATAGTGGCAAATGACTGAATCTGTCTGTGAGGGGGCAAAGCGATCTCTACTGTGCAGGGCCACTCGTATTGCAACGAGATGTTTTGCTTAACTGTCTTCGCAGCTTATTCCCCGTGATGTACTAAAGCCTATAAATTTAGTAGTCTGATATAGATACCTATTTTTTTCTGTCATTTTCAAGACATGAAATATTTCTTACATATTCCCTGTGAGAGAAGGAGGAACGTGTTTTTCACGTTGCATAGGGAAGAAATTGAGGCACATACGAAATCCGTCAGACCCTACTTAGATGGAAGTAAGCTGCCTAAACATCAGAAGGGATGGGTACAGGGCCTTGGATTAAGCCTGTGTTGATCTATGACCTAAAGACATTCAGCTTTCTTCATCCGGTCTTGTTACACTCGTTGATTCATATTTTGGATTAGTAGCCTCAATTTCAGTAGAAAAATAAAATGAGTTCTTGCTTGTTCAGCCTCAGTTCCTGTGGTGCATTCGTTAAACAAAAGGTTGCATGAGTTTAAGAAAAATAATTTTTAAAATAGATTGTATACAAATTGGTACAAATTGTGATTTGAAATAGTTGTTTCTGTTCAGTTCACAAATGTATGCATATATATCTGTAAGCATACTGGCAAGAATCAAATGAACCCAGATTGGCATAAACCCACTGGGTTTTCTTGGAGGTTTTTATATTGGTGGAACGGTCTCAGCCTTGGTAGGCCAGGCTGAACACGCAGGCTATTCAGTCACCTCTGGAGTCTATTCTACATGTGAATCTCTAATGGTGATTGTTGTACAGGATTGTGTTTTTTGAAGCATCCGAATCTGTTTGAAAACAGATGAGGTGATCTATCTGCTTGGAAACCATGCAGACAAACCAACTGACAATAAGCTCAAAACATTACGAACTTTTCGGCTCAGTAAAATCGTGTTTTTGTTAATAATAATTAATATATAGGCAGCAGCAGTGTGTTCAGTTAGATCAAATTATTCGTATCCTTTCTTTCAGACCCTATTGCTTATTCCTTTTTTAAAAACTGGAGTTCTGTATATGTGAAATGGACTGTTTATTTATGGACTCTTTGCTCAGGCTCCCGGGATGGTTCAATGGGTCTCTGGGAAGTCACAGAGGATGTGTTGTCCAAAAGCGATGCCAGGCATAATCTCTCTCAAGTTCCTGTCTATGCCCACATAACACACAGGGCTCTGAAGGATATCCCCAAGGAAAACACCAATCCTGATAACTGCAAAGTCCGAGCACTGGCTTTCAACAACAAGAATAAGGTCAGTAAGATAAAAAAGATAGTTGAGAAGTGCTAAAACTGTCCGTATTTGTTAGCAAAAGAAAAAAATAATCAAAAATGCCGGAAGAGCAACCACATTTTTTTTTCCCTGATCCTTTTGCTTCCTTCTATGAGACGGTTGTCTTTATCTGCTATGTGTGCTTCTCCAAGTGAATGGAGATGTCCAGTAGGAAAAACAAACCGTATGTTTTCAGAAGGAACAGTTTTCCCATGGGATTGATTTTAGATTGGCACCCTAAGGTGAGGGAGTCAGGGGATGTTTACAAGAAGCAGATAAAGCACCAAAGCATCGCTTGCAGCTTGAATCCCACTCCCGAGTGCTCATGCTGCTTTCCTTCCGCTTTCATGAAGACTAGCTAATGTTCAGGCAGTTCTTGTTTTGATGGCTGAATCGTTACTGGATTGCTCAGCAAGTGAGGTGACTGACACACAGGGCAGGCACCAGTGCTTGCTGTGGTGTTATTTTGTTGGCGTTTGACAAACAGTAAATGTTAACCTCCCCCATGCTGATCTCTTGTTATTACTAGAGGTGAATTGTACTGGGGCAAGTGGGAGTAGCAGTTCATCCTGCACTGCTTTTCTTTCTGCCCTCAGAGAAGGTCCTGAAGTGAAGGTGGGTGTGCTCTCAGAAGTACGGGGCTCCTGTGGGCTTTGTTTTTCGATGTAGCTGTTAATTGCTCATCAGTCATTGAGACTTCATACAGCATTTTCAGTAGAGCAGTGCCCGGAAAGAAATGTTTGCTTCAGGGTCAGAATCGGTGTGAGAGCTGCTGAGGAGAATTCTCCACTCTAGCTTGTGCTGACTAGTGATTCATTATTTGATTGTCTAACAAGATCTAGACTTTTGAAAGTTATTTTTTGTTATTTACTATTTTATTAATTCTTATCCTACCTGGCACCTTTGTGCTGTATTGTGTTCTATCAAGATCAGTATAAAATGAAACTTTATCTTGATAAGCACACACAGGATTATGGATGAGTTCAATCCAGAGTATGCAGCCTGCCTAATAGAGTGTGAGAGTTTGTAAGAACATCTATAATGCAGAAACTAACTCTCTTAGTGTTTTTTGGTTTGTTTTTTTGTTGTTTTTTTTTTTTTTTTTGTAGGAGCTGGGAGCTGTGTCCCTAGAT
>Ga0065711_1039691_pt1 | contig 17581 bp, 9 predicted proteins | sample Hoacrofraction12_FD_59098 | JGI IMG/M metagenome (GOLD analysis project Ga0065711, IMG submission 59098) | Hoatzin crop microbial communities from Cojedes, Venezuela - Epithelial fraction 12 v2 (version 2) | ecosystem: Host-associated > Birds > Digestive system > Esophagus > Crop | place... | reverse complement strand
ATGAGGAAGAACTTCTTCCCTCTGAGGGTGACGGAGCACTGGAACAGGCTGCCCAGGGAGGTTGTGGAGTCTCCTTCTCTGGAGATATTCAAGACCCGCCTGGACAAGATCCTGTGCAGCCTACTGTAGGCGACCGTGCTTCGGCAGGGGGGTTGGACTAGATGACCCACAGAGGTCCCTTCCAACCCCTACTATTCTGTGATTCTGTGATTCTGTGATTCTGTGATTCTGTGATTCTGTGAAGAGGAGGCTGAGGGGGGACCTTATTGCTCTCTACAACTGCCTGAAAGGAGGTTGTAGTGAGGAAAGTGTTGGTCTTTTCTCCCAGGTAACTAGCAATAGGACGAGAAGCAACGGCCTCAAGTTGCACCAGGGGAGGTTTAGATTAGATATTAGGAAAAATTTCTTTACTGAAAGAGTGGTCAGGCATTGGAGCGGGCTGCCCAGGGAGGTGGTTGAGTCCCCATCCCTGGAGGTGTTCAAAAAACATGTAGCTGTGGCACTTTGAGACATGGTTTAGTAGGCATGGTGTTGTCGGGTTGATGGTTGGACTTGATGATCTTAGAAGTCTTTTCCAACCTACGATTCTATGAAAATTATACAAATTCAACAAGATATTCCTCTTGGACCAGCAGGTAGCTTTTTTAATCCGTACACATCTGTAAAAAATTTTTTTGATATAACCAGTCAGGAGGGATGACTTCCTGTCCCTTGTGTATGTGTGGATAACTATCCATAACCACATGCACTCTAATCCTTAGTGGGACTTGCTGTTTTTGTCAAACCCAGAGCTGCTTTTGCTGCAGCCTTGAGCTTCCTAGCCTATGGCCAGCAAGCTGCCAAGTGTGGAAAGGCCTCAAAGGCTGGGAAGGCTCTGTCTACACACCTTGCCTTTAATAAGGAATGTGATGGAGGAATAGTGCAGAGAGACAGACCTGCTCCATGTCCTTCCCTACCCACAAAACATGCTCATGAGGAAAGCCAGTGCTTCAGTCTGGGAGGCAGCAGCGCTGCCCGTAATGCCTCTCCCTCCACCACTGTCTTTTCCCAAAGGAGAGGCTTGAGCACAGCAGCACTGCAGTGCTACTTTGGCATCTCCGTTGGTCCTAGTGAGTCTGAGGGGCAAGATGGGTCCTGCCAGCATGGCCCCTCATGAGGTGTGTATGAAGGCCAGTTAATCTGCCCTGATTAGCTTGATTGTGAGTCCGAGGTGAGGAAAACCTCCTGCTGCAGGATATTGTATTCTCATGGCAGTGTCTCCTTGGGGTGAGGAGGAAGCCATGCACCACTGAGTCTTGTTCCACTGTTGGTGTTGTGAGTGTCTGGGTGAAATGAAACTGCATCAGTAACAAGCAACATTAATCTCTTTAATCTGTGTCTTGTCTTTGTGGAGTTAACTGGTACATATTGTATTGAAAACTAGAGTATCTCGGTGACAGGAAGAGGGATGAAATCAGTCTCGCTGATGGAGCTTAGCTAGGGATAGCTGGTACATTTATTGCCCCCAGGTGTCTACGCACTCCCAGTTCATGAATGTCTGACTGCTCAGAAATCAGGTTCAGAGCTCCTCAGTTGGTTATTTTAAGAGAAATTATCATTGATTTTGAATGTCTTAGTCCATAATTTGAATCCTGAGAATCTGTTTCAGGAGAAACTCAGACGTCCGTGTAAGTGGAACCAATAATTTTGACAGCCTTTCCAAGCTGAGCTGTACTTGATTGGCACTCAGAGGTCTAATAAACCTAAATTTTCCACAGACACATCCCACAGACCACTGCCATAGAAGACAGACACGTAAAGGAAAGAAATGCGGTTTAGGGCAAAATGCAGAAATTTGAAAGGGGTTAGTGACAGGGAATGGTGGTGATGTGCTGCTGGAGTGACCACATGTCTCTGGAGGGCTGAACTTAAATCTTGCTTGGATTTCATCACAGGCTCTATTTGTCTGTGCCACAAAACAGCTGACAAATACTGCCTAGAAAAGATCCGGAGTTGGAGTCATAGGAGATTTGTAAACTAAAAGTTCTGAGCACTGGCAAACCTCCATGGACACCCTCCTTGACGCATACCTGGCACTTGTCAGTACTGGTACAGAAAAGGGCCCATTGCTGTGCCTCCCCGCCTCAACCCAAGGAAAATTAATGGGAACTGGAATTAGATTACTGTCTTATATGAACCAGTGGAAAATCTGAATCAGCCCAAATGTAGAGGTGGAGAAGACAGTTTAGCCCTGCAAGCATAGCTCATGTTTCAAGATAACTGTCAAGGTCTGGTAGTAATTCATTCCCCCAATATTGGAGAGAGGAGCCCTCAGTTGTTGGGTCTGAAAGGTTTGACAAAATGTTGATCTGATGTCAAGGAGCAAGGTAGATTCCCCTCCCAGTGGCATGACTCTGTTGATAGGAATGATTTTTCTCTCTGTCACCTCTGAATGCTCATTTTTTTTTACATGAATATTTTGTTCTTTTAATTTTGAGAGGGTACAAATTTGATATGAGAAAGGGGAGGGAAAGTGGTGGGAAAGGAAGTCTCTTCAGCAGCTTGCATCTCTCACACATGGTCAGAAACATCTTGCTGTGCTGTACTGGGACCTGTGAGTTCCCATTGCTGCACTGTGGAAGCAGGAATTGGAGGTTCACAGTTCTTCTCTCCCATTGCCTCAATTTCAGATAGAACTGGTCTCTTCTTAGATTGCATGGAGTTAACTGATGTCTAGGGTGATGCCAGGTGTAGGTTGTATATTCCTAGAGGAGAGTAGGAGAGAAAGCTCATTGTGAATTAAGAGCATTTGCCCTTCAAACTTTCATACTTTTTACCATGTATTCAGATTTTTTTTTGCAAGTGCACATTTATGATTTTAAAAGTAAGTAAATGTACTTGTAAAACTCCAAAATATACTTTCATTTGTGATCTAAAAGGAAATACTTAATGTAAAATGTGGTATTTTTATATTTTGTCACAAGCAGAAGCCATTAGGTATTTTCTGTTAAAAAACAGAGAAAAAGTAATGCAAACCCACAAGATTTCAGCATGCTGCTTCCTATATAAGCAATGCAATATTGGTAGTCAAACCATGCACTCCACAGCAAGCACCCACATTTCTCTTTGAAAGAAGGGGACATTGTTTTCCATTGGTTTTCAGTGCAGGAAGGGTAGATACTCACTTATTTCCTGTGCCTACCTTCATATTCAGATTATTTACTGATAACTTCCTTAAGATTTGGTTAAGGCTAGAGATCACTTCAAATGTCTAACTGCTTTCCCAGAATTTAGCCCTAAGTGTGGCTGGAAGTCTCTGTGCAGTAGTACACCCTGAAGGATTTCTTGCCCATCTTCTTGCAGGTTAAGTTTGGCAGCGTACACCAAGAACAACCTTGGCATTCATGTCTTTGGCATTACTGATTTCAGCCCTAGCTTAAAAACGGAACCGAAATACTGTGGGAATACAGAAAGTTAATATGGCTTTTTTTCTCCCTGCAGGGTGAAATGATGTTTCCTAGTTTGAGCATGTGCAGCCCCATAGTATCCTCTGCAGTCTGAAGCAGCACCGGAATGGTTTGGAGATGCCTGTGTTCTTTGAAAAGCCCTCTAAACACCTCAAGCTACACCATGGTAAAGTGTGTGGTCAACCTCACACTGCTTTCCATAGGTCATCAAAGAAGCTGCAAACTTCCAAAATTGCTGGGAAAGGATGGGCTTGTGGCAAAGGCAGTGTGCTCTGGTGTGGCAGCTTTGAGTTTTCTCCTCTTTTAACTGGGACTTCATGTAAAATCACAGATAATTGCCTATGTAATTTAGCATTGGTAATTAATTTCTATACATTTTCTGGGCTTTAGTGGCACAGATGCAAAATACAAAAATTGTACTGCTTTTCTTTTGGCCTTTTTCTATTTTTCCGATTTAAATCTAAAGCCTTCAGAGCTGGGACCATCTTTGCTATTTATGTATACATGGACCCTCATGAGGGCTTACAGTCTCAGCTGGGATGCAGCGGCATTGCTGCACCACGAATATTTAGCAATTATTTACAGTAATTGTTCCTTCATGGAGATGCACTGAAACATGGCAAAAAATATTCTGGGAAAGAAAAGCTTGCTATCAGCTGGCTGAGTTGCTTGTACTGGCCTGCGTAGCAGTGCAAAGTGGAATTATTTTGCTTTACACAATTGTTCTTGTAACTAAGGAAACTTCAGAGCAGCTACTGACTTACTGTTAATTTGTTTGCTAGTTAAATTTTCTGGAAGGAACAAAGAAAATAAAGTTGGGGAAACTAGAAGATCAAACTGGGCACATTAATTATTTCTCTTTCTTTAGTTTATAACTGAGATGCCCTGCAAGCCTCAGCAAATTATTGTTGAAACATCTGAAGCATTAACATAAAAAACTTTAATTGAAAATATATCTCCCGAGAATTTAAGTTTTTCAGCTGTGGGCGCAGACCTCCAAGATTTTGATACATATTGCTGAGGGCTAGTGCACTGGGACACATAATCTTCTGCAGAGCAGAGACCTCGCTTTTGTCCCCCATAAAGGGAAAGGCAGGAACAAGAGAGAGGACCTCAGCACACAGCTATTAGGAAATTTACCATAAAAACATCTCTCAGAAAAGCTATGCATATTTGTGTTGGGTTTTTCAAAAGAGCTCAACAATACATCTGAACATGGAAATAAAAATTAAAACTTGTATTTTTTTAGTCATTAAAAACTTGCTGGCCTGTTTTTTTTTCTTATTTTATTTTCGTAAAGCTCATAAAAAGTTTGGATTCAATTTGGAGTGCAGTTTTAAGGGCTGAACTCTAAAACTTGCAACAGGGTTCCCAGCAGGAGATGCTGGGTTCAAACACTGTTGAAAACCCAACAGTCAGATGCCCAGATAGGTGCTGATCTGCTCTGAAAAGTCATTAAGATGACCAGATGTCCTCATTCATCTGGAATGTGGGTCCTCATCCTGGCAGCCCAAAGACTTTCTTCGAAAACCTGTTTTAAAGCAGGTTTTCCCCATTTTCTTCCTCCATTCCTTAGGAGAAGAGCAAGCGATAGGCATCAGCTCCCAACTGGGCATAACTGAAATGATCTCCATCATAAAATATGGTTCAGGAAATATTTTTACAGTGGGACCTTGAGCTCACACAGAGATCTGTCCCTTGAAATGTAATCAAGGCTGAAGCCATGCCCTAGATGTCCCAATACTGGTTTTCTCTAATTTGTGTACTTCGGATGAATATTTTGTAATATCTGAAAAGATACAAGAAAGAGCAGTTCTCAGCCATCAACTGATGTTTTTTCTAATGAAGTTCCTCAGAAATCAACACTAGCCATGCATCTAGCCAACAATTTTATCAGCGTTCTGGAAGTAAACCACAAATAAAATTTCGACTATTTGTGAAGTGCTACAGATGAAAGCAGGTCAGCCACATTCAGCAGTATGAAGTACTTGGTCATTGCAGGAAAGAGTCACTCAAAAAACCTATCTCCTTCTAAGAAATCCAAAGCTTTATAGTTAGAAATAAGAAATTTAGACCATTACCTCTACAGGAGCTATGAAAACATTGTGGAAATCATCAAACAGCTCTTGAGGTACAACACTATAACAAAGAAAGCTAATGCAATTAACAAATATAGGACAGGGAACGGGAGAATGAGGAAGTGATTTCTGTTTTGTATGTGACATTATTGAGACTGATATGGAAAGGCTGCATCTTCTGGGCAGTTTTTTTGGAGGATCTGGAAATCTGTAAAGCTCCAGAAAGGAGCATAAGGAAAGCACAATGTTTTCTACTCACCAGCTTCAACAAGGGACATTCTGGCTAGTCCTAAGAAAAAGTTTTTTTTACAGTGGTGATGACCAAACACTGGTCCAGGCTGATCAGCGAGCTGGTGGGATGTCTGTCCTTGGAGATACTCAGATCTCAACTGGTCACAGCCCTGAGGAGCCTGCTCTCCCTTTGAAGGCCACCCTGGCTCAAGCAGGGGCTGGGAGAGGGAACTTTGGGGTTCTTTCCAGCCACAACTCTTCTGTGATGCTGTGGTTTGTAACCTGCAAAAACATTTTACCCTTAGAGAAAAGTTTTTGAATTCAGTATTTAACCAGCTTGTCTTAATGGTCAAGTGAGCATACCTTCACTGGGAAAATACCTGATGTCAAGGATGGGTTTTGGTAGTATTCAATTTTAACTTAAGGCACCCAAATTTAGATGTCCACAGCAGTGTCTACATACAAACTTGCTATCACCAGTCATCAACAATGATAACACAGGAGGTCTAGAAATATAGGATAAATATGGATGTCTATTGCACATGTTTAAAATTTGCTGGCATTAAATTCTACCCTAAAATGCTCCTTAATCTGGTAAAGACTTCAAAAGAGCTGTTGTGTGGAAACTGAAGGCAGTTAAACTAAAAATAAGGAACATATTTTTAATGGAAAGGATGATTACCCCTTGGAGTCAATTCACCACGTCTTACATCCTCAGCCCAAAACCAGACTGTTTTAGGAAAGAAATACATCAAAGGTTAAAGAAATCAAACATTCTTTTTTGATAACATAGGTACACAGCTAATGCTGACACATGAGCTCAGAGGAGACAGTCTCATGGTTCTCTTTAGTCTGAACTTCTACATATCTAAGAATGAAGTCGTTACTTATTGTTGTCTTTTACAAGCAGAAGCATTAGGTTTTTGGAGCCAGCTCCAGGTCCTGTGTTGATGTGAGTTAGTCTATGCTTAGCCAAACTACAGCAATTAAAGACCTCTGCTAGAAGAAGGTGAGCTAAATGAAATGTTCCCCTGCCTGCTCCACCTTGATGCAATTTACCTGCTGCCTAGCAAAAGAGACTGCAGCACATTTATGCCTAGTGGGAAATTTCATTCCAGTAGACAAACCGCAGCATACGGTTATGACTTGTCTGCTTTACCAATGTGCAGATAACTTGGATGTGGTGATCTGAAAGGTAAAACCATGGAGATTTCCTTCTAGCAAAGCACAATTATCTGATCTAGTAAATGATATAAATGTCTTGAGTAAGATATTCAAACTTCTGACCAGAATACCCCTGCCTATCATGTCCTACACTCTCCAGACCTAAAACCTGGCTTGCAAATTCTTTAGAGAAGGGACCATCCTTTTCAGTGTTGGGTCTACTTGCAGAATGGTGCTGTCATAGATAATAATCATGCCGGATGCAAATTCATTGACTTCAAATGGCCAGATGGCCTTAACCATATGTTTTTTAGTCCAGCAGCAAAAACCTGGCTTCATGGGAAGGTGTAAATTTTGTAATGTGCCCCATTCAGGAAGACATAAATTCTGTAAGCTTAACTTTTAGTTCTATAAGGTAAACTTGTGGCAGAGCGTGTTTTTAATCTTAGTAATTTTGTAGTTGCCTTATGCTCTAGAGCATGAAAACTTGTATCTCTTTCAAAAAAAAAAAATCCACCTAATACAGATATGGATATTCTCATGACTTCAGTACACCTCTAAGCTTATTTTATTTTTTTAAATCGCATAAATTATTTTCTTCCTTAAAAAATTCTGCTGACAAATTCCCCAGTTTGTTTATGATAAAGTATTTCTTCTGTCAATAGTAATGTGATGTCTTTCAATGACATTAGAATGCCTTTTATATTTGCTCTTGAATGGAGTCCTGTTTTGCCTTCTCTTTTCCCTCCAATTTCTTTTGCTCTGGATATCTGCTGATATTCTATCAAATGGTAGGATTTAGGCATGACAGGGATCTTCAATAAAGTTCAGGCTTGGTGCTGTGCAACCCCAGAGACGAATCTGATTTAATCCTTCCTGTCTCATGCAGGTATGGATATTTGTATCACCCAGATCGCACAGGAAAATTTTTATCAGCAGACCTTGGAGCACTGTACAAATGATTTTTTTTGTCATCTCCTCTGTTTTTCTTTCATAGAAATTGAAATGCAGAGAAGTGAAGTGACAGAGTTTTCTAGGGGCAGACATGGGATTAGAGCCCGCACTCACTTGACACCTCTGCTCCGAGCTGCCCACCTGACTTTTCTGCCTCCTGCCCTCTCTGACAAATACCATATATATTGCAGCAGCTTTCAGCCCAGTCATTATCAACTCTTTATTTCATTTTTTTTTTCAAATGAGCGGAGCTCAATTCCACTTTGCAGATCAATACTTGTTCCTAAATAATGTCCATCTGCAAAATGGGTAACATGGCTGTTGTGGTGAAAGGATAGTTTTCTCTGAAACCAAAGACTCCATTTGGGTGAGATGGACAAAGCCTCTCGGCAGGCAGCTCCCAGCATGAAAGTCAAAGTACTGATCTAAAGCATCAGATATCTGATAGTTACGGGAAATATCCCAATTTGATTCCATCTATGTAGGGGTATGGTTAACCAGACCAGTGAAGCTGAGAAGGGTTGCATTTAAGGGACAGAGCATAAGGTTTGGACTCAGGCTTTCTTTTCAGTTCTGCTTTTAACTTGTAGTGTAAATGTGAACCAGCTTTTTAACCTTCCTATAACCACATTTTCACACTGAGGAAATGTGAACAGTATTTCCAAAGTTTTAAGAAGCTCTTTGAAATCCTTTGCTTTTAAGGTATCAGAGGTCAGTATTTGTGTTTGTTGTTTGAGTATATTTTTCCACAGTGATCCATGGAGAAGCAGTGGGTAATGCAAGGCATTTAATTCTCATGAATATGTAACCCATAAATATCTAGAACCAAATAATAAAAGGTTCAGATTTATTGAAGACCATAGGAAAAACGGAACATGCTACTGTTTTATATTTGGTGCACTTAGTTTAAAAGAAATAAGTCAGTTTAATTTGTGTGTATGAAGTATGCCTGACATTTTCTGTCCATTTTAAACTGTAGGATATAAATGAACAGTATTTCTCTTTCTGCTGTTTTTGGGACTGCATTTTCCCGATTTCAGATGTGATGAACTAGGAAACACTGAAGCTGTTTGCTTCATTTTGTTTGGCTACTCTGACAAACCTCCTATCACAATTCACAGGTTTTGTCTATTGTGGAAACGTCATTAAAGTCTCTGAGCTTTAACAAGCATCTGTACTTCAAAATAAAAAGAAATACCATAGAATAACCAATACAACAACAAAGCACAGAATGGAAGTGGCAGAGGTACATGACATATTCTTTGCAGTGACGTGCCATAGAGTTCTGTCTTAATTTCCTGAGGATGTGCTGAAGTTCAACATTTTGAAGATAAGTGACCATTTTCTGTGATTTTTAAAATTAAAATCTTTAAAAAGCACCCAGTAGGCTTACCAAAGATTGACTTGGAAACTAGATTATCTACAAAATTCCTTTTGCATTGTAGTCAGTGAACCAGGACAAGACTGAGAAAAACAAGTCCAAGGCATGTACACAAAGTGTGTACAAAGTGTGTTTGGCTTCAGTGATTAGTAGGACTCTGAACCACTGTCATCCCATTAATTGTTACCTTAGGTAAATACATTTCAGGCTACTGCAAAAATTAAAAAAATAAATGCTTATAGTGTCCTCTTTGACCTGTCCTAAATATTAAAATTCATGGGTGGTGTGTAGGGATGCATAGTGGGATCCTTCAGGATAGTTCAAGCCACGACTGAAGGACTGTCTGGTGTGCTTTGGAGGCTGTGCACTTCAACATCACTTCAAAAGTCCCTTGGCTGAGAGAAACATTTGCATTGTAGAGGGCATGATGCCACATATAGACAGTTTGTTCCCAGTGTTGTCACTGCAAGCTTCACACTGATTTGGATGAAAGTAGGACTGGGCTCCTCAGTAAGCTCATACAATACTTCGAGGAACAAATACTTTTGACTCTGTGCTTTGTGGGTGTTCTTTACATCTACAAAATATACAAGTGCATTTGATTGTTATTTGCATGAACTAAAAGTGAAAATTAAGATATTCTTTAAGTGTCTGTCTTGTTTTCTCTCCTGGGTCAGCTAGAAATATGTTGCTAGGACTGGGATGATAGCCCGTACCACTATGCCCAGTCCTCTGAGACAGATGCTGAAAGTATAGAAGGAGATGCTAATATACGGCCAGGGATATTGTCTTGGAAGCAGGAAATGGTTTGCAATGGTAGAAAAGAATATAATTCTGTTCTGAAGCATTTCATCATGAAACTTTCTATACTTGAATCATACAGAAATTCCACATGCAATAATTCTTACAGCAAGTATACTAAAAGGAGAATGATAGATTAATCTCATGATACTTTATAAAAAGTTAAGAACTCCGTAAAGGCATAACTATGTGAAAAAAGGACATTTTAATTTTTATACACTGGGTGTCAGAACACAGCGTATTCTAGTTGGTCCCCTCTAGTCTTAAAATATGGAGCTTAGCGTGTCAGATAAGCAGTTATGGTTTAGAAACTGTATAGCATTCAATTTTTCTTGATTCATCCAGAATATCTAAGGAGCTTTTTCATATGTGGATGAATCTTCTTGTATATCTGCTTTACCATTGTTCAGTCTTCATCTACAAGCTCCTTCATAGCAAACTTTCTTGTAATGAGTAATCGAATAGTTAATAATTATTACATGTTATTTGTTATGTAAGTTTTTCCTTTGCTTGCTTTTATTTTGGTATAGCAAATGTTGTTCTACTAGGAGATACAATGTGACTGTGAACAATGATTTTTTTTCCATTTCTAGAATTATTAATATTGATTTACTAATAATATATTGAATTTGGTCCAGTGAATTTACTACCATGGTGATTCCTGTTCCTTCTTGTTAGGAAATGTATTTCTTTTTTAATTCAACTGTTGAAAAAATATTCTAATTGAAAACAGTCAGTGAACAAGGGAATATATACTGTACTGAAAAATATTAAAAATCACAAATAATTGGAATAAAACAATGGAAGAACAATATGAATATGCCACAGAAGCCCATTTTTAAAATCTTTTAATTGTATCTTAGTATGAAGACTCAATAATCCTCAGTGTATATTAGTGAAATGGTCTCCCTGGTCACGTGAAGGAGCATATATGTGGAATACTTTTGCTGGCAGCCCAGTTGACCTGCCTTAGGTAGCCAGTTTTTAAAATTGCTACACAACATCTCTCTAAATGAAAAAAAAAAAAAAGCCTTGACAGCTCAGCGTATCTTGTCTTCACCCTGGAAAATGTCCAGAGCTCGCTGTTAGAGGCAAACCCCATGATATCAACAGCTCTGCAGCAGCCTGTGCAGGTGAAGTGTCTTGCTGGACTGTGCTTTGGGGCTCAAGATTATCCTAATGATGTCTGATTATGGACACTTCTTTTCCGTTCCATACATAATCATTTTTATTTCAGTTATGTAACATTTGTATGAGACAATAAGAAACCTCCTCAACCTTGGGAATTCTTTCAGTGTTATATTTCCCTACCATCCAGGTAGACAATGCTGTACGTGCAGTGGTCCGATTTCCACCTGCTACTGGGGAAGGTGGAAGAAGAGAAAATGTTCAGAACTCAGACTTTATGAAAAGCGTGAAGTCTTGTGCATTTATTCTTTAATGTGAGTCAATATTCACAGTTGTTATTTTATGGCAAGCATGGAATAAATTTGTATTTTTATTAAAAGGAAACATAATTCTAGGGTGAAAATGAAACAAATTTGACAAGGAGCCTGTTTGAACCTGATCGTTTTCAAGTGAGGAGAGAAATGCATACTGACTTCAACAGGCACCATATCAGGCTTTAAATATTTGTGACATTGAATTATAACCTTGATTTGTTTGCCATCCTTCATGTGGAATACTCCCAAGGATTTTTTGATCTGTGCTGTTATTTTTAGTGTCTGCCCAGTTTTTCTAAGAAATATTTTCAACTGCTTCTTACAATTTCCCTATTCAGTTTTCTTTAATTCATAATCTATCTGGGAGGAATATTAAAGGAACTAGACAGGATTAGGATCTCACTGTGCCCTCCAAAACCCAAAAAGGTGGCTCTTGTGCCCAGGAGACTTGCAGCTCAAGTAAAAAGGCCTAAATGCACGTGACAGTGATCTATGAGATTTCTGTGGTTTTGGGTTGTAATTCCATGAGAATCATTACTATTGAATACTAGCATTAGCATAACTGCATTCTGGAACCAAATGGGTTTCCCTTCTGATCTGTAGGACATGTAAAATGACCTACCTGAGCAATTCTTGATTGTATTCTGCCCCACCGGATTACCTGGAGAAGCAACAATTTATTCTACAAGTCACTTTCATGTCAAGTGTTTTTCTGATTTCTTCTCAGACTTCAAAACACCAGGTTTTGATCCAGACCACAGACCAGAACTGGGGTCTTAAATTTACTCACTATCTTCCCTGGATGTCGTAGTTCCCTGAGGGCCTTGAAATTTTTTTGCCAGTCTTGATGATTGCTCACCAGCTCTTTTAGAAAGAACTGGTTATGAATCTCATGCTCCCAAGAGAGTAGATCTTTATACTGCCCAGATGTGGTTTGTCTTCTTGTCCATGCTGACCACTGTTGTTTTTCCCAGTAGTCTTAAGCTTCAGGATATACAGACCAAAGGTCTCATTATAATAAACTATGGTTGCACCTGTGTGAAGTTCAAATTTGTTAGAACTTGCAGGCCAAAGTTCAAAGGCGCTCAGCATGATGAGACTGAGTGAAATCCAAAAGCATCACAAAAATGGTAACAAAAGTGATAACAGGAAGCTGTTTCAACTAATGCTATAATTTCTGGCATGCAGAGAAGCTCTATTTTTCTCATCTCAGTCATCTTTCAGAATAGCTAATCAGGAGATGGAATAAGGATGTACACACAGGCTAGTTTCAAATATTTAGCTCTCTAATATCCTCATCCCAGGGATACTGAGCATTTTTCTGCTTTCTGGGCAACATATTTTTTCAGCTCAAATCATAAAGCAGTAGCAATTAGGCTTCACTATTGAATTTTCTCTTCTCCCACTCTTGGGCACCATCACAGAGTATGCAAAACAGAGAATGAAAAGCAGGAATTGTCTTGCTACTAATGGAGCAGGCAGGTGGTAACCCCACTTCCCGTTCCTGATGTGTATCAGTGATGGAGAAAGACTGTAATCATCCAAGTCAGAACAAAGTGCCTTCACACAAACCAGTCTCTGAATGGTGCAAAACGATGGTTGCCTGGCAATCTTTTTAAGCATTTGTTACTGCTAATTTGCTATGTATTTTTCACACAGCACCATTCTTAGATAATTACTGTAGCTGGTGCCATAGAAAGGAATCTTTAATTGTATATATTAGATGGTTTTGCTGATGAGATTGCCTGCTAGCAATCTTCTTATTGTCCTGTGATGATTCCAAGGGATTGTTTCAAACCACGAACATGATCTGGAAGCCTGGGAGTTATTTGATCAGAGTTCTGATTTTGGCAACAGCAAAACACATTGCATGGCATGTGAATGGCAAAAACCCACTGTGTTCACATATCACTGGCTGTTCAGTAGAGAAATGACGAGAAACGATGTTTACCTCAAGCAGATGCTGTTAGACTGTACTACTGTAAAGTGTGACAGAGGTTCCTGCAGTCAAGCTATAACCATACACAGATGGCTATCTGGACAATCTATTAGTTGTCCTACAGAATATACTGAGAGCGTTGCTTTAGTAGATAACTGTCACCTGAGCTACTATTGCTTCAAATTTCCCCACCTGCCAAATGCTGCTACAGCTGACACACATACTTTTTTAATATAACTTCATTTTTCACATTTTCTCTCGTCATTAGCTTTATTTTCGTTTCCATTTTCTCATCCGGATCTCACCTCCTCATCTCCCCTTTTTTCCTTTTCTCATACCTCTCTTTTTTCTCCTTGACTTTCCTCCTTTATCTTGTTTTCTCTTTTCCTTCACAGTTACCTTCCCTTCCCAGTATTTTGTCCGCTCTTCCTTTCTTGTCTTTCACCTTCCCTCTTTCTTCTTTCTACCACTACATTCTCTCCTTCTTCCTTTCTACTCAGTACGTTAATAAAACATTTGACCATTTAAATATTTTCTGTCTCTGCTCTTCAGGCTTCTGAATCATTGCTATAGTCCTACCAAAACTTAATTACCACATCAAAACGAAGCTGTCCTCATTTAGGCAGGATTTCAGCCTTTCCGGCTTTTTTTTAAACATGTTTGACCTAATTAGATGTCCCATTTAAAATTATACTTCTAGAGAAACAGGAGGAAATTGTACAAGTTGTTGCCAGGATATTGAACATGTCTTACATAGAATTTGAGAAATACAAAAATGTCAGAATCTTTACTGAAATCATGTCCTTATAAAAAACTTACAAGCGAGTTGTAGGTGTTGAACTAATACTGATGGTTAGATATAATAACATCCTGCTTTTAGGATAATAATACTCACTTTCCCTATCAGGTAAATATGATCATTTTAATGTAATAAGCAATAATTGTGTGTCAAGACCTGTAATCACTACACTTTATGACAGTGAGCATTTTTTTACGATCTATTTGCAACAAACCCACTTTTTTCCATCACGTACTTTTTATGACCTCCTTGTTCCTAACGAGAACTAATGTTCACTTTCTGCAGAGTCCACATAAGACTTGTATATAATAAACTAGTGAGTGCTATGATTTCCCTTCTGTAAGTACAAGTTTTTTCATTCTCCAGCTATGAAGTCTTTGTGTGTATGCTTATGCTATAACTGCTTGTTATTTTAACTCTGGGTTTAAGTACTGTGACCCATTCATAATCAGTACTTCAGGTCCCTTCCAGCCCCATTTCTGAGATGGTGAGTCCCCAGTTATTAAATCTTTGTTAAAATTAAGACTGGCAGTAAAGTGAAACGTTTTAACTATCACTCCTGTTAATCAGTAGAATAATTAACTTAGAAAAATGGAAAATTCAAAACATTATGGGAATTGTAATGAAGACTACATGTCCTTCTGAAATATACAGGGATACTCAGGCTGACAGTCGTAGCTTGTTTAGGAGAAAGAAAAATTTCTTCTTCTGCAGGCAGGAAACTCTCTGGTGTGTGTTGTGTAAGAGACCAGCACGGTGGGGTCCCTCTGACCTTAAAAACTACAGGCAGCAGCTTCTGATGGCTTAATTCTGTTGACTTGGATAGAGTTAAATGAGCAGAGAATTTATTACTGCATCCAGTTTCCTTAATCCCTGGGAACATTCGGATGCCTCAAAGGTATGTCTTAAAACTCCACAGCATATCTTTAGTGTATAAATAAGACAGGTTGCTGTGAGAGTGAAGTACCTTACCTGCTCCCTTCTGCAGCTGAGCTCCACAGGGCAGTAAGGATCCTGGCTTGCATATTTGCAAGTCTCTGAGATAATGACTTATAAAGCTGATATATTTTTCAGACCCTTTTTAGTCTCTGCCTGAGATTCATTTGACTCTGCTATAAGAAAAAGCTAAAAAGATATTTCTTTATTTTTAATGAACAGTTCTATAGCTGGAAAGGCTGGGAATCGAAGGATTGTGGGAGAAGATTAGGACCAAATGAATAATGTTGTAACTCTGCAAACACTAACTGTGAATAGGCTACATTAGGGTATGTTGTCCGTCACTCTTTCTACATGTACAATACCTATTCAATAATCAATGCCCTAAGACCATCATATTCAGCAGAAAGGCAGCCCGTGCTGCATATGCTAATTTAGCTGCATAGAAAACACGCACTTTGAACAGAGGGAGATTACGAAGTTACCACGCACGTTACTTTCACTGGTCACAGTAGGATCCCTGCACCTTTCAATGTGCCAGATCAATTAATCAGAGATTGAATAAGCCTCATTGAATATGTTTCTTGGCTCTGGTTCATTTTCTCTTGAAGTCCTCAGGCATCTGTTTACTGCCTCCAACTCAAGGGGGAGCAGACCGCTAACATGAAACAGAGCACTTCCATGCCAAATAGCCTGAAGCCAAATGGCTCTGGATTATGTATAGTATTCAAAAGCAGAATACTGATTTCTTGAATGGTAAAACCTGACAGAAATGGGGCTTCGTTTGACTGGACCTTGCAGGTATAACAGTAATTTAAGTGTGCAGTAATGCATTTCAAGAAGACGTTCAACTTCTTGTGGAACTTAGCATACAAATTTGGTTCCTTTCAGTGTTTCCTAGCTCTTTTTCTATATGACGGCTGATGTAATGCATTTTCTGGTGAAGAAAACCACTCCAGAAATAGCTGCTTCTTGGTAGTCTCGTGTTTTATCTGTGATCACTGAGCTTGTTCCACATCTTTCAGGATGAGAAACAGCTAAGTTCCAATTGTTACAATAAAGCAACCACTACTAATTAGTGGCTGTAGCTGTCTATCCTGAGGTTGGAAGATCTTTGTCTTATTTTGGCATATACATTCTCAGCATTTCCTCTCTTCTTGGTTCCTTAGCACAAATGAGCAATATGTGAATGACATTTTCCCTTCAGACTAGCAACTTTCTGAGCTTCACACATGGCAGCAGGAGCACTAACAGCAAAAAAAGCCATAGGCAGCAAAAATCCCATAAATTCTTTAAAACCACCCTCTCTTTTTGCTATACAAGATGTATATCCATAAAGGCAGTCCCTTTGCTAGATAGTAGAGTGGCAGATTTTCCATGAAGTACAGAGCACAGCTAAATATTGTTCATTAAATACAATTAAAATAAATAGTTTTTTCCATATCATTTTGTGCAGTAGCAGATTAGCTGTGGGAAGCAACTTATGCAAGAAATGATACCGCATATTATGGGAGCCGTTAAAGTAAATGGTGCTATTATTCCATTAATTTAAATGGAAAATTAGGGTTGTGATAAACCATTAAGAGACTTTGCTTTCAGCAAATACATGCTGAGACTTCTTTCAGAAGCTAAGAATCTTGGACTGTTCCAAGCAAATAGCATTTGGGAGACAAGTGGTCATATACTGAATAGCCTCATTTTTCATTGGCTCACCATCATCAGCTGGAGGTGCTCAGCATTCGTCAGTGAAATTGAGGTGGCTGAATGGCAGAACTCAGAGGGTTGTCATCAGCAGCACAGAGTCTAGTTGGAGGCCTGTAACTAGTGGTGTCCCCCAGGGGTCAGTACTGGGCCCAGTCTTATTCAACTTCTTCATCAAATCACCTGGATGAAAGGACAGAGTGTACCCTCAGCAAGTTTGCTGATGACACAAAACTGGGAGGAATGGCTGATACACCAGAAGGCTGTACTGCCATTCAGCGAGACCTGGACAGGCATTGGGAAGAGAGGAACCTGATAAGGTTCAACAGGGCAAATGCAGGGTTCTGCACCTGGGGAGGAACAACCCAATGCACCAGAACAGGCTCTGGGCTGACCTGCTGGAGAGCAGCTCTGTGGAGAGGGACCTCGGACTGCTGGCGGACAACAGGTTGACCATGAGCCAGCAGTGTGCTGTTGCTGCCAAGAAGGTCGATGGTCTTCTGGGGTGCATTAGGAGGAGTGTGACCAGCAGGTCGAGGCAGGATCTCCTCCCCCTCTACTCTGCCCTAGGGCGGCGCCATCTGGAGTAGTCTGTCCAGTTCTGGGCTCCCCAGTTCAAGAAAGATGAGGAGCTACTGGAGAGAGTCCAGCGGAGGGCTACGAGGATGATGAGGGGACTGGAGCATCTCTCCTATGAGGAGAGGCTGAG
>Ga0065711_1010536_pt1 | contig 17584 bp, 11 predicted proteins | sample Hoacrofraction12_FD_59098 | JGI IMG/M metagenome (GOLD analysis project Ga0065711, IMG submission 59098) | Hoatzin crop microbial communities from Cojedes, Venezuela - Epithelial fraction 12 v2 (version 2) | ecosystem: Host-associated > Birds > Digestive system > Esophagus > Crop | place... | reverse complement strand
CTCGTGTTCAGCTGGAACTTCCTCTGCTTCAGTTTGTGCCTGTTGCCCCTTGTCCTGTCGCTGGGCACCACTGAAAAGAGTCTGGCCCCGTCCTCCTGACACCCACCCTTCAGATATTTATAGGCGTTTCTAAGGTCCCCTCACAGCCTTCTCTTCTCCAGGCTGAACAAGCCCAACTCCCTCACCCTTTCCTGGTAGGAGAGATGCTCCAGTCCCCTCATCATCATTTGCTTGGAATTGAAAGAGAAACCCTGGTGCTTTTCTCTAAAAAACCAGTCATAGGGAAGTCTCAGCACTGGACGAGTTTATCCCAGAATTAACAACATCGTTCTGGAGGGCCTTGGAAATCTTCTTGTATGCAGGTTCTCCAAGGCAACTGGATGTGCAGGACACCTTCTTCTGGCCAGTCACTGATACCAAAGGAGTTCAAGGTTGCTGTGAAAATCTGGTACCTAGCAACGTCTTGGAATGGTGCTTTGGGAGGGGGCTGTAACAAACAAAAAGAGCAGCAGACTTCAGTGGGCCCATCGGGGTTTTCCCTTTAGCTGCTTTGTTCCTGCATCACTGCAGAGCCATTGCCCTGAACTTTCCCCGACATCTCATCTGCACCCTCCTGCAACAGGTCTCAAGAGACTGGGTTCAGACTCTCAGAGGGGCTTCACATTTGGAGAAGGGTGGCCAGGCTGGCAGAGAGGGGATAGAAAGGCAAGTGTTATATTCCCATTCACCTCACACCCCAGGAATCTGAGAATTAATGCATCCATTGTAGACTTGAATTTCCCTAGTGGTTAACTCTAATTTTCTGCAGCTGCACAGACATTAGTCTAGCAATAATACTCCTAATAACAGTGATGGCTGAGACAGTCAGATAAAAAAGATCACTTGGGTTTTGGAAAAAAAAAAAGATACCACAGATATATCACCCTACATGAACCTGTTATTAAAAATTATTTTCTGGGCAACCCTAAATATCCTAATAGTTTAAAAACAAAAACAGTGAGAGTTAAGGGCCTCATTTCCCTAGCGACAACACAACCAATACTTGCTCTGAAAATAATGAACTGTAGGTAGCTCCTTTATTCAGCCTTTTATGTACAGAGAGCTCATTGGCATGACTGGCTGACTGAGTTTCATACATCAGCTGGGATACATAATTTTGCTTAGAAGTCTGCCCTGGGATGAATTACCCATGTTCTTTAAGGGAGGCACAAGCAGTTTCTTAAAGAATGTTGCACCACTGGTGTCCTTCTGCTGTTGATACACCTGTAGGAGCATTGCTTGTTGCTCTTTGTGGCCCTTGCCAGACTTAGCTCCAGGTGGGCTTTGGCTTTCCTAACCTCACCCCTGCACACATGGGCAGTGCCTCTGTGTTTTTCCTGGTTCTATGTCCCTGCTGACACATCTAGTATTCTTCCTTTTTCCGTTTAAGTTTTGTCAGGACCCACTTGTTCACCCATGCAAGCTTCCTGCCAGTCTTGCATGACTTCCTGCTCTCCAGGATGGACCACACTTCAGCTTGGAGGAGGTGGTCCTTGAAATTCAACCAGCTACAGATGTAAGATCCATCTGTTGGCTCTATACACAGACAGAACTTCTGCAGTTTAAGGTGTTGGGAAGCAGAGAAACAGCCTGATACATACAGTTGACTTAGATCTGGTTTTGTGAGGGAAGGAGCGCTTGCCTAGCTGCACCTTTTGTCTTGGTTGTGAAGCTTTGGATAGTCACTTCTAAGTGTTGCAATAGCAGTGGAAGGCATTGGAAAGAAGAAGAAATGGGTCTGCAGATGTCAGCAAACTAGCAGATAGAGGTCAATGGAGCAGAAGTAGAGTAGTAACAGTCTGGACTTGTTTTCATGTAGGTCAGTCCAGTCTACCTTGCTTACTTTTGGGACTGGCAGTGTCCTGCCTACCCCACTGCTCGGCAGCTGATGACCTGAGCTTCCTTGCCCACACCAGCTGCCATGTACACTGATGCCTTGCCTGTTGGGCAAAAATGGCAGACTCTGTTTCACTGTGAAAGTAGTTTGTGTGACGACGTATGTATCATCATTCTGAGTCTTCATCCCTGGTTAAAACACCCAGACTTGGTCTCTCCTCTGAAGAAATCCCCTTTAACCAGCAGGTGTTTTCTCACGGACTCTCCCAGGTGGGTCACGATGGTGCTACCCCTGAGAGCTGCTGGCTGCTGGAAGAGCTCACTGTCATCGTGCCCACAAAAGGCGTCATGTATAACTTTGTCTGTAAGTGCTGGCTGGCCAGAGACAAAGGTGATGGACTCACCTCACGAATCCTCAACATCCTGGATGCAGACTGTGTTAACATTGGCCTCAAGGTAGGCTCTAGCCTCATCTTGTGTCTTTAACTGTTGCATGGACCTGTGCTGATATAGGTTATGTGTCAGCAGTTCTCGTGCTTTGACTTCTGCATGTGGTTTGAGCCTTTTATTTGCAGTGGGTTTCTTTGTCATTTCTTCAGCAAAATCTTTAGGAATGTTTTACTTTCTTTACCACTTAGTCCACGGTCTAATAATGGCTGGATGCAGCCATGGCATAGGCAGAGGACAGGGTAGGACAGGGTAGGTAGGAGACAGCTCAGCAGCATGGCCTCATTTTGTCACCACACCTGGGGAACCTGCAAGGTGAACATCTTGGTGTAATCTAACTCCATCGTGCCTTCTTTGAGGGGATATCTCCAACTCATCAAATGAGAGCAGGGGAGACATTTCAATCTCTGCATAGTGTGGCTACACATCAGCTTTTCTAATATGGGATACGGAAACTGATTTCATTTAGGAACTAATAATAATTGGAAGGTGTTGAAACATGGACACATTTGTAAGCTTGATCTTTGAAATGAATAACTGATTAAAGTTGATTAAGCAATGAAAAAGCCTGTATAGTCTTTTCGTATGTGTATATGAAATCTGAAGTAATGTGTCCTATGTTGTATTTCAACTAAGTACAAATTGGAAAGATGAGCTGTGTTGATTTTGGATGTAAGATTTACAATAGGCATCACAGCCTGTATAAATGGGATAATAATACTGTGTTTAATACCTGTATGGCAATTTAAAATCTCTATAGATATGTTTCTGTTTACAGTGAGGTTACACTTTCGTACAACATTAATTTTTCTTTATGTTGCTCTTGATTCCCAAACTACAGATATTCTCCTGAAATCTTTTTTGTTCCCCAGACACACAAAAGCATGATAACATTTTTAGCATCTGTGAAGGATTCAATAATCCAACACAGGTTTTGGTGGTAGAATTGACCGAAGAGGGAAAGTAAATTGCCTCAGACTGAATACTAAGGTTAAAACGTAGTCTCTTAAAAACTTCCCATCAGTTGTTTAACCTCCTGGATAAGGCTTCCAAACTCCTATCAATGAGCTGATGGCTTGCCCTTAGATTGAACTGGATGTTAATGAAAACTTACTTTCAGTCTTCCTTTAAAATATTATTTTCATAAGCATGCCAAAATTAGACACATCTAACTATGTTTTTTTCTATGATGCTGGGCCAGAAACTTGCTGAAAGGTTTGAAAGAAATCAGGGAAATTGCTTGAGACATGAAATCAGAAGTGCGCATTTGGCTTTCTGATCAGTCTCCTAGTTGAGGGAATTAGGGACTGTTCCCTTGTAAATAGGTGTAGTTAGAAATGGAGTTTAATTATTTTTTTAGAGTTCAAAGAAGACTAATACCTTTAATGGCTTTGGGAAAGTTAATGCTCTTTTGTTTTGCTTTTGCTTGATTCTTTCACATCGATACATACCCATTTCAATTTAATTTTCTTCTTGGCTTGATATTCCCTCTTTGTGTTTTAAACTGTGATTGCCTTCCCATACATAGAGAAACTAGTTAATGATGTCCACTACAGTCATTAAAAACCTTTAATGTGTTTGTAAAAGAATTCTTCTTCTCCCACCTACAGCAGATATGATGCTCTGCTGAAGTGCAGATGTAAAATGTGTACGGATGGATATGTGATCAACAGGTTACTTGGGACTGAACAAACATGAAAAATAGGTTTTTCCATGACAGTATTTCTTTGCACTGTTTATTTATGTGGCAATCACAATTCAGGCCCATAAAACTTGCCTAGCAGTGCACTATTTGAAATATGTTTTGTTGGGACTGTTTCTTGATATTCTTCTGCCTCTTAAATCCAGAGGTCTTGTTACCATAGGTACGATCTTGAAAGCATCTAAGTGGTGTAAATGTCTTAGTGCCACTGACAGCCACAGAGACTTGCACACTTTTGAAATATTTTATTCTGAATCTTATTATTCACATGTCAAGAGAAGAGAACAAAGTTAGGCTAATAAGGTGAAAATTATGCAAAACATCTTTTCACAAATTGGCATACCTTTAAAGTATGAGATCTGGGAACATTCTGTGTTTGATGCAGCAGTGTGCATTCCACTGAGAGACAGGATAGCTGCATTTTTTTCTGCTGTACAGAGCATTTGGATATATAGCCTTTACAACTGTTAGTGACTCTGGAATAAATGTTGCCCAGATGGACAGCGAATGCTTGGCAGAAACATTTTGCTGTCAAGGGAAAGAAAAAATTGCATCTTTGGGAGCTGTTTTTTAAAAATGGCAAAAGTTTGGTGCAGTACACAGGTCTGGAGTGCTGGGAGGTGGCTGGAGGCAGACGGCAGTAGCAGAGGGTTGGAGATCTACACACTGACGTGAGGGTTGTGACTCCTGTGGAGAAGCATTTTAGCAGGTCTTCATCACTCCCCAAGCATGTGCTTTTCACTATGAGTGTGCCTCTGTGTGAGTCTGTTATCTAGGCTGAGAAAAATCTGAAGAAAAAGTCATAAATGATGCAAAGAGGAAGGTCCTGTAGCAAGTTGCCATCTCTAACTTTGCCTCTGAGCAGCATGGTGTGGAGACAACCCAAGAATCTGTGTTGTAACCATTTCTGTCAGAGAAGTAGATCTCCTGCAGAGCCTGTCTAGTATTGTGCCCAGGCTTTTGTGTGGGCTAAAAACAGCTGTTTGAATGAGATCTTCTGATTGTTTCAAATCCTCACCAGATCCTCTACGAAGTGACGGTTGTGACTGGAGACATCGAAAGCGGTGGTACAGATGCCAGTATTTTCATGACTGTCTTTGGATCCAATGGGAACACTGAGGAGATGCAGCTGGAAAAAAATGGAGACAGGTGCAGTAACTATGTCATTTTTGTTGGTTACAAGTGGAGTGATAACAGATTCTGGTGTCAAGTCAGGAAGCACTCAGGGCTCTGATCATGCTCCTACCGAAACACAAATATAAACTCCCATTGACTTTATAGATTCAGAAACGGGCCCCTTGTAAGTGTTATTATAATGTTTTTAGCAGAGTGGAGGAAAGGAGAGCACTGTGCAGCTAGGAGAATCATCTTTTGTCATTTGCAGAAGTTTTGTTTACCCATGGCTTTAGAGAAGAGCATTGAGAACAAAAAATATTAATTTTAAAGTCTTGCATCAGCTCCAAGAGGAACTGTGGACATTGCATGAAACCACAGGTGCAATTTCTGAAAAATGCATCTTTGGTGGAAAAATAAGTAATTTAATTTAAAGATTGTTTAATGGGAAAACATGAGAAACTAAGTAACGAAAGAAAGACAAGCCAGCACACACATACCTGCCTTGGGAAGTGCCTGTGCTGGGAAGGTGCTGAGTTTCCTCTGTCTGCTCCTCTCGTTTTCTGAGCTGTCCAAACGTGACCCAGCTTGGTCCGGAAGCCGCGTGAGGGATGCCAGGGCCTGAGCTGCTAAGCTGAGGGCCTTGCTGAAAGTGGGCTTCTTAGCTTGGATTCTTTGCCACAATAATGTAACCGCGCAGATTTGGAACTGTAGCCGGCTCATCAGCAGCTGGCCCAGAAGGGACATACCACGACATCTGTCTGCCCAGATGTGGCCTTGTGGTGCAGAGAGATGGAAATGGGCCATGAGCTGCGCAGAATGCTGCACTGAGTGCTTGGATTTTACTAAAAAGCTGAAATCTCATGTTTTCTTCAGCAGAGACATCTAACAAATGCTGCAGCCCTAGTCTGACGCCAGCACTTCTGTAAGCCAAAAAGCCCCACGTGCCACTGGTGCATTCCGTAATGCTGTCGTGTTTCTTTCTAGCACCTCCCTTGGTACTGAAAGTTTTGGCATACACAAGAATTAACACGGCACTAACCATCTTTCAGAGATGGGTTTCTTCAGGCTTAAATTTAATTAATTGACTACCTCTGATCTTACTCAGCAAAGCATCTCCAGAGCATCGGGAGGGCTGGAGCATTTGGACACATCGTTTGAGCTCAGCTTGCTGAGGTGATGCTGGACCCTTCCCCCAGCCTCCTGGCAATGCAGTTCCTCTGTCGGAGCTTTGCACATCGCATGTGGGCTGCATGATTGAAGATAAGGCTCCCTGCACAGAGGTTTTTGCTCAGGGAATGTTTTACTTGCAGTTGTCATAGCATAGTGGGTGTCTGGACAGGCGTGTTCGTCTAAGCTTGAAATCTTCATGTGTTTAGTTGGTAACAAGCATGTGCCTTGTTTGCTCTGAAAAAAAATGTAGCAGAGGTGCTGCTGACTAAAATCTCCACAAGACACGTGGCTAAATCACACAGAAAGCTGTACCTCTTGGCCTTGTTCCCCGTCACAGAGGCATCCAATAAGCGGGGCAATGCACCTGGGTTACCAGAGTGTCTGGTTGTTGGTGACATCCCGCTTCCAAGAACCCAGGCACTCCCAGACGGATCTCTTATGCTATTTTAAGCCCAATATTCAATCCCTGTAGGTGGGAAAATGGACCACATCTGTTTGTATTTAAAAGTAAAGCAGAATTCACATCGGGGTGTGTCAATCAAGAATTTCTAAAAGAGACCAAAACAGCTCCAACCCCTCAAGAAAGGGATTGCAGTTTTGTTCCACCTGGCCAGGCAAGCAATATCTGTCCCTAAACTATGTGGCCTGTGAAAAACCATCACATTTGTCCATGCGGGTGGGATGGACAATCTCTGCTATAAGGCTATGAAGATGCAATAAAGCAGGGCCGCACAGTTTGTATGTTATTAGTTGCTTGGCTTGTCTTCTGCCAGTACAAGATCTGCAAAAGGTGATGAAAACTCATTGGGGCTGTATAAAGAACAAGGACTTGTAAAACACAGCTATTAATAACTTAATATCACCCAGGATGCTGTGCTCTTCTTTGGGGATGTACTAACACATATCTGCTAGTTGGAGACACTCTGTATCACTCCTCCAACTGTACAGAGCTCTTTAGAGTCATCTCGTTAGCACCCTCTGCAGAGGACATGCATGTCCCCAGGTACACACACTACCTGCTTCCACACCACTCCCGCCAGTCTTCATCCAGCTGTTAGCAGCGCAGGCTTCCCCATCTCGTGTTTCATGTGGAAATCTCACCACCCTTCATGCCAGCAGTGAGGCACGGGTGAGAGCTGCTGCAACCAAATGGCAAAAGGCACTTCATCTTTACTGGGGCCATCCAGTGCCAATTCACTCACAGCAGCTTAGTGCATTACGAAGAACCATCTGTCTAACCTGCCGCAGATTTAAGGCAATTTTAGCTACATTACTGTTATTGCCAAGACCTCTGGGCAAGAGAAATATTTATAAGTGCAGGCATGGGTAGGAAAGCTTAATGAAATCCCTGAGATAAATGCTTCAGTGTCCCGGAAAAGGAATAGCAGCAGTCAGCTTGTCTGGGTCCTTCTTTCCTTCTCAAATTTTTTCAGGTTTATGTTCACATTCATATAAATTAGGGATGGAAAGGAGCTCTAGGGTCACCTAGTTTGCCTCTTCAGCAATTGTTTTCCTCTAGTACAATGACTTCTTGGAAGTAGCCAGTGAGTATCAGCCTTACAAACTGTAAATGGGGCATTTACTGAAGATGAATAATGGTTTATTTTGCTAACAGACTGTTTAACTTAGAGTTTCTCAGGCTGGAAAAGAGCAGAGTGAGAGAATTCTATGCAGCTTTGTAGGTAACAGTTGTTGTAATGAAAACTGATCATAGGATCATGGGATAATTCAGGCTGGAAGGGTCACACCTTTTTCTTAAATAGAGGTGGAAATCAATCCAGTCCAGCCACAAAAGCACATTCTCATAGTGAGACAGGCTGTCGTGGTATCTCGTACCACTGAAAGACAAATAACAAGAGAAGCGATATTTTCAAAGAGCAAACATAACCCTTAATAACTAGAAATGGACTGGGACCAGAATACCCTATCCAAACGCCTCTGGGAGTGCAGGGAAAGCAGTGCCTGGATGAAAACTGAGAGGCTTGAGCCAGTCCCTGGTGCTAACATCTGCAGCTATGCAGGCTCAGATAATGGTGTGAGGATAATCACATTCATGCTGCAGGGTGTAATCTGAGCAGAGGTTGGTAAAGAAATGGGTTTTTTCTTCACATACTGGCACCGCACAACTGCAGGAGGCTGAGTACATTGCCAGGAACGAGATGTTATCGTTGTGGATTGTCTATACTGTGGTAGTGCCCACAGTTTGCAGAGCTCTCTCCAAACCTCTCAGCAGACTGGAATAACTCACTCACAAGAAGTCTGCCTGAAGGATGAACCTCAACAGCACAGTGGTCATGGTGGTGCTTGGTAGACCCCTGGGTTTGGCTGCTCTTTACTTAGCAAAGGTTGGATTTACATATCCGAGCCCACAGCAGGTCTGCCAGAACGTTTTGAGGGCAAACCTAGAAGATACACTTGCTCTAAGCAGAGTAATATAGAGCCTGAGGTAGCACTTTCACTGGAGCGAGGCTTTCTTCCTAGCATCATTTGTTCTAAGAGGGAGGCAGGGCAGCTGTGATCCTCACCAGTGTAATATCTTCTTCAAGAAGCATATGTTAGCTGTTTTTCCCTGTTTTGTGCTTTCTGCTGATTGCTGTGGATGAGCAGTTCCTGCACACCCTTGTGCCTATATACAGCAGCCAAGCACAGGGTAAGATTTTTCATGCAATGTTACACAAACTCACCCTTGTTCTTACGAAAGACAGAGCTAGTTTGCAAATCCAAATTCCCCAAATTCAGGAGGGGAGTGTGAGATTGTCCATTTTGACTCCTATCTAACAAATTTTGCCTGCGCTTACTAAATTTCAGCATTGGGCTCCAACTTGCAATCAGGTTGCCATATTTAGCTGAGCTGCAGCAACTGTCTATCACGGTGGCAAACACAAAGTTATGTTCTGCATCTCAGTGACAGAAGATTAAGCAAAATAGCTTTGCCTTCTAGTTGGGACGGGCTAAGGGCAGGCACGTGGGCAGATGCCAGGGGGAAGGCGATGTGCAGAAACCTGACTGTGAGTCTCTGTTGTTCTGGTTGCAAACAGAGTGATAATGTATGCTCCAGGCTGCCTGGAACGACTCCAGGTGCCTCATATGGTCTTGATTTTCCAGGGGAGGAGGAATCCCTGCCAAATCTGCACTGAGGTGTCTTGCCAAAAGCACAGTAGCTAGCTATTGCGGGACAGGAAAGCTCAAGTCCAGTAAAGTCCACTCATAAACTTTTAACTTGAGGCTGTTGGCAAGGTGCAAGCTGGAGCAGGGACAGGGGACGGAGGTGCAGCGATGCTGTAAAGCAGCGGGAAACCTCCTCGTTCTTTCAATCCCCCCAGGTTTGAGCGGGGCCAAGAGGACAGTTTCATTATGGAGATCGCCGACATCGCACCCCTGAGGAAGATGAGGATCCGGACGGACGGGAAGGGGACTCGCCCGCACTGGTTCCTGGAGAGGGTAAAGCAGTTCACACCGCGCGTCTCTTTGCAGCCTGCTTGTGCTCAAGCCTCTCAGCCCTTGAGAAAGAGGAGAAAGGTAGCAAGTGACTCGCTTTTATTAATTTTCTACATTTTTCCATGTGGTTTCTCACTTTTTTTACTTGCAGGAATTGAGTCAAAAAAGAAGTGAGCAAGGGCAAAAACTGTGCTGTAAAGCTTTGCCACAGTCTCTGCTGTTAGATTTCACTCTCCCTCCCTGCAAAAGACCCTTGGCTTGCCACCCAGGGCACCTGCAATATCTTCTGGTCCCTGGGATGTAGCCTCAGCTCTTGCAGACCCCTGCCGTGCTCTGACCCCATGGGAGAGTAGATCCCCCTCTGCCAGGCAGAGACAGTTAGCATGGGCATGGGCTGAGTGGGACATTGCTAAATAGTCCATCTTTTCAGGTGAAACATCACATCTCTCCCCTTCTCTTCTCCCTCTAGCACACGGGCAGTTTCCATTCTTTTCTTCATACACATAAGCTGTTTTTTCTTCTTGCATTTTGAATACAGCATACAAAACCGCTCCCACCGCTTCTGTTGATTGTATTTTTCCCTGGTGTCCTTTCTCACAAAAAAGCACATTGCTTGCCTTTATCCTTTCTACCAAACCACCAGCCCCAAGTAAACATCACTTATATTTGGACAGTAAAACGTAGTTTGCTTGTTATGGGTCACTATAATTACATTTCTAGGATGGAGATGGAGTGATGTGGTGATTCCACACCATCAGATGTCATTAAGGGAGGAACATCTCTTTGCCATGTTAATTTAGCATGCTTTTCTGGAGTAGATATCTTGCTGGATTTCTGTATCTTGACTTTTTTACGAGGAAAGGTTAAGACCCAATAGCTTAACCCATAGTCAGAAAGAATAGTGCAGGATTTTTTAGTGGGTCCTTCATCCTTTTCGACTAGTCTGAAGCTGTCTTTCATCTTCCCACAACTAATGTGTTTCTAAATACTGGTCCTAGGTGGCCACTAGTTTCCAGTGAAGTGATGAACTGTTCTTCACCTCCATTACCATGGGCTAAAAAGTGTTTCAGTGGTGCAGGACCTTTTTGTACTCGAGCATTTTCACTTTTAAGTTTCTTCTCAGCAACTCTTGTGCAGCTTTCCAAAGCATTAGACCAGCAGCATGTATCTTCTGAATACACGCCACAGAAACACAATTTTTCTCTCTGTGCCTAAAAAATAACTCAATCTGTTCTCTGATTTGATTCAGTCTTCTTGGTTGAACTCCCTTTGCCAGTTCCCCAGTACCTTCCCCTGAGTTTTATAAATCATATTAATAAAAAATGAAATCAAATAAAGCTTATCGATCCAGAGATACTCCAGATCTTGCAGTCATGAATTAGGAAAAGCTCAAAGACAAGGGGCAGTGGCGTCTTTCCTGGAAGGTAGCACCCTCATATGTTGCTGTTGCCAGCTCTGTCCAGTTATCCAGCCTGCGGGACTGTCCCACCCAAAGCTAGGCTTTCCTAGGAACTGAGCAAAACGGTCTCTGGTCTGGACCCAGGTGATGGATTTATGGCCCTCTTATAGCTCTACAGAAGCAACAGGCAGACCATGCATGTAACTATTTGAGACCAGGATTTTAGAAACTTTTGAAAATTGTGCCCATAGTTTCTATTTTTCTTAGAGAAATAGAACATGGGGGATCTTCTAGCTCCAGTGATAGCAGAGAACTTTATTTATTAGTTTTCTTTCACAACTTCCCCGCAAAAGTAAACACAGTATTTGCATTCCCAGGCAGAGAGTGAGGACAGGAGTGCTCTGGAAGAGGGGAGGAAGGATTTGTGTTCTCTGATTTGTATTCCAGCCTTGAAAACTTATGTAGCCTGGTGTGACATGAAAACTGATCTGAGCCCATTTCCATTTCTGTCAAAAGTGCATATTAAAACTGCATAATGAAATACTTGTGGGGGTAGTGCTAAACTCTCAGACAGATGGTTCACAGTTAGTTCTAACTAGCACAGTGAAATGAGAAGCTAGATTAAGTCATCAACCCCGTAATTAACCATTTGTTGCTCCATTTGTCTACAGGATATTCTCAGTTTCCTTGTTCTATTAAAATAACAATAAATGATCTTTTTAATTCTCTTTGGGTTTTTTTGTAAACTGTTAGTGGTCATAATTTATACTGCGTTTAGTTTACCAGAAATAGTAGTGCGTAAATACTAATTAAAATGCATGAATTACCAATGACGTTGTGCACAGCCAAAGGATTCAATTTACAAGCAAAGAGTAGTCTTTTTATTTTCTTTCTGTCTTGATAAAATACATCGAAATTTCATTCAGAATCTCAGCAAAGTAATGAACCTGCTGCCAAAGATTCAAACTGCACCAAAAGTGGCAAGGAGATTTAAACACTAATCCTTAATCCTCTAGAGGGAATAGAATTTGATTAGTGATGTGCTGGGCCAGAATGAATATTATTGATTATTGCTATGCACAGAAAGACGTACTGAAAACTCTCTAAAGCGGAGTGACACTTTCTGATCTTGCCACTGCTGGCAGAGACATAGAGTTTGGATATTTTCCTCTGACCTAATGCTGAATCTCATGGTCTTCCACATCGAGTTACCACGACACTGCCCTCTGTTTCTGAAAAATCAGGGAATAGAATCGTGGAATCATAGAATCACAGAATGGTTTGGGTGGGAAGGGACCTTGGAGGCCATCTAGTCCAATCGGACATCATCAACCAGACCAGGCTGCTCAGAGCCCCGTCCAATCTGGCCTTGGATGTTTCCAGGGATGGGGCATTGACCACCTCTCTGGGCAACCTGGGCGAGGGCTTCACCACATTCATCATAAAAAATTTGTGACTACTAATTAGAAAACTTCTCCAAACGCATGCTTTGGAAACCTCCTCCTGCTGTAGCTGGTTCCTCAGTCCACATTGTGATTTCACCTGCTGCCCAGTGCCTTAGATACGAAATTGAAAAGCTAGAAATGAGAAGCGATGAGAGCTCTCTGAGTGGAATAACAGGACTTGTGAGACTGTTCAATTCTGCAGAGCTGCTTCCCTCAGAATTTTAATGTAACTTTGTGCTGTCAAAGCCAGGCAGATAAGAAGCTGTCTTAATGAAGCACTAATTGCATTCCATTCAAACGTCACAAATAATCCCAAATGTGGGACTCGATCTTTATTCAGTTCTTCCTTTATAAAAAGGAGATTAAGATAATTTGAGACTGTTCGTTATATGGCTGAAGCTGACTGTTGTTCTTTGCAACAGAGCAAAATCTTTTTGTTTTACAATCAGAGGATTCTGCTTTTAAGCGAAGACTAATGACATGCAACAGAACCATAAAACTGTGCAGTTGAGTCTTTAAAGATGAAATCTAGGACCCATATATTTTGGTGTTTGTGGTGTGTGAGCCACTGTGGAGAGTATTTTACACTGCAGCTGGGAGAAGGTTGGATTGAGGTAAATCAAACGATCAGACGTGTCGAACTTCCTGTTACAAGATACACTGCACTATTAACTTCAAGCTGCTGTTTTAAAGTTACTGTCAGCTATGATATTTGCTGAAATACAAGGCAAATTATCAACATTTTATTTATACACACAGCTTTTGCTTTCTTTTCCTTTTTTTTACAGGAGTTCTAGAGACCAGTTAAAAACCATGCATAATTAGTGATAACTTTCGAGCTTAAAAGCACGCAAGATGTCCATAGCAAGTTCTAGTTATCCTAAATAATAGTTCAGATGCAATGTAAAGCAGCAGTCTCATTGACAACTCGTAGCTAATTTTTTTGAGAAGAACAGACAGAAAATAAAAATAGTCTCAGCTCAGCTCCCTGGGATTACTGTCTTGACCCTAATGGTTGACATTAAAATCCTGCATCATCGTGTGTGTGTGCAACACCCACAAACATCTCCTTGTAGGATGGGATTCATTCTCTACTATTTTAGTCGTTCTAAAAGCTACTTTCAGCTTTCACCTCTTCTACCAATTTAAGCCTCCTCTCTAGTCAGCAGAGAGGTAGATCTGAGAGAGGGAGAGATGCCCTGAATGGCCATTTACCTGACCCCATCTTGGGTGGGGTGTGTTGCTTCCATGGTGGCACCCGTCTCCAACGGTTTACCTGAAGAAAACATTCAGAAGAATATACAGAAGAATACAGAAGAAAACATTCATCCTGGGTGAGGGGCTGGGCGTGCAAAGAGAGGGCATTCTGCTACGGCGCTTTTAATAGCCAGACAGTTTTTCCCAGACAGCGTCTGGAGCATTGGGCATGGGCTAGTTATCTGTGAAAGGTCCGACCTCGCTGTCTGCGAGTGCACTCCAGCTGGCAACTCTAATCTCATTCTAACCCCTGAAGCTGTCCTGGCATTTCCCTGCGAGCTGTGCTCAGGGCATTTTGCTACGAACAGTGTCGCTGTCATTCCCAAGCAGGGCAGAGGTAGAGCTGGCTGAACATTTTCCAGCAAAGAGTTTATGCACAAAGGGGGAAAAAAAAGAGGCATTTTCAGTCAACCTCAGGTTATCCACGACTCAAATTTGCAAATTTTGGCCAAAGAAAAATTTCTAGGTTGGAATCCTAAGAGGATGTAGACGTTGTTCACGCATCCTTGAGAAAGGCAGGCTTCCTTCTGGTCTGCGCACCAGCAGAGAAGGCACCAGCTTGGGTGGTGGAGACCTGATTTCTGCGTGGTTCAAAGCAAGGGTTTGATTCAACTGCTCTTGACTCACAAAGCAGTTTTTTGACCACAAAGTAGCAGTATCACTGGCTGTGACCAAGCAGCTCTTTAGAAAAAGTGGGACAGCTTCAACAGCACAAAATGTCCTGTACCTCTGGGATGAAGGTGGTGTGCTACAGATCCCAGTTTGGCATCAGGCAAAGAGAAAACCCCCGATGAGTGTCCCACCCACCCATTGCGTACAATGCGCAAATAGCATGGCTACTGCTTCAGCTTCAGTGTAGCTACTGACCTTTTCAAAATCATTTTTTTATAACCTGGAGCAATGTTCTTTTTCTGAATTGCTAAAGGCTCCAGCAAAGCTTGGCTGGGGTCAACAGAAGGCCATGAACTGGGACACATGCAGTTTGAGGACAGAATATGAGCACTTTTTATCTCCAGATAAGTCTTAAAAGTTTCTTAGGCTGATATATAAGTGCAGCAGAAGGTCACTAAGATAGTCAAGGGGCTGAAGCATACGGCATATTAGGAAAGGCTGAGGTAAATGGAGTTTTTAAGTCTTGAGAAGAAAAGACTGTGGGGGAATCTAATTACAGTCTTCTGCTGCTTAGAGAGAGGTTACAGAGACCATTGATCCAGGCTCTTCTCAGCGGTGGACAGTGAAAAGGCACGAGGCAATGGGCACAAGTTGCAACAAGGAAAATCCCGATCGGATAGAAGTAAAAAAAATCTTCCCAATGAGAGTGATGCAGCCCCGGGATAGGGGCCCAGAGTGCTGGTGGAATCCCCACCCTTGAAGATTTGCAAAACTCAGTTAGACACAGCAGCTAGTCCTGCTTGGAGCAGGAGGTGGGACTAGACACCTCCAGGTGTCCTTTTAACTGAATATTTTCCATGACTCCATGATTTGTTTCTTCTTCGCATCCTGTCACACTTCTCTGATGCTTGAGTGCTCGTGTTTCCATGGCCTTAGCAGAGATATACCTTGCAAGACACTGTTTGCTGATGCACTGCTGCGCTCAGGTATGATCTCTGTTTCTGTTAAAAGGTAACACAAATGGTAATTCGCAACCCTGTCCCCTTCCTCCCTGCCAGCTTCCCAATTTAATGAGAATTTACTGCTAGGTTTTTGCTGTAGGCAAGTGTAATGCCTTTCTCCCAGTGGAAGCAGAAGCCCAGGGAGGTTGTGGAGTCTCCTTCTCTGGAGATATTCAAGCCCCACCTGGACACGGTCCTGTGCAGCCTGCTCTGGGTGACCCTGCTTCGGCAGGGGGTTGGACTGGGTGACCCACAGAGGGCCCTTCCAACCCCTACCATTCTGTGATTCTGTGATTCTGTGATGCTTCACTGAGACCACATGGCACAGGACACATAAAGGTGGGTATTTTATTAGGCAATTGCTGGAGTAGCTCACTGGCTTGTTCAAAACAGGTTCCTGTTCTGTTCTTATCACCACAGCATCTGAGCTCCTTCCCGTGACACATTAGACAGCGTGACTAATATCTGTTGCATACTGTTTGTTCTGTCACCTTTTCCCAGAGGAAGAAGTGTGTGAAACACTAAGTTTTGCTGGCCTAATTTTAGTTTTTGCATTGCTTTAACTTGTTTGGCTTTGGTTCGCGTATCTGTACAATGATTGCTGTGTGTTTGCACAGAGGAGGCAGGCGAAAGGAAGATACTGTGTACTTCAAGGGGAGGTAGTGAGGTTTTTAATAACTCTCTGTTACTTCGTCTTTGGAGTGAATTCCAGACTGGCTTCCACAAAAGGTCTGACTCTCTTAGAAATGAGCTTTGTCTATAACTTTTGTCAGAGGAGTAAATTTCTTCCTATGCTTTACCCCATGCATGAAAATGTCCAATATTATGAAGACCATTTCTCAGGACAAGTCACCACAGCACGTGTTTTCCATAGGAGAGAGCTCCATTGATCCTAGCAGAGCTCAGTACGGGTTTTGAAGCTATGACCAAGTTCTAGCCATGTCCTTCCACACTGTGCACTTTATAAGTTTAATCTTTGCCATCTTTCAAATGGTAGCTGAAGTATAGCTGAAGTTTTTTCCCTTATTTTGGCTCTTCACAGATAATCCTGAAGAACCTGACCAATCAAGAAGTGGCCACATTTACCTATGGTGAATGGCTGTCAAAGCTGAAAAACGCCAAGGGAAGTCTTGTGTGTGAGATGCCGGCTATCATAAATGATGAGCAGATGATGGAGGACACGACATACACTCTTCAGGTTAAAACCAGTGATGTTGGAGGTACGTCCATGGTGGATATTTTGTGACATTTCTAGTATGATTTTTGATTTTTAGCAGTGGAAAATATCTCCTGCTCAATTTGAAATTATGTTAAAGAAAGCATAATTTAGCCCTTCCTATGCTGGAACACCGCCATTTTGGCTGGTTGCTCATCATGACAGTGCTATTCTGTGGGATTCATCCTCAGCTGAGCTCTGGGCTTAAAATATATAGACACAAGGCCTAGACTGGACTGCTCTCTGCTTCCTCTGAAGATGCTGTAGGAGAAGCTGTCGCCAGACCGTGTTGCAATGGTCAGGTGCCCCTTTTTATTTTTGGTCAGGCCAGATCCATCCACGTTGGATGGAAAAAAAGGCTACAGTCAACACTGGTGGGCTTCAGGTTTTCTTTCAGGCCTATCTGTTTTGCCCAAAGAAGACAGCAATAATTAATCCTCCTTTTTAAAGTGTTATCAGACCATTTCCCCTCAGGACATGAAAAACCATCACTACAGGCACACCAGACAGAAGAGGTGGAACAAAGCAGAAAGCAAGCTGCAGAGCTTTGAGAGCCAAGAAATGGGATTTCTATGTCGTTTCCTGGGATAACTGCCTGTTTTCATGAGAACTTCTGTCAGGCTGTTGAATGAAAGCTGCAACCATGTACAACATGTCTCGTGCCAAGATGGGGCAGGCTAGACATCATCTTGCAGGCACCTTGTTTGAAAGGTTGAGTGTTAAAGGGGATTCTGCCACACCAGCTCACATAATCACCTGCAGATCTCTGCCTTGCCTTGCCTTTCCTCGCCTTTCCTCGCCTCGCCTCGCCTCGCCTCGCCTCGCCTTCCCTTCCCTTCCCTTCCCTTCCCTTCCCTTCCCTTCCCTTCCCTTCCCTTCCCTTCCCTTCCCTTCCCTTCCCTTCCC
>Ga0065711_1009312_pt1 | contig 17584 bp, 18 predicted proteins | sample Hoacrofraction12_FD_59098 | JGI IMG/M metagenome (GOLD analysis project Ga0065711, IMG submission 59098) | Hoatzin crop microbial communities from Cojedes, Venezuela - Epithelial fraction 12 v2 (version 2) | ecosystem: Host-associated > Birds > Digestive system > Esophagus > Crop | place... | reverse complement strand
TTTAGAGGCATTTCTAAGGTCCCCTCTCAGCCTTCTCTTCTCCAGGCTGAACAAGCCCAGCTCCCTCAGCCTTTCCTCGTAGGAGAGATGCTCCAGGCCCCTCATCATCCTCGTAGCCCTCCGCTGGACTCTCTCCAGTAGCTCCTCCTGTTTATTGCATATTTATATTTATGGTTCCCCAAGCCAGCGAGGGAGCGGGTGTGTGCATGCACACACGTATTCACAGAGGATAACTGGGACTCGGGGATGTGTGGATGCTGCACTTTATCAGAAATTAATGTGCTCCACTGACAGTTCTTTGGTAGTATTTTGCAAGCTGCATCCAGGGAGGACTGCTTTCCCCTGGACCCGAGGAGCTGGGTCCTCCATGGACATGCACAGTTGGTTTCAGGGTCATGATGTTGACGCTGGCTGAAAACCAAGCCTGGAGAGCACAGGATCGGTGCCTCTTCCACGGTCCCAGCAAGTCACCCGGCATCACCCAGAATGAGAGCAGGTTTATAGGTTGTCACGTAATCTCCTCCTGCCATTTTGTGGCTATGTAGGACACGCAGCCTCCAGGGAGGCTCCAGCGCTGATATAGCATTCTTGATTTACTGAGGCTTGTGCTGCAACATGTTTGTTGGCAGATGGATTATCTGGGCCAAATGCTGCACTCGGGGATACCCAACACATCTCTCAATGGCTTCATTAAGCCCCCTGATCTTGCTGAGCCACACAGGCGGCGTGAGCCTGGGGTCTGTGTGCAGTCACCGGAACAGCCTCCCATGTGTCCCACACATCCCCAGCAAGCTGTCCCGGCACACGTCCACTGGGCATGGCACAGGGACGGCCAGGCATGGGGGGACACAGCCACCCATGGCAGGGACATCCCTCTCGACATGACACGGTGCGTGTGCCCACCCCAGCCACGGGGAAAGGCCGAAGGGAACGGATGGACTGAAGGGTGTTCATCAGCTCCCCAGCATGTGGGTTTGGGTTTCTTTAAGTTAAAGGATGGGCTGGTCAAGACAGATTTCAACTCCTGCTTTTGTACTGAGCATTTACCCTGAATCCTCCCCGAATCCCAGATTTTGAGAGAAGCCAGGTCCCAGCTGCATGTGTTCAGCCTAGAAGTGCAAATTATCATAAACCCTTTCCTAAGGGAACCTACCCTTCCATCCTCCCACCACCTGCACAAATCGACGTCCTCTTCCTTGCAGGGAAAGGAGCTGACCTTCTTTCCAGCTGTCTGCCCTCCAGAGCAATGGGGGAAGGTGACACAGCTTGGAGAGCCAGCCGTGGCGTGCAGTGTACAAGCCGGTGCCCTGGGCTTCGTTAAGAGCATTCTACAAGAGTCATACTAAACTAGGAGGGGTGAAATTTTCAGCACCCACCACCTGCTGCAATGAGCTCTTCTAAAAAGCTGACTTGCTATTAAAGCACCCAAAAAGAGCTTCACACTACTAAAAATTCTTGTCCCTGGTAAGCGACTGCTACCACTAGCCTAAGCTTAGCCATTTCTTGGGAAACATCCCCCAAACCGCGTCCCCAAAGCACAGACTAAATCCATTCTTCTTTGACAAAGAGTGTAAGAAAATGATCTGGGTTTCCCCACACCTGGTTCGACGTTAGCACAAAACACAGTTTTAAAGGCCAGCAGGAAGGCTTTTCATTGTGCTTAACATAAAACAACTTCTTGCCCTGGAATTCCCACTTCAAGCCTGGTTTTCAGCAGAGCCGGAGGAGATCTTTAACGTTACACCTCATCTCGGTGCAAAATTTCCACTACTTTTTCCATTCCCTCTTTATTCCAACAGCTGAGTTTATTTAGCCACATCCTACAGACACTTCCATAAAGAGCCCCTTCACTGCTGCGGAAGATAGTCTTTGAACTGCAAATCCTAGGGCTTCAGCTCAAAACATGCTGGAGATGGAGCCACGATTTAAAAGAAGGAGAGAAGAGGAGGAGCATCTCACTGCCAAGTATTTTAGCACTTGAGCCTACCGGATACAGACACACAGCTTAGCCCAGCTTCGTATTAATTCTTTTTCAGATGCAGAGTTTGACTGAAAAATGCAGTTTTGCTTAGGAAAAAAACTTTATCTCCACAAGCCAGCTGAGGAAGAGACTGCGCCATGGTCCTGGGCACCATCCTGGAGCAAGCACAGCAACCAGCCGCGGCCATCTGAGGTCGAGGAGTTTGTTTATTACCCTATTTTAACACCAACTGGGTCCAGGTGGCAGAAAGACAGAACAAATGCAGCTGGCCAAAGCTGTTGATTTAATTTCTGTTTGTCTCCTTCAATTCTGTGCGATGCTGAGCCTATTCCTTTCGATACATCCCACGAAGATGCTGCACTGCTCTTCTCAGGAAGCGCTTCTCTGCATTATCCAAGCAGAGCAAGCTCAGCAGTGGCCAAATCCTTTCTGGTTCTTGCATTAATCCCCACTCTCTCCATTTTACCTAATAATCTCTATTTATACTGCTCTGCTGACCTCTGGCTCTCCTGTACTCCCCATCTAGGAAAGCCAGGGATTAGGCTTGTGAATTTTTTGGTTGGACAGGCATACACCCAGGTGATGTGTTAAAAAATCCTGGCTTCAGAATCACAGTCTCATCTGTTCCTTGATTTTTTTTTTCCCCCTATTTTTGGAGACTGAAAATTGTGTGAGCTGCAGGGCTTGGGGGACAAACCTGCCACAGCAGCTTCCAGCCCCACTCACAAAGGTGGGCACCGAGGAGTGATGCTTGGGGCAAAGAGCTGAGGATCTCCTGGGTAGCCTTTTCATTCCTCATCTCAGACTGCCCCCACCATAAATATTTGCACAAAAAATAAGAGGGGAAAAAAGGCTATTTTTAACCACCGCTGGGTGGATGGGAAGGTTCACTTCTGAGGCTCAAAGTCCGACGTTTGTGGGTCCAAGGACTGAAGCTCAGCCGAGCATAACAAGTTCATCCAGAAAACCTGCTGCCCTTTGTTATTAGCTCTGTTTTAATGCAGATGCTACAGAACTCAGCTCTCTGCCTCGCTAGTGGAGAAGTCTGTCTCCAGGGAGGCTGTGAAGACACACAGACACCCAGCCTGGTCCCTTCGCCTGCACGTTTAGCCACCTCCCTACACACATGCACGATCCCCGTCTCCTTCTCCGAGGCAACATGCAGAGCCCCAACGCCTCCTGACTGCTGCTTGTGTGCCGGGGGGGGGTGGGGGGAGGAATGACAAGCATGGAGATGCTTTCCAGAGAGCAGAAAACCTCACAGATTTCCCCAAGTCTTCCCTCGGACGCCTTCAGCTCCCAACCAGACTCTCTTACAGAGCCGCATGCATTAAAATCAGATGCAAATCTCCCCGCCGCAGAAATATCCGACTGACACAAGCCTTTGTTCCTTCCCAGGCATAATTGCAATTTGAAGAATGCTCTGCTCTAAGAGAAATGTCTATTTAACCTCCGCCTTATCTAGAGGTGGTTAAATTCCATATGTCCATCTGCAGCAGCTGATAGCAAAACACTGAAGGAAGCTGATACCATCTTTCATTTCTCACCAGTAACCCCACGGCTAGCCCGCTGCCAACCAGCTTATTTTCCATTGTACAAGGCACCAGCTGCATCCTTCCGGGTCCTAACAGCCCACTTGTATATCTATTCAAAGCCTGTCATTTCTACCAACATCATTAACGACAAGATTGGGACAAAATGTTTTGCACCTTGGTTTTTTGTTCGTTCTGCAGTCACAGCTGGGAGAAGGAGGCTTGGTTTTCGCTTTGCAAAGGAAGCTGCTAGGAGAATGACATGCCTTTGTTCTTCCTAGGCCCTCGGAGAATTGGCACTTCCAGAATTCAAGTCGTTAGGAGGCCATTCAGACCCCAGGCTGTTAAGAAAATTGATTATAAATTCCATTAAGGAAGTTGAGACGAACCGAAGCTGGCACTGTTGACTGCCAGCCCTGCTTGCCTCGAACTAGCACTCCCAAAAGCCTGAGAAATCCAGGCACCAGCTTTGAGAAAAAACCCTGTCTGCAAAGTCCAGCCGCACCGCTGAACAGCCCCGACACCGAAACCCAGGGCCAAGCCTTAGATTTGGCCCCCACTTCTGTGATATTGCCAATGGCAGTCGCACGGTATCAGGCAGCCTGGCTGCAGCAGAGCTTCCACCCAAAATCATTCTTCCTTTCCCAGATTGACAAAACTTCTTGCAAATTCTCTAACGAGCTGAAATATGAAGGGCAGCAAATGAGCAGACCCATCACCCACATCCTCTGTAGTGGGTCTGGCGCTGGGATGAAGATGGGGCACCAAATGGCACAAACTGACTGGCACGGATGCCCCAAGCTCCTGCCACAGACCCCACAGCAAGGAGAGGCTGTCCCTCCTTGTCACGGGTCCTGGCTAACCACAGGATGTGCCCAAAACTCCTGGAGAACTTGGAAAGCACTGCATCACTGCCAGTACCCAACATGCATCCCTAGCAGGGTGAGGACACATCTCTGGGCCTTGCATCAGTCCTGTATGCAATGGGACAATCTCTTCTTCTGTGGTCTGATGCTGGTGACCCCCACCACAGTAAGAGCAGAGTGTATCTACCCTTACTCAATACCCAAAAGCCCTCCACACCAGGCTCTGCTGCCCACTGTGTCGGGTCTTGCCTATGCAACTGCTGCAAGACCACTTTTGTTCCAAAAAGCCACAGCTGAAAGTGCCGACCTTGCTTCAGAGATAGGAAACTGAGTCACGAGGTTTCCTCCAGCAGCTTCATCTCAGGAACCACGAGCAGATCTCTTGCATCTGACCTCAGTGGCCCTGCCACTAAACCACAGGCACCTCGCAGCCCAGCAAGCCACATGCTTACTGCTGCTGGGGGAGGCAAACAGCAGCCTGTTTCGATTGCCTTTGCACAGGGATGGCTGAATGCTCCCCATTTCATTGCTCCTGCTGCAGCAGGATCTATTCCCAACTCAAGTGCCTGGCCAACATCATCTCACCAGGTGAGATGTGATGGGGGATGTGTGACGCACCAGCTCGCCTCTATTTTAAGGTGCTGCTGTGCGACTGCTGGGAAGGTGTTTTTCTTTTCCCAAATCTTCAGCGGTGTGAACACAGCATCAGGGAGAAGGTGGAGACGGCCACCCCATCAGAGTGCAGTCACGCGTTTAGCTGTGCAACGGGAATAACGCTCATATTTTCAACCTGAGTCATCACAGACGCACGGGGAAAGCAGCCTCCCCATCTCATCTCATCCCAGTCCATCCTATCCCATCCAGCCTGGGGTGTGGAGGAGAGCTTGGGAAGGATGAGCTGATGATTTCTCAGGGGTGAGAGAATCGAGTCCCCAGTAACATGCAAACCTCCATCACCCCTCGGTGTCACTGGTGCCTGACGACAGCATCTTCAACCACTTCTCCCTGGCCACCTGGAGACCACCACCCGAAACCGCTCACTAGGCACGAGCAGATCTCAGAGCCTAGCTCAGAAGCGACTGCTCCCGTCCTCGTTCCAGCGGCTCCGTTTCTCTTTCCACCCTTCTCGCTGGCTTACACACCCGGACACGCAGCTGAACTCATGGGGGAAAGGTATGTGCCCCACCAGCCCGGCCATGAGAAGACACATTGTGCTGGGCTCCCTCCTGGCCGGGAGTTATTTGTCTTCTGGCATTGAGGAGGGTTATAAATACAGAAGCAAAACTAAGCAGACAATAAACCCACAGTGCTAGAGCAGCAGCACACGTTGTTTCAGGAAACTCAAAAATCCTGTCAACAGGGACGTCAGCCCAGCAGCGGCTAACCCCAGTCTGCTAAGCAGGGCTGTGTTTATTTTTAATAATAATTGATCTATTAAATCTGCAGTGATTGGGGGTTGCAGAGACAGGAAGGTAAAAAAAAACGGGACACTGAACCTGGAAGTCCAGGCAGCGACCTCCACTGTTTTCCTCGTCCTCATCAAAATAATCCTAAAGACAAGAATAAAGCTTTTCTCCCCGGCAGCCTGTCCTTACATTTGCGGGCAGGATCTACAAACCCTTCGGCAGATCCGGTACAGCGAAGGAGAAAGCCCTACACGCCGACCTGCCTCTGGTAACTAAGGAAAACCACATTTATGGGATTAGCTCAGCTAATCCCTGGTAAATGCAGTTTTGTTGCACCGTGTTTGGATTCAGAAAACAACCAAGCATAAAAACCAGGACGAAAAGCAGAGGTGCGGATATTCGGATCCCGACAGAGAGAGGCTAGGAGGGCAGATGAAGGTAAACACTAAAGCACAGCAATCAAATAAAAATTGAGTTTTTCTGGTAGATGAAGGCAGTTGAGGGAAGGTTTCAGGGTGGTTGCCTTTACACCTGGTTGTGCATGTAATGCTTAACTCCATGACACCCTCACAGAGCAAGAGGAATGGGTCCGAAAGCTCCATTTTAGCTTGGATTGGACCCAAACCCCACCAGAAATATGTTCTGATGGGGCTGTTGCACACAACAAGATGCTTCCCCACCTCTTCACGGCGCACTTCAGTGGGGAAACCCAGCAATGCCCGGTATCGCGGTGCAGCCCTGCTGCTCGTGAGAATGAAGTCAATAACTCTGGCCACGGACCAGACACGCCGGGGATGTCTCCAGGACCCCTCTTCGTGCTCCAGCACCTCCTGCTCTCTGCTGTATCCCAAGCTGTGCTTTCCCCACAAGGAAACCCGCAGTGATGGATGCTCCTTCCCCATCTCAACGCCGAGGCTCGCAAGATGGAAAGAGCGTGACACCATCCAGCACATCCGTGGCCATGTGGAGAATGCAAACCACTTCTGCATGCACGGCTGGACGTGTTCCAAACCCCACGAGACCTCACCCCAGACAGTGCTTCCCTTGCAGGCCTGCAGCAACTGATTCGCTTGCTTTAACACGACTTGACATGGTTTTTTTTTCTCCAGGTACACTGTCTGTCTTTTCCTCTCTCTTTCTGGTTTCTTGATCACTGCAAAGCTGTCAGCCTTATCTTGCTCTGCGGCAGGGGCTGGTCCAGCTCTTTGGAGAGGGCACTGCTCTGCAATACCAGGGCGTATGGGGGATTTTCAGAGGAAGGAGAGCTATAAAATACTGGTTTCTTCCCTTTAATTGCAAGAGTGGAGTCAGTCCTTACTCCTGTCCTTCCCACAGCGCCAGCTCTTCATGGGGTCTGTGTGTTTCCACAGCACCTTGCACAGGGACACCACGAATCATAGCTAGATCCCTCAAAAATCCAGACCCTACAGATTTTAATGCAAAATAGGAGGCTGAACAGCTGGAGAGACCCTGCAACACTCTGCTGTTGCAGCTGTGGAGGTACAGGGTTACACGTGACAACCCAAAACTCATGACCTGTATGGCCTGAGATTTACTTTGAGGACAAACACCTCTCCCAGCTCCCATCCCCTTTGCCACGTCCCTTCACAGCAGCAACAGCCTGGCGAGCTCAGACTCGGCGTGCCAGATGGAGGACCTTCAGGCGAGCAAGCACAGTTGGATTTAATGTGCTGAGCAACCCCGTAGAAATCCCGGGCCCAGATCCTACATCTGCTCCGGTAGCCTGATGGTGCCTGCAGCCAGCCTCCACGGGGTTCCCAGCGTGTGGGGAATCCCGGTGCGACACCAATACTCAGAGTGGTGAGATAAAATAGGGCTCGGGCAGGAAAACCAAGCTATTACCATAAAAGCACCTTGGGGACGTACTATCATAGCCTTGGAGCTGATTTAAGCGACATGTGGGGCCACCAGCCAACGTCAAAGCCATAAAACAGGGCTGGGTTGCTGTCCTGCTCTAGCAGAGGCTGCATATCAGTGCCATGGCAGGTAACACAGCTGGGCTCGGGTAAGGCTGAAACACCACCATGCTCTGCACCCCGCTTTATGGCAGCGTGCTGCAGACCCCCCAACCCACCCCTGCAGCACCTGCGGCCAGCCACCACTGCGACTGCCTGTGTTTTCATGCTCCATGCATACATTTTCTAGTCCACTGCAGCAGGGCAGAAAAGTCCCGGGAACTCCATGCCTGGCGCCCTTCCAGCGCGCCGGGAGACCCGTCGTGAAGGGAGGGCGGTGGAGTTGTTGCGGATGGCGAGCGTGGCAGGATCCTTGATGCAAGCTACAGCGTGCTATCTTTAGAAGGAACACATGCTATGCCCAATTCCTTCTGCTCTATTTCCTACATGAAACCCTTCACGGTGCACGCTCGCACGGGTGCAGAGGGAGGAGAGGGTTCTCCGTGTCCCCCAGCTAGTGCTAACAAGACCAGCCAACAAGCACCAAGCAGCTTGGTGTTTAAGCCACGACTCCTTGATGCTGAGGACTTTGCTGTCACTTTACCATGAGCCAGGGGAACACGTCACTCCGGTGGGGCATGGAATGGAGCCACCTTCCATGCAGCCAGCCTCACCACCTGTGGCCAGCTCCAGGGGCAGGAAGGGTGGTGTAAGCCCTGGTGCAAGGAGTATATAGGATCCACCCTCAAACTCCTAGTCCAGCATCCAGACTCATCCAAGAGTAGGAGGCAGTGACTCCCATCCTTTTATATACTCACAAATGCCAACCTTTTAGTAACAGCTATGCAAGTGTTCCTTCTATAGGGCCGGCAAGTCTCTGCATGACAGAACCACGCAGGAAATCATATCACCTGGTTGGGGTGCCTGCTGTTAAGTGAGGTACCTCCAGTAAGTCTCTCCATCCTCCGTGGAGGTGAATTTCAGCACCCTTGGGCAGGGGTCCAACTTCTGCTTCCGGCAGAATGTTTTCACATTCTGCTACAAATGGGACAAAATTGTATTGCCTACCCTGCAGAGCCTGCAGGAAAATTGCTGATGGTTTTCGTGGGATCTGGGTGTGATCTCAGCTTTCCATCTCATGGTCCTCCTGAAACTTCGTCATACAGTGCACTGGTTTGTAAACCCCAAAGAGGTCAATGCAATGGAGAAGCTCTGAGCTCACAGTAGCCAAGACAGCTCACCATTTCCCCTAGATTTCAGAGGGGAAATGGGAATCTTTCCCCTTTATGGAGTAAATCCCCAAGCTTTATAGGAATCTCACCCCAAAACACACGTCAGGAGTAAATGGCAAGCATTTGCACTGCCTGGGAAGGGGGACAGGACACAAATTCCCCTCTGGGGCACAAATTAAAGCCTAGTGCAGCCCCAGAGAAGAAAAAGGAGCAAAGAGACTCTCAGACTGTCCCTGCCTGCACACTCTGCCTCTGAAAGTCTTCTTAGCCTGCCCCCACCTCCCAGGGTTACAATCTGGCCAAACCACATGAAGTAGGAAGAAAAACGTTTGGCAAGGAGTCGGGAGGCTGCTCTTCTGGGCTGCCAAACTTCATCAGAGCTGCCCACGGGCAAAGTGGGGCTCGGTCATCTCCGTGCAGCGTTGTGCACAGCCACCTACCAGCCCTACTGCAGCTCCATGGCAGGAGGAAAATACAGCCAGCCAAGGTGAGCAGAAACTGCCTGGCATGCTTGGCTCCCGAGAGACCCAAGGCAGGATTTTTATCAGCAAGACCATTCTCTCTATCAAAAAAAAAACCCACCAAATTGAGAGATGGGTCATTTGTTGTCTTCAGTGAATTTAAGCACAATCAATACTGCACTACAGCGTGATTTCTCAGAGGGGTGACACGGCTGTCACCCGTAATAACCTTGCCCATCGTGTGCTGACAGTCACCCAAGGCGGGAGCGAGCGTGCAGCCCCTGCTCAGGCTGACAGGCGAGACAGCTCAGATGAGTTCTTGGCCATCACATCAGCAGAGGGGATGCAATCACAGGAGAGGAGAGAGCTGCTTGGCAGAGTTTAAATTCCTCTCCTGCTAGACATTGCTCACTGTGAGGTGCTAGCTGCTGTTCACTTTGCAGGGGTTAAGTGAGGCAGAAAGTGGGAATCCTTCCCACGGATCCAAACTGCCCCAATCAGGGAGGGAGCAGCATCCATCCTCAGTCCTGGCAAAGAAGGGAATTTGTCTCCTCTGCTCCCCAAAGCTGTGCACGCAGAGGGAGTGCAGGGGCCTTAGTGGTTCTCCTGCCTCTGGGCATATGAAGCACAAGTCTGATACACCCCATTTCTCATGGAACCCAGGAGAGATGGGGAAAAGAACGAGGCTCCTTGCAGATATTTATTTTTCCTTTCTAAGAGGAACAAGAACAAAAAAGCCCCAGTGGTTTCCTGCAGCAAGCAGCCCAGCAGACTCACTGGCCAGGCAAGCAATTAACACATTGTCACGGAAGCAGGAGAACAGCCTTAATGACTGCAACTGCAGAGCAGCCTCTGGCTTCTTCCCTTTTGTTTTGCAGCCAAAGGAAAACAGAGGAAGGAGTTGCTCGCCCTGTTGGCCAAGACTCGATCGCATCAACACAACGCAGCCCGACGAACCCCGATCGCCAAGCTGAAATGGAGGTGAGGTGGCTGTGGCCAGGCAGCACGGGCCTGGAGGCACAACAAGGAGCTCTCCTCTGCTTCTGCTCTGCCAGGGGACATTTGAAAAGGCCACTGTCATCCCAAGATGTTCAGCTATGCCTCCAGCCAAGTGGGGTTGCCCTGACATTTCTTGCAGCTTCTTCCACGCACCACCAGAACTCCAAAGGGACAGAAACAAAGTCTGGAGGTAGGAGAAGAAGAATAATTTCTCAAGGCATTTCTACTGAAAATGACTTAGGCAGTTTTGGTTTCAAATCCCTTCTGGCACTGAGGAAAGCAGACAGCAGACCTCTTCTCCTGAGGGACACTCAGGATTGGCAGAACCTCTTCTTGTAGAAGGCATCTCGACCCACTTTGTTACTAGCTTTAATGCCACAAACCTGCTCCATCCAATACAGAGAAACCCAGGCTGGGAATGGGGTTTCAAACTGTGATTTTCAATCTCTGCAGGAATAAAGAGATTTTGGACAGCCTCGCAGGGCCTGAGCACCATTTGCAGGAAACATCAGGAGCAGGACGGGGCAGAGCTCGCACCAGACTGGGTGCTCTGGCCCTTTGCACACTGGCAATAGTAAAAGCAAAAGAATTACAGAGCCACAGAGGGAAGCATTAAGCCCCCAGGACAGGGGAGGTCACAATCCAGGGCTAGCATTTTAGACAGCACAGCAGGGAGGTTGGCTCCTTCTGCCCAAGAACACACTTAAACTCAACTGAAACAAGGAGGAGAAATTAAACAGGGGGAAGGGGGGTGCTTGATTAAATATTCATATGAAAAAGCATTACTCTCCCTCATAAATAACAGAAATGTGTTCCTCCTCAATTAATATGCATCACTGCTAATTTCTCTAATGAAGCCAAGCTCTGTCCCAGGAACTGAACACTAATGTTTTCTGTCAGCAACACAGCAGCACTGAGATTATTTTTTGGTCCTTTTTTTCCCTGATTCTCCTCCCAAGGTGGTAGTTTGCAGCTCGTGTCTGTCCTGAGCAGCACAAGCTAAGGACCCATAGCCACAATCTGTAAGAAAGAACATCATGCTAGAGATAGAGGAGCAGTCACGCTGTACCAGGCATTGCTACTCATCCCTGGCAGGTTGGGATTTTTCTTAACTAGAAGTATAAGCAATCCCTCTTGCTTGCCTATATTTGGACTAGGATATTTAAAGACTTTAAAAGAGGAAGACACGGAAGTCCCCTGCGGGAAGAGGCTGTTATCAGAAAAGATAAAGGTTGCGGGCGGCAGCACGTACCCCATATTTCCTGTTTTGCCAGACCCATAGTAGATGATTAGCAGGTGATGATACCGAAGTCCAAACCCAGATGCAGCATAAACCACCTCAAGGCAGAGCTAAGCTCCACCTTCCACCACTCGAGACCCTGGCAGAGTGGGCTTGGGACGTACTGGGGGCAGCTGCAGGCTCGTACCTGAATGTGGATGGATTATGGTTCAGCTGAGACTCTGCTGCACGTCTCACTACAGGCCCTTCAGAAAGGTCCTTGACCAGTTACTTGCTTGAATCCTCGCTCTGTATCTTCCACATTAGCTATGCTGTCTCTCCCAGAGTCCTTGCGGACTGCCTGGATCTGTCCTTTCACAAAAGGCCAGTACGCTGTGCACACTGCCTCCAGCAGCTCTCTGCCCCCACCACAGAACACAGCCAGCCAACACCACCGTCTCTCGCCTCCCTCGCCGCCGTATGTCACTGCCTGACTTCAATCACTGTCATTTGCAGCTTGTGCTAACGGGGCAGGCTGTGAACCATGGCAGCAGGATGCAGACACATGTGAGCACTAAGCTGTCCCTTCTAGAGGGACATCACCTCCAGGGAGCGGGAACAGTAGCTCCTTCCAGAGCCCCAGCAAGATTCAGCAGAGTTGGGCTGTCAAAGTCTTTATAAGCCCTGGAGACCACAGCTGCTCCACAAAGGTTCACTGACATCTCCTTAAACCACCCTAAAATCTCCACAAGTGTGATTCGCAGTGACAACTGCAGCATCTGTCCTGCTGGTCACAAATTCCCACTGCTTTGGTTGCTGTGAGTTGACTTTGACATATCCAGCCAGCAAGCCATGTCTGACAGCACATCATATCAGGGTCCTTTGCTCTCCACTTCCACAGATGCTTTGTCCACCCATCCCAGAGCCCCAGAAACCAGTTGAGAAATGTGATTTTAATCCTGGTCCCCCTCTGTGTCCAACTGCAGGCAGGAGACAGAGCAGTCCTTCCTAAGGGGAAATTTGGGGTCTTTATAGCCAAAGAACAGATGATGGACTCCATGCAGCCTCATGCCCATGAGCAACTTCTGAAACTGCCACGCCAGTATCATCCTCCTCCTCCTCTCTCAACTCCTGCCCCAGGCAGGAGAGCCACACAGGGGAAGCAGAAAGGAGTGCAGGAGCCAGACCAGCTCACAGCAGCTTTGCAGATGAGTATTTGAGTGAGTTTCCCCATTTAACCCCTTAAAATCAGACTTGCATAGCCAAAGGGTGAAGCATAAGTAATTTCTACTGATTGTTCACACTACACAGTGCTTATGACACCACAGTGCCAGAGATTGTACAAACAAAAAATAGTCCCTGGTTTAAAACTTCCTTACACAGGTCCCATTCAGGAGGACCCAGAACTGATGGATCCCAAATTTTCTTTTACCAGGCCAGCCAAAACCTTGTATCTGCTTGAGACAGCACACAGCCTTACACAGTAGGAGAGCCAAGAGCAATACTTCCAATCCTGCATTAACAAACATGACTCACCCATTTATTTTCACTGGTATGTTCATGGTTATTTTAAGCTTTGTCTAAAGAATGCCAGCTACTGTATAATAACTGGAATGAAAGATGGCAGTGTTTTTATTTTGCTTTACAACTAAAGATTTATTTTTAGTTGCTTTAAAAAAAAACTGAGAAGTGAAACTGGCCTGTAAATTATTTTAAACACTTTGGCACTGATTTCCTAAAGCAGATTCATGTGAGCAAGTCCCATCTCCAGGCCAGAGCCACCACTGGGGAAAACTGGTGGCCCAGGTGCCACCAGCCCTGGATCCAGCTCTGTGCTTCCCTGGGAGTCAGCCAGCTGCCAGGACATGCCAGGTAAATCCCACCTCACAGATAAGGATTTAAGAGACAAGACTTCACTTTGCAGGCTGTTTAGTTCATGCTCAAGTCCAAAGAGCCTCGTGCATTTCTCCAGCCTCTTCCCAGCAGTCCATCTGCACAATGAAGAATGTGATGATTGCAGCAACACAGCATCAATTTCAGGGAAGACTTATGAGTTTAAATATCACACAAGGAATCAGAAATGTCACATGCAAATTATCTGGGTCCCCATTACTGTCTAATCCTGAAAACACCCCCATGTTGCCTATCCCTGGGCCACCTCAGGCTCCAAAACCTTTTTTGTCACAACCCTGGTTCGGCAGCAGAGCCATCCCCAGGACCTGACTGATGCAGGTCTTGCTGTACCTAAGCAGCATAAGATTAACTTTTGGTGTGCTGGATGCATCCTTGCACCGCTCCCCATTGTGCCAGTTTGCAATGCAGAGGGCTGCCTGCCCAGGGGCTGCTCCATGTTGCCATGAGGGGTTGCACCATAAGCTCGTGTCGGGCAGCCGTCTGCTCCATGCAGTTCTCCATCTGCTCCCGCAGTGCGCGAGTCGGTGCTGTCTCAGGGTTACAGGCGGTGGGGATGATGCAAGTCAGGACTCCCAGGCTCTGTTCTTACAGACAAATCAACAGAGGGGAGCAAGAATATCCAGAGCAGGAGGCTGTCTCCACCACTTCAAAAGTGGGGAGAAAAGGAAAAAGGAAAACACAAAACACCCATCCCAGCTCCAGAGAAACCTGTTACCAAGTAGTCAGAGCCCAGGGTGCAATAAGCTTGCTAGAAAACAAGGAGTGAAAAATCAGCACTCCTAGCTGCTGTCTCCTTGTCAAGATTCAAAGATATTCGATCCCAGCACTGGTAGAAGGGCTGCCTGGAGCTCTGTCACAGCCTGGAGGAAAGGACAAGCTGGGACTGGTGGCTGTTTCTCTCTGTGGTGCCAGACCAAGGCCACAGCACCACTGCGTGTCCCAGTTTCACCAGCAAGGCTGGTTAGACAGACATCTCAAAACACCCTGGATACCCTGTCTGACAGGAGCTGGAGAAGCAGGGGTTAGGCACCTGTTCGCATGGGTGATGACTTCAGTTTTGCACAAATTCCTCTTACGGCTTCCTCGATGCTGGCAAACATGGGGCTCCCCAGGGCCCAGGCTGGTTGCTTTGACCTGGCTACAGCCAGGTTTTCCCCAGGCCAGGTCTAAGTAAAGCAAAGAGCAGCTGCCCTGAGAGCTGCTGTGCACACTCAAGGCAACAGGTCTCCCTGGACGCTCCACCATGCACATCTGGTGATGGTTGATGGTCTGCATGCACCAGGGAGAACGTACACCTTCTCCCTTCATCATATCAATTTCCAGGCCAGTGCATTGGTGTAAACCACGATTCCTGTGTGGGAACTGATGGAAACAGAAGCAGCAGCACATTTGGAACCAGAGGGGCTGAACTTTAGCTGAGCAAGGGAACAGCTAGCCAGACAACCATGTCCATCCCTTCTCCAGCCTCCCACAACCCTTAACAAACACTTTCCCATCTCCTCACAGCAATTCATTTCTCCTTCCCACCTTCCCCATACTCGTACCTGAAATAAATCCCCATTTGCTCTCCCCAGGAGGCAGAGGGACAAGGATAGCTGTGACTGCTCATACTAAATGCACAACTGCTCATGCAGGGTGCCCACGGCAGGTGATGCTTCTCTTGGTTTTGCTCTCTGCTACATGTTTATGCTAGCTCTCCCGGCAAATCCACAACACATTTCTGCCTCAGAGCAGACCAGAGCATCCCTAAGAATCTTCCATCAGAAAGTCACTGTCAGGCTCCCAGAGCCAGACATGTTTCCGCAGCCGCTTTCTGCCCTCTTGTGAAGCTCTGCAGAAATCCACGACTACAGCTCTGCAAACCCACGCTAGCTTGTTTCCCTTGCAGAGACATGAGGAGATGATGACTTTCACCAGCTTACATACTAAAGATTTCCTGAGCATGAATGAAGGGCTTTAAGGACCACCACCTCCCCCAAAAGAGAGCATTGCTACCAGTTCAACAACCCACACCAGGCTCAAACCTATTTTATCCTTTTTAAAGCCCTGAGCCAGGAGATTCCCCCTTGCACTGCCAGCCTTGGCTGAGACAAAGCTCTCGCTCTCTCCATCCAGCCTAGCCGAGGGCTTCCCCAGGATCCCGTGGGAGTAAAGGCTAATCAATCTATTGATTATAAAAAGACTGAGCAAACCCGCATGCTCTTCCTACCAACAGTCCCCCAGAAGCACTGGCCAGCATGTTGCAGGGTTCCTCCCTCCCCTGTTTTGGTATTGCCTCCACAGGACACCAGGATTTGGTGGCTTATCCCGGGGATATGGGCAGGAAAAGGCAGGGGTGCAGTATGCAGCCTGGGGCTCAGAGGGTTCCTGCCTGCTAAAGATAAGTTGTTTGTCCAGAAAGAGCAGGAACCTTTGGCTTTAATCTACATTTGGTGCCAGTGTGGGCTGTACCAGCACAGCACAAATTTCCACTCCAATCCCATCTCTCTCCCAGTGGCTGCAGGTAGGGACAGAAGGGACATGACTCATCCAGAAACGGAGACAGACCAGGGACAGGAGGGGAGGTCGGCTGCCTTGCTGCGCACATTACCCTGCCAGCACACCCCCCTCCCCTCCGCCCGAAACCCCACCGCCCCGCCATCTGATCAACAAGTCCTCATCTTGCTCAGAGAAAACGGTACATCTTGCACCAGCGCAGCCCAGCCAGATGGGCCCTGCTGTAAATCCATAGCTGCAACTCCCCCTGTGCCTACAACCTGCAGTGCCCCTCCTTTATAACAGGGAAACTGAGGCACAAAAAAGGCTGTGACTTGAAAATATCTAGCTCAGTTAGAGACCAGAGGATTCACCCACATGCCCCGGCTACCGAAGCCACCCCAGGTCAAATCCACACAGCTGTCTATTCTCCTCCTTCTCAAAAGGGTCAGTGACAGATGCCAAAGGCTCTCTGGGGTCCCCTTCATCTTCCCAAGGCATTTAATGCTCTCATATAGATTGTTACTGGCCCCATCAATTATTTGACTTTGGCATGATGACGCAATGCAAAACACATGCTGCACAGCCCACTGGCTTTTAAATGCCATGGACATAAGGAGAACAAACTCCATTTGGTCTCCTCCAGTCATTTGTCACAGCCATTGCAGGACTGTTACTTAAAACGTAGGATTTTATTCTGGATTGTGTGACTGCATCCAACAGGACAATAACACCACACCAAGCCTCTTCCAAGAGCTGCTTTTCATTGCTTGGGCTCTGAACCACGCAGGTGCAGCCAGGGATCTGCTTGTATCAACACAAGACCCATCCCAAAAGCTGACAATTAGGGTAATCCAGCCCATCCAGAGCCATGTGCCAGATGGCACAGCCACCCCGCTCCGCTCCCAGACAAACACACAGCAACTCACAGCCCAACCCGCTCTGACAAGCGAGACAGGAGGAAGGTCAAGCCATCTGTTTGCCAACAGCTCAGTGCCATATTTAAGCACAAAGCATTTAAAAACTGGAAAGCTGATCTTACACTTCCCCAGTATACAATTGCTTTAGTCTTGCTTCTCCCTACTCTCCATGAGCTTGAAATCACTTTGAGTCTTAAAGCTGAACAGCCAGAACAGAAATAGGAAAGCACCCAACACCTACCAGAAGCAGCAGAACAGTTGTCCTTCTCAGACTGATGCTCCCTCGGCGAAGCACTGCGCCACAAGACAGAGCCAGACCTGACTGTATGCCCAGAACAGGAAAAAACACTCTGTTATTTTCACTATTGAAGTTCCTGAAGCCCTTATTGCCACAATATTTTGAATTCTCCCTACAGTTTTCATCCCTTCCCAGTGCAAAGCAGCTGGTGCCTTTCATCGCAAGCAGCTGTGCTTCATGAAACTGTAACTATTGCCAAGGGTTTGGGGGAGCCTCAAGACACATGGGCCCATCTACTCCAACTTATTAATTCCTCCTGCAAACAAGAGGACCTTTTTATTTTTGAAACCTAGCACTCCTACACACCTAAGCCATAGCTGGAGTCGCCTGGTTTGAACTCCAGGCTTGGAGTTTTCCACAGGAAA
>Ga0065711_1006511_pt1 | contig 17584 bp, 23 predicted proteins | sample Hoacrofraction12_FD_59098 | JGI IMG/M metagenome (GOLD analysis project Ga0065711, IMG submission 59098) | Hoatzin crop microbial communities from Cojedes, Venezuela - Epithelial fraction 12 v2 (version 2) | ecosystem: Host-associated > Birds > Digestive system > Esophagus > Crop | place... | reverse complement strand
AGGACCTTGTCCAGGCGGGTCTTGAATATCTCCAGAAAAGGAGACTCCACAACCTCCCTGGGCAGCCTGTTCCAGTGCTCTGTCACCCTCAGAGGGAAGAAATTCTTCCTCATGTTCAGACGGAACTTCCTCTGCTTCAGCTTGTGCCCACTGCCCCTTGTCCTGTCGCTGGGCACTACTGAAAAGAGCTTGGCCCCATCCTCGACACCCACCCTTCAGATATTTGTAAGTATATATTAGGTCCCCTCTCAGCCTTCTCTGCTTCAGGCTGAACAAGCCCAGCTCCCTCAGCCTCTCCTCGTAAGAGAGATGCTCCAGTCCCCTCATCACCCTCGTAGCCCTGCGCTGGATTCTCTCCAGTAACTCTTCATCTTTCTTGAACTGGGGAGCCCAGAACTGGACAGAGTACTCCAGATGAGGCCTCACTAAGGCAGTGTAGAGGAGAAGGAGAACCTCCCTCGACCTGCTGGCCACACTCCTCCTTATGCATCCCAGAATGCCATTGGCCTTCTTGGCAGCCAGGGCACACTGCTGGCTCATGGTTAACCTGTCGTCCACCAGGACACCCAGGTCCCTCTCCGCAGAGCTGCTCTCCAGCAGGTCCACCCCAAGCCCGTACAAGCGTAACAAGCTCTGAAACGGTAACACTTCTCTTGTTCTGCATATCTGACCTGCTTAAAGAATCTGGTACCCCCAGAAGCAGCTGTGGCCAGGTCACACAACACAGTCACATCTCCTCCTCCTTCTGCTGCCCCAACTCTCACTTCTCCTTTGAGCAGTGCTCGGAGATCAGAGGGCCTGACAGACCATACAGGTGTGTTTTGGAGAAAACTGTGGTTGACTGAAGTGAACCACTGGGATGAAGGGGGGTAGGAAAGGGCTGGAAGATGTAAATATACAAGAGGAGGAGACTTGGACAGAAAGAAACATCTCATTTTCTCCTTTTAAAGGGGACAGATTAATAATGACCTAAAAATTTGCCCTGAGCTATTTGTTCTCAGTAAGAAAAGAGCTAATCATAGAATGAAGGAAGAGAAAGGGATAAAAAACAAAGACACATTGTTGATCCAGGGCAGAAACAACTGAATTTCAGGGTGATGTCTATCTACAGAGCTATTCAAAAATTTTAATAAGTTCTTTTTACCATGGACTGTTAAGGTTGCTGTTGTCTTCTGGTCACCACACACACAGGTGTAATCTCCAGCATCTTTTACTTCTAGGTCACAAATGACCAGCTCTGCAGTGGTGCCAGGCTGTCTCATCTGATATTTGTCACTTGCTTTGAGCACTTTGGACCCTATTTTCCATTGCACTGGAGCTGCTTTGGTTAATTTACAATGCAGAGAGACTGATGCTCCTTCTAGGACTTCTTCATTCTTCAGTTCTTCCTTGAAAACCACCGGCAGGGCTGGGAATGGAAAGTCAATAGATAGCATATTTAAACTAAGACTTCTGCACTTGCGATCAGCATCATGAATTCTCAACTGAAGTTCAAATCCGGCCAAGTCAGGGTCTTTGGCCATTGAGGCTGAGGCTACCACTACAATGATCTGGAAAACTATATGCAGCAGTGACAGTAAGAAAATAATTGCGGAGCTGACAGGTCAAAGGCTGGATTGGATTCAAGATGCAATCTACAGAATTTATCACAGTGCCACCCTCCACGGGGGCAGGACATCTCAGCTGGTCTAACAGGAGCATTTCCTAGGTGCTATTCCGTTAGACTTACAACATAGCAGCTTGGCTGCGTGGCGAAATAGTCATGTGCTCAGCTCCCTTATCAGGAACACCAGACCAAAATTAAGTGTCAGAACACAAAGTTCTCCTTTCCTGAACGCAAATTCATTCCTAGGGAAAAGCTGATAGGCGAACACTTCGTACAGCAACAGGATGTTTCAGAGAAACAAAAAATGAACAGTCATCTGCAAGATGAGTTTACCATTCACTATCAGAGAAGCGGTGGTGTGTTGGTCTCGACACACACAGGTGTAATCTCCCGCATCCTGCAGCTCTAGATCACAAATTTCCAGCTCAGCAAGAGCATTATCCTGCCGCATGATGTATTTCTCACTTGCCCTGAGTATTTTATTTCCTTTCTTCCACGACACAGCTGCAGCCTTGGTCAGCTCACAGCGCAGAGTGGCTGTTTGGCTTTCCATGGCTTGCAGGTTCTTCAGTTCTTCTTTGAAAAGCACAGGCAGGGCTGAAGGTCACAAAACAGGCAGAGGACATTAGAAATGACATGTGGCACAGAAGTGATGGGAGTGTGGGGGGGAAGGTACAGAAACAGAGAACATTTTAACATGGAAAGTGTTTCCTTTCCCCCATAATTCTGGGACATTGGGCAAAGCATTAGACGGGAACAGAAAAGCCACCTGGATGCAACCAGATCTTAGAGACAGCTTACAAATTTAAAGAAACAAATTCAGCCACAAGTGAACACACAACCAATAGCCACGAGCTGGTAAAGAAAAACACAATAATACAGATATATGTATATGTTTTTTACCATGCACTATCAAGGCAGCTGTTGTCTTATGTTCTCCACACACACATGTGTATTGTCCAGCATCTTTCAACTCTACGTCATGGATAAGCAGCTTCATGACCGTGCCCTCCTGTCTCATTTTGTATTTGTCGCTGAGTTTGAGCACACTGCTTCCCTTTCTCCACTCTACTTGAGCAACTTTGGTCAGCTCGCAGCGCAGAGTGGCTGCTTGACCTTCTGTTACCTCCTCATCCTTCAGGCTGTCCTTGATGCGTGCAGGTAGCGCTGTGGATGCAATGAACAGAGGGTTAAAATGGAGCTGTAAACGCAGCCTCCTGGTGAAGGGCAGGGCTGGGGGAAGGAAAGACGAGCTGTCTTTGGGCCTGATCTCACATCTACTTTAGGCATCAGATCTTAAAACCACTTTGTATATGGAATTGGGGGAAGATTTTTCCCTTAGATCACAAAACGCAAATGAATTCTCATGACTATGACATGTCAAGTCAGACTCTGAGGAACCATGCAGAAATAACAATGAACACAGAGAAAAAATGAACTCAAACCAAAAGCTCGATAACGAGGACATCTCGATGAAATTGGTTATTACCGTGTACTGCTAAGGAAGCTGTGGACTGCTTATCCCCACACACGCAGGTATAATCACCAGCATCACTTTCATTTAGATTATGGATCACCAGTTCTGCAGTGACATCCTTCTGCTTCATTTTGTATTTCTCACTAGGTTTGAGTACTGTGTGTCCTTTTTGCCACTCCACTGAAGCGGTCTTGGTCAGCTCACAGCGTAGAGTGACTACTTCACCCTCCATGGCTTCCTCATTTCTTAACTCTTCTTTGAAGAGAGCAGGAAGGGCTGAGAAACAGAGGAGCAAACATTTTCATGACAAGCAGTTCTTGGCCACCAAAAAGAATGAACCTGATGTTTACTAATATCTATCCATGCCCAGTTATTGACATGAGCATCATCTCATAGAAGGAAGGTATGATAGACACAAAAGGGTCTTATACCGTAGGTAAATTTGCTGATTGGTTTAGAGATGTATGGAGAACAAACAGTAGGAATGGGAAAACTTCATGTAGGGTCACAACTGCAACTTTCTCAGTGTAATTCAGCCTGGGAAACTGATACGGTAGGTTACACCATGATCACGAAAAAAACTGAAGGAAAAAATGAAAAGGTTTTACCTTACCTGTTAGGGATGCCTATGGACCTAGCCTGAGAGTTATAATGAGGCTGAAAAGCAGAGTCAAAGAGTTCCCTTGAAAGTGCTTGGGTAACAATAAAAAGGAAAAAGAAGGACGATGTCTCTATTGTGGAAGTTTGCTAGAAGACCTTCACACCAGGAAGTTCAGGTGAATCATAACACCCCACCCCCTTGGGAACAACTAATAGTCTTTCAGAGCATAAGACTGAAGGGTAATGGGGTAACATGTACTGTGGGAGCAGTAGGATGGGACAATGCCTGCTAAGACTCTGGAATGGGGTGGGAAACACTTTTGGATGTAGGATATGAAATAACAGGAGAGAATGGTCTCCAATTTCTGACCAGCAAGTAATAAATCTTTAAGGATACAGATGTGGAGGATAATTGGGCAGACACCGATTTTGAAGCAGGAGAGCTCACGAATTTTACGACAAGTAATGATGGAGAAGAGCAAAAGGAAATTCTGTGGGCAACAAGAAAGCAAGCTTCACTGATTCAAGAACTGTTACTTATGATCAAGCAGAAGCAAACTTCAAGAACAAGGCAGTTTAAAAGAGTGGAAAACTTCCCAAAGAAACAATGTTAAGGGCATAATTACAGAGACTACCTCACTCCAAGGATAATCAGGAATAGCCTGCCTAAATCACAAATTCTTCGATGTCTGAAACTCAAGACACCTATGAAATACGGGAGGTTTAGGTGAGTGCAAATGAAATATTACAGCATATAGAGGCAAAATCAGAAATGCCAGTGTCCCTGCATGTCTCAAGAAGGTCAAGGGCAGTTTCCCATTCCTGGACTCTGTCAGCTCATGGACAAAGAGACCAACATGAAAGAGGGGCTGAAAGCTAGTCTGCAAAATGATGCTGATATCAAATGTCTCCTGACACAGCTGTATGCTGTATGTATTTGTATCTGGCAACTGGGTGGTGAGATCAGTACTCCATGTCCTCTGCTCACAGTCCAACTTGAGGCTCTTGGCTGTATCAGAATATTAGCATACAAATCCCAGGAAACCTGGCTAGCCTGAACTAGAAAGAAGCAGGAATAATACATTCTGTAGGTAGACTGGAAGGAAGAAAAACAAGGGAGAAGTTTGTCTATCAGTCCTCAGGAATGTAGATTTATGGTAGGTAACGTGGGGACAGCTGAAGTGTTTAATTCATTTTTCTTCTTTAAAATTAAAAGTTAATGATAGCTAAGAAAGTAATAGAAATTCTGGCTAGGATAAGAAAAAAATGGATTAGGGAACATTTAAATAAACTGAATATTCTCACAGCACCTTGGCATGACGAAATTTGTCATGGAATACTTCAGGCTCAACCAGTATCAGTAACAGTTACATCGGAGAAATCAAAGAGAATGGGTGATGTTCCACAAGTATAGAAAAAAGTGGAAATTCAGAGGTGGAAAAGGTCTCACAGATTGAAATGCACATGTTGAGTTCTCGCCATGTAAAGCAAGAGTCTAAGCTCTCAGGACAGTCAAGAAAGATCCAGACAAAGTCAACGGAGCCAACGGAGCTACCTGCTGACCAAATGTAAATGTCTGCTATATGGCGAACTGGATGTCTCCCTGGCTTGCATTGACTGTGTTGATTCGATCTCCATTGACAACAGTGGGAATTTGGGAACACTCACCAGTCTTGACCTACGTGCTGAATCCCCTTCACAGTGCTTGTCTTGGAAAAAGGAAGACGACGGGTGCAACAGAGAGAGGATCCAAGGAATTATAGCCATTTCAACTTAGCTTTAATTGTCTGACAAATATTGTAGCAATACCCTTGGACTTGCCAAGAGCTTTTCTCTTCAGGAACCAGTGCAATTTTTCTTAATGTGGGTTAATAAGCTTCACTGATAGAAAAACACAGTACAAGCTGTACACTTATTTATTTCATGAAAACTTACAGTCTTAGGTATAGGTGGAACTACAGTGGGAAGCACCACCAGTTTGAAAATCACAGTGAAAGAATGAATATTCAACTGTGATTTAGACTCACAATGAAAGAATGAGTTGAGCAGAGTTGCTCAATACTCTGCAGTCCAGTATTATTTAGCGTTTTCTTTAGTGACTTGGAGAATGAAATGCAGTCATTAACTTTGCAGATCATCTCAAGCTGGGAAAGGAGAGAAGCTGAAAGCGCTTTGTTAAACAGGATTAGGGTACACAAGATCTTGATGAAGCAGTGGTGAAAAAAATAGGCTAAAATTCAGCAAAAGCAAGTGCAAAATACTATATTTAGGAACAAACACCAACATAAATACAAGATAGGGAACAACAGGCAGCAGATCTGCAGAGAGATTTTAGGTTACAAGGGATCATGGAGTAAATGCAAGTCAAAAAATGCAATTCTGATGTGAATAAAGCAAACATCATAATAGGGATATGTAAAATGGAGTGTCATATGCAAAAGACACAAAGTCCTTCCATCCTACTCCAGTCTGGCAAAGCCTCAGATGGAGCACCGTAGTCTGCTTTTGGCCACCACACTTCTAGAAAGATGTGGATTAACTGAAGGTGGTCCAGAAAGCAACAACGATGAGCTGAAGTCTAGAAAACATGACCTATGAAGAAAGAGTGAAAGGATTGAAGGTGCTTAGTCCAGAAAAGAGAAGGCAGAAAGGAGACATGAAATAAGTTATCAAAGCTTTCACAGAGAGGAAAATAGCAAATATTTCTCCATTTCTACAGGACATGGGACAAGAAGTAATGACTTAAGCCAGCTTGAGACAGGCTTTTGTTGACATTAGGAACTTTCTGGCAGTATTGAAGGCTAGGCAGTGGAATGAATGTCCAAGGGAACTGCAAATTCTTCAGCACTGGTGTGACGCTAGGTAGGCGTGATGGTGACTTGGGGCTTAAGGATGGACTAGAAGACCTGTACAGGTCCTTTCCAATTTTCTTTTCCATGGTTAAATTGGAATTTCAAGACTGAATCCATCCTCATTTTTTTGGTAAATATCAAGGTGAAAAAATCTGGGCAGTAAAAAGAAATCAACTCATTCACCTACTGAATTTCCAGGCGATAAAGATGACTGAAACTACTTCTTAATGTCCCATGTTAAGAGTGGAAACAAAGTTTCCCTCTCTTCCAAGGAATGTTTTCAGATGAATTTGACCGAAGACTATGAAGTACTCTCACATTATAATGCTGACTATTCTGCAATACCAGAATACAAATGTACATAATCCTTGGTCAGTTACATAAAAAAAAGTTGCACTGAATCAAGTTTTGTTTGCCTTCTTTAAAATTGTCTAGAAAATCCTAAATGTAACTTGAAATCCAAGATCACTCTTTTTAAGCAGTATGAATGTTCCTGCTGTGCCAACTCTCTAGGCTCAAGTCAAAAGTAAGTAAAACAGAATGAAAAATGTCAGCACATGGGATCCTTCAGCCTTCAGTGTGCTGCAAAGCAGTGTAGCCGTGCACCAACAAAAGCAAGGAGAAGCAAACAGGTAAAATTTTAGTATAATCAATTGAATGACAATGCTAATTAGAATTAGATAAAAATCACAATAAAAACAAGAAAATCTGTTACCAACAGAATTAATGATTGCAAGATTAGAGAAAGAACTCATTGCATGTCAGTAGTGAGGTTTCCAGAGGAGAGAGGAGAAACATCACACAAAAATTTCTCATTTCTGTTTTCTTTACCATGCACTGTCAGTGCTGCAGTAGTCTTCACTTCTCCACATACACAGGTGTACTCCCCGGCATCCTTGACTTCCAAAGCATGGATCAGCAGTTGTGCTGTAGTACCTTCCTGTCTCATAGTATATTTTTCACTTGATTTGAGCACTTTGTGTTTCTTTTTCCACTCCACAGAGGCAGCCCTAGATAGCTCACATTGCAGCGTGGCTGTTCCACCTTCTGTGGCTGCTTCATTCTTCATCTCTTTCTTGAAGTGTGCAGGCAAGGCTGAGGAGTTCGAAGAGCGGAATTTATGACCATGACAGCTATTCAAGTAACAATTTATCTATGGTCTGTCAACACTCGTGACAAGAAAAGCCTTCACTAATCAAGTAGGATTGGTAACCACTCTGAGACCCATAAAACAGTGACTTTGGAAAGCTGGCAAACACCTTATTCAGAAGTCAGAGATTTTTTTACAGTATGGTCTGTAGCATGAAATGGAGAACCACACCACTCAGCTTCTTCAGACCCTGCAAGACTGAGCCCTACCTGTCTTTGTGTATAACCTACTACAGTGGAAAACAAAGCCTAACAAGAGTGTCTAAGTTCTATCACAATGCAAATCATTGCTAAAAAAGTTCATAAAGGAAACTATATCTGAGGCATCGATCTTACTTTTCCTTGAGATTTCTCCTCAGGTAGTGGTCTAGCAGAATTTGACCGCCAAATGATTCTGAAACACTGAAAACTGTGTCAAAAATATCTCATAACCAAATTGTAATATTGTCATCTTCAGGATTGTAACATATTTACAACCAACATCACACTAACGTGATTTTCCTTTTTTAGCAACTACTACTGAACATGATCAAAGAAACAAATTAGTACAAAGAAGAATATCTGAAATTTTTGCAATGAACACCTCATCTCGGCCTGATACTAAATCCATCAGAAACAGGGCTGCAAGTTCAAAGCTGATACTACTGTGTTCTTAAAAAAACAGGTGGTTGAAAATAATCCACTTAATATTTTTTAAACCTTTTTTTACCATTCACTTTTAGTGCAGCGGTGGTTTTCTGTTCTCCGTAACAGCACGTGTAATCTCCAGCATCTGTCAGATCTAAATCACGGATCACCAGCTCAGCAATTGCGCCCTCGCATCTCATGGTGAACTTCGCATTTGTTTCCAGGGCTCTGTCTCCTTTCCTCCATTCCACGGCAGCTGCAGACTTGTTCAGCTCGCAGCAGAAAGTGGCTGTGCCGTTTTCTGTGGCTTCCACATTCTTCAACTCTTTTTTAAAATGCGGAGGAAGGGCTGAAGATCATAGGTGAAGAGAGAGCACTTTAAAACTGAGGAAATACCGTGTCTTGACTGCTCCACTGGATTGAAACCCTTTGATCTCCAAAAGTTTTAGAATATACAGCACTTGAGAGGCAAATGGTGATTTCAGGGGCATCCCTGCCTTGTGCTTTGCAACACACCACATTCAGCATGTCACAACTGATTTGGAAATCAGTGTTGTAAAACTGTAATTTCAATACTGAAAAGCATGATTAAAGGAATTTTCAGATATGAATAACAGAAAGATGACCCCAGGCTTTCAAGGAAATAGGCATAGCTCCCTCTTATGATCAGATGAATAATTAAAATGAACTCTATATATTTTTAATTTCCAGGCTCCAATGTATCCTTCTTACCTGCCTTTCTCATTTATTATCTTAACAGAGCACCTTCTACTCCATTCAAGAAAAACAAGTGAAATCTCAGTGATATGCCTGGAGAAATTAATTAATGGAAATACTGAAAGGGCTATTTATGACGTCACCAAGGTCTTCATTATCTGCTTTCAGATTCCATTAATATGAAAGAACAGGACAGAAAAGACTGTATGGTGCTATTTATCAGTCCAAAGTGAAGGACTTTCCATAAAAGATATTCCCAGTGGTTGATAGAGCTGCCATAATTTAAAATAATAGATGGGCTCAAGACCAGTTTGTGATCCTGCATGAGATAACAGATGACAAAGCAGAAAATCCCTATTAAACTTATGCATTTTACCATGCACTGTCAGGGATGCAGCAGTCATCTTGTCTCCGCACACACACGTGTAATCTCCTGCATCTTCTTCCTCCAGGCTATGGATTGTCAGCTCAGCAATGGTATCCTTCAGTCTCATTTTGTACTTCTCACTAGGCTTGAGCACCTTTTGCCCTTTCCTCCACTCCACCGGAGTGGGTTTAGTTAGCTCACACTGCAGAACAGCCGTCCCGTTTTCTGTGGCTTCCAAATTGACAAGTTCTTTTTTGAACAGTGCAGGCAAAGCTATGGGATGTAACATAAACAGAGAGTACATCAAAACCATTAACCCAGACCTTGAGGAACTTAGGACTAGGTCCTGAGTCCAGTCCTTCACTATTACAGGAAAACAAATCATAGTGTCTTGAAAATTGCAGCTATTAGAAAACTGCTGCAGGATCTCACAGGGATAATCACCACCCTGACTTGCTTCTAAAATTGACTCATGCAGCACATGCACCGTGTCCCAGCTGATTCCAGCAGTTCTCCCTACCTATTTCAGTCTGAAATCATCTATCTTGAACATTAATGACCTGACTTCTGATGAAAAGTCATCACCGTGGATGATGACACTGCTAGCTGGAGATCGCTGTGTTTCCTGACACCATAATTTATCTTTCTGGTTCAGAAAAAAAATTCCTAATATAACTTCATGTGCACCTCTAGGCCATAATTTTCAAGGACATAATGGCTCTAATAGCAGGAATACAGGATTTTTTTGGCAACATTTAGCACGTTGCCTTTTGGCATGCAACCAAAGTAAAAAGGAAGAGACTTGCACAGGGAAGAAAGTGCCAGCTCAGAGGAGGGGAGGAACAGAAGTGCCTCTAGCTGGGATAAAGAAGAGGAAGTAAAAGTGTGCAGAATATCTGAGAGAAGAGAGTTTTAACTCTACAGTTTTGCCCCTGTCCTTAGACTCATCTTATACTTAAGATAGATCTCAAATAAAAACTGTTCTTTCATCTATTGGAACTACGTATGAACTATTTCCACTGGAGGGGGCAATCGAAGCTTGTCCCTATTCACCATGGCAAAGACAGGAACAAAATCTGTCTCGCTACTCCATAAATCAGGACCTGTGAAATAATGGTCTGGGGGATTTTTTTTTTATTTGAAAATACCATTTCCTCAGCAGAATATGTCACAGTCCTGAAAAAGAAGAGGGCAATCATTCATTCCTGAATGGAAAAATCTCTCGCTAACTGAGCTCAGCATTTTTAAAGAACTTTCAATTTAGGCATCGAAATCCACTGACGTCAGCAAGACACAAGCACAAACCCTCTGAGAATAATCTTGCTGCTGTAGGTCTGCTTGCTCTTGGCCTTACATACAGATGCCATTTTGACTTTTAAAAGTGAAGACTAAGATGAGAAATTCTCACAACTCTTCTTTACTTTGCTATAAAGCCATCAGTTTCAAACTGACGAACAGTGGGAGATGGGATGAAAGATAGCCAGCAAACCGAGAAAATGCTGCAGAATCAAAACATCAAAGCAAGTGGGAAAGGAGCCTCTCAGAGAAGAGGGATCTCCTTGAGATACTGCTTTCAGAATGGAGAATGGCTTTTTTACCATGGACTGTCAAGACAGCCGAGGTCTTCTGATCTCCGCACACACAGGTATATTCTCCTGTATCTTCTACCTCCAGATCTCGGATCAACAGCTCTGCAGTGGTATCTTCTTGTCTCATCCTATACTTATCACTTGGCTTGAGTGTCTTGTCCCCTTTTTTCCACTCCACCGGGACACCGACCTTGCTCAGCTCACAGCGCAGAGTGGCTGTTGCACCATCCGTGGCTTCTCTGTTCTTCAGTCCTTCTTTGAAAAATGCAGGCAAAGCTGAAGGACAGCAATATAGGCAGTGAGATGTAATGCTCCAAAGAGTTAAAAATAAACATGGATTTTTAATTTTCCTTTTCCCTCTTATCTTGAACTGACTTATCAATACAAGAATATAGATTCTCAATAGTCTACATGAATCAATATGAGGGAAGAAATGCCATCATCATAAAAGGATTCAATGCTTGCTGTAATCCGTTGAGATATTCTACATGTACTCAGTCACAAATTAATGCAGACAGAGGTAGAAACCCCAATTTTTTCCTGTGAAATTTCAAAAAAAAAAAAAACTAATATGAAATTTCTGGAAAAAATTGGTTTTCCTAAATGACCTTTTAAACCATAATAGGAGAATGTTTGCTATGTTTTCACACAGTTAAGCAAACAAAAAGACATGGTCCATTAAAAAAATGAAACGCTGGAGTTTCATTCTAAATGTCAGTTTGAAATGAAATTTTTCATTTCAATACATGGTGGGAAAACAAGCATTTTCACCTGAACTGACATATGGTTTCGAACATGTCCGTTGCAGTAAAAACCAAAATTCTTCCTGAGAATGGTCATCCCTTAGAAAGTTTGCGCTTGCTTTACACAGGATGCAATGACAACTGGCCTGTATTTATAAAAGCATCTCGGTGTCCCTGCTTCGGCAGGAGGGTTGGACTAGATGACCCACAGAGGTCCCTTCCAACCCCTACCATTCTGTCATTCTGTGATTCTGTGTAATGGAGTATGGGAATAAGATTCCAAGGAATAACCTAACCATTCACAATTTTATGAAACCTTAAAATCCCTATGTCATTAGCCTTTTGAGGCAACCCATCTTAATGGGCTTGAGCATAACAAGGAGGCTAATAAAGGCACTTTGACTTGGAAAAGTAAAATGATGGACCCTAAATAAAACAGTAGTGGCATTCGGGATGCCTGTGTGTTTCTCTGAGCTTGCACACCGGCACCCCTCCTGTGCCGTGCACCCTGGCTGCACTGATGCCAATGGGAGCGTTTCACTGGCATCAGGGAGCTGTGGCTAAGGCTCTGGCAGAAAGGAGGAGATGGCAGGGTAAACAGAGGTCTGTCCAAATGAACAGAGAAAAGACGATAGTTACTATGTGTCTTGTTTTGTTTGTTTTACCATGTACTGTTAAAACTGCCATGGTCTGCTGGTCTCCGCACACGCAGGAATAATTTCCAGCATCGGTCGTGTCTAGATTTTGGATTATAAGCTCAGCGACAACACCTTCACGTTTCATTTTATACTTGTCACTTGATTTGAGGGTCTTCAAGCCCTTCTTCCACTCCACATTAGCAGCAGCCTTGTTCAGCTCACAGTGCAGAGAGACAGTTTTGCCTTCCGTGGCTTCTTCATCTGTCAGTTCTTTGGTGAAAAGAGTAGGCAGGACTGCAGAGTAAATGCAACACGGACACGGCGTCAGAGCTGAGAAAGCCTGACCCACGATCTATTCACTCTCTTATCTCCCTGAACCTGCATGCCACCGAAGCCACGGGACCTTCTTCACACTCCAGGATTTTGTTCCAATCTCTAATATTTCAAAGGACATTTCACTCTGGTTTTTAATTTTTTGTCCTCACAATTTAAAACTTGCTTTAAAAGCAAGTCTGTCCATCTGCAAACTTAGTTGAGCAGCCACCTATCCCTTACTTTACACACCGTAAAATCAAAGGGGTAAAACTAGAGGCCACATTTCAATACGATACCCAGAGCATTTGGTTTCCCTTGAGAAAAACAGCAGTTCTACAGAAGCGCCTGATTCATGGCACTGCCTGTATTTTTATAAATAGAGCCCCTTTCAGCAGAGCAATTACAAACATGCTGTCAGCTTTCTGCAGAGATAAAGTACACGCTTTGGAAGAGTTAAGCCAAAATTGGTAAGAAAGGGCTGGGAATAGCAGGAGCATTAAAAGGCTATTTTTCATTAAGCCAGTCCTTGTCCATCATGCATTGAAGAAAACTTGTTCCTCTTAGGAACAACAAGTGTAACAGTCAAAGTTACAAAAAGTAAACGTTACTCCCACTGTGAGGTCAATCCCCATGAGAAAACTTTTAAACAAGCAGCTCTTCTGGGCTAGGGATAATGTGTTGAGTTGGGGACCTGTACCCCCACTCATCTTTTGAGCATAGCACCTAGGAAAATAAATAGCGCATCAAGAGGCCATCAGGTGAAAGGAGAGAAAGAGAGAGAAGGAAAACAGGGTAGAAAAAATTAACCAGCAGTGAGGAGGATAGAAAGTATACAGGGACCAGATGAAACAGGAGAAAATGAGGAAGAGATCTTGGAGTTATACAGGTTTACATGGGGCATGTGCTGACAATTTCTTTTTACCATTTACTGTCAAAGCAGCTGTAGTCTGTTGATCTCCACACACACAGCTGTAATCACCAGCGTCTGCCAAATCCAAATCCCGGATCATCAGCTCCGCAAAGGGGCCTTCCTGCACTATTTTGTATTTTTCACTCGGCTTGAGGACCTTATTCCCTTTTCTCCACTCAACCGGGGCTGATTTGCTCAGTTTACAGTGCAAAGTGACTGCCTCCCCCTCTGTAGCTTCCTTGTTCGACATTTCTTCTTGGAAGAGGACAGGTAAGGCTGAAGGATGCAATACCAACAGAGAACAAATCAGTGCTAGACCAAAATGAACTGGACTCTGCTGTGAGTTACTGGGCTGCAGTGTATTCATTCAACCAAAAATGCACTACTTCTAGGTGGATACAGTTCAAAGGGGGGTAAAACCTCCTAGAGCAGAGAAACATAAATCAGAGAAAACAATATACAACATAGCTGTGCTGTCTCAAAGCAAAAAAAAGCACAACGGAATATTCTCTAATAGGGTGACTCTTCGGCACTACAGAGCCAAGATCACAAAACCTCTAAGCAATCACATTGACCAAGCTTCAGATGACCAGCAAATGCTGTCAAATATGCTGAGTTTGGGGCTTAACGAGAAACATGGGTAGAGCGGTTACCATTCACTCTCAAAGCAGCTGTTGTCTTCTGGTCTCCACACACACAGGTATAGTTCCCAGCATCCGTCAAGTCCAGGTCTTGGATTACCAGCTCAACAAAACGCCCTTCCTGTCTCATTTTGTATTTGCCGTTTGACATCAACACCTTCCCGTCCTTCCTCCACTCGACCGAGCCCACCGCCCGGCTCAGCTCGCACTGCAGCGTGGCCGTCCCGCTCTCGGTGGCTTCCTCATTCTTCAGTTCTTTTTTGAAACGGATGGGCAGGGCTGAGAGATGCAGAATGAAAAGGGATTGCAACACAAGACACTGTCCAGATCTCTGGTGAGATGCTGAATCATAATTTATCATATGGCTATGTAAGCCTTATGCCAACACCCTTATCCTTAAACACATCCTGCTTTTTTGTGGCTGGAATAAAAAAATTTCTAGTAAATTGTTCCGTGGGAATCAAAGTACGTGCGATCTTGATTGGGATCATGCATACAAATGAAAAACTCATCCTCATCATTAAAGGTGATGAACCCTCCTTAAGAGAATCCCAAGGAATCTTCTGTTTCCATACTAATTCAGTAAAACATGCACATGAGCACCCTTCACTTGAGGAAAGGTAAGAAGACAACACAACACACACACAACACAGGGCATAACAAAAGCTGATTGTGGGTAGAGGTTGGGGAAAGGGGTGACATGGCAACATGAAAAAGTGGCAGGATGAAAAAAGCAGGACATAAAGGTAGGTGTTGTGAGGGAATGTACAGAAAGGAGGAGGGAAGACATGCGCAAAAATGTTCCAGAGTTTCACAGGTTATTTTCAACTTTTTACCATTCACTGATAAGCCTGCTGTGGTTTTTTTGTTCCCCACCACACATGTATAGTCTCCAGCATCCTTTGGGTCCAGATCTTGGATCAGCAGCTCAGCCACCACGCCCTCCTGCCTCATCCTGTACTTGTTACTCGGCCGGAGGAGAGCGTGGCCCTTCCTCCACTCCACGGAGGCCTCTTTGCTCAGCTGGCATCGCAGGGTGGCCGTCCCACCTTCCAAAGCTTCCACGCTCTTCAGCTCTTCTTTGAAGAGCGCAGAGACGGCTGAGGAACGAAGCATTCGCATTTTACTTCAGAAGCATCATTACCAACTGGCGGACTCGTGCGGGACATAAAACCAAAACAAGTTCTCTTGGCACAGCTAATAAGCTCTGACCTACCTGCACTTCCAGGACTCTACTTGCATTCACAAGAGCACACCACGGGTTTGGGAGGAAATAAAAACAAAACAATTCTTTCCCAATAACTAGAATATCGAAGTAATTACTATTCTGCTGCCCAAATGTTGATGGTCACAGACACATGAAAAACATACTGAGTAAGTACAGGAAAGATCTGCACATTCTGTAACAAAATGAGAGGCTCTTCTTACCTCCCGGCTCAGAGCTCAGACGAGTGCCTCTATCCAGAGCAGAAAGCAGAACAGTTATTTCAGAGGGAAGGAAAGATATTTTGTTATCAAGGATTTTTGATCGCTATGTTTTACCACTAAGCAATCGTCCTAGAAAACAGAGAGCATAATGGATGCAGCCAGAGCTGCCTTTTGTTTGTACTGATCCTTTTTTTTTTTCCCTGAAGGCTCACTGTAAATGTGCAGGAGCTAGCCAGACCATGGCGAGAACAACAACAAATGGTCACAAGCAGGTGTCTTATTCCTACCATGGATTTTGACTTGGGCTGTGGTCTGCTGGTCTCCAGTGTCACAGGTGTATCTTCCTGCATCTTCGGGCTCTGCATTATGAATCACCAGCTCTGCCACTGTCCCCTTCTGCTTCATTTCATATTTGGCACTTGCCTGGAGCGTGGCTTCTCCCTTCTTCCACACCACAGTGGCATCAGCTTTCGTGAGTTCACAACGCAAAGAGACAGATTTCCCCTCTTCCATTTCCATGTTCTCCAGGGCTTGTTTAAAAAGGACAGGCACAGCTGGAACACAGAACCAGGGATTAGGACGTGCCCTCTTGAACTGCTGTACAACAAGCGTCCCATGATAGCATTCACCTCTCAAAACCAGTCCTTTTCCAAATGAGCAGAGCAGCCCTAGACCCTCCCTTGGCTGCATGGCATCAAAGTGATTCTGCTTGGGAGCAAGCAGAAATCTCTCCCCCAGGTGTTATCATCTCACCAGGGGTTCCTAGGAGCATGGCGGAAGTTTCTCTTGTCTTTCAGAAGGACCCCTTCAGAGTCCTCTGGGCATCCTCACCTAACAAAATCCCTGCTGCTGCAGGGCTCTGCGACAATATTCATGCCTTATATCTCTCTTGCTTTTTGCTCCAGCACATACCACTTTTGCTGTACTACTAAAGGCACTGTATTTGTTTAAGGTCATTGGGGAGTGCAGGTGGCATCTGAGAGCCTTTAAAGATGTTGTTTCAGGGAGTTCAGGGATCTAAACATTAGTCAGTTGGCCACATGTAATTTGCCAGGGGCTGGATCTGTTTTCATGATCTTGTGCTCCATTGTTCCTGGCCTCCATCTTTAACTCCAGTCTTCATCACAGCCATGTAAAATAGCTGATAGGTCAGGAACTATGGCACATAGGGCACAGAAAATTAATCCTGTGCACTTATTTTTTATTCAGTGGGAAGTTACAGATTTAAAACCCCAGAGGCATAACAGGAGATTACATGAATGAAATATGTACAGGTGCTTACAAGTATGCATTATTACCTTTACATTTTACATATGAATCTGTAGATGGCACTGCCACAAAAAGGAAGTGCTGTGTGATGTGTATTTTTTTTTTAATAGAAGATCTATTAAGCAAAGCATTAAGAAAGCGTGGCAATGTATCTAACTCTGCCTACCGTTTACTTTCACCCGAGCAGTGGTCTTCAGTTCCCCAGCGCTGCAGGTATACTCCCCAGAGTCTATCGATCTGACATCTCGAATAATGAGCTCTGCCACAGTACCACGCTGCTTAAATTCATACTTCTCGCTGGCGTAGAGAACCGTGTCTCCTTTCATCCATTTCACTGGGGTATCAGGTTTGCTGAGCTCACAGGTCAGCTTGACTTGTTTTCCTTCTTTGGCTTCTTCATTCTGGAGCTCTTGCTTGAAAAGAACCGTTTTTTCTAAAACAGAACATTGCAGATGTTTAAGGAAACACACGAGATGATTGGAAATTACCTGTTCCTTTTTGTTTCAGACATTGCTACTCAGATAGAAAACCAAAGGAATAGAAAGGCACTGGCAATCAGTAAACAGTCTTACAACTTGCATCTGCCTGCCAGCACTCTAGAGCTGCAAAACATATTTGAGACCATATGCTTTTTTACTTTTAACCACCGTCTATAC
>Ga0065711_1039690_pt1 | contig 17585 bp, 6 predicted proteins | sample Hoacrofraction12_FD_59098 | JGI IMG/M metagenome (GOLD analysis project Ga0065711, IMG submission 59098) | Hoatzin crop microbial communities from Cojedes, Venezuela - Epithelial fraction 12 v2 (version 2) | ecosystem: Host-associated > Birds > Digestive system > Esophagus > Crop | place... | reverse complement strand
GGGGGGGGGGGGATGCAGTTTCATGAAAATGCAAGAATGAGTCTGTGAGGTGAGATATGTAGTCCTTCAGATCCAGCTGTCTTAGTATTGAATAACTGTACCTGCTGATTTCAGTCTCTTATAGTGGAAACCTTTTACTCAACAGGCCTGGATTTTCCTAAAACATTAATGGGGGTGGGTTTTTGCTGGGGTTTTTTAGTGTTTGTTTCTCCCCCCCTTAATTTTTTTTTGCGAATGTCAATGACAGTGCTTGTAGCCTTTGAAAGATCAATTCTGGGGGATATTTCAATGAACAGGATCACCAAACACACCACCTCAGTGGCTATATAAAAGTGTATTGTAGCAAACTTTGTCCTTCATGCTAAGTCTGTCTCTGACTGCAACACAGAAACACAGAGATCCTCCTGTCTGTTTCTAGACTCACTGGTTCCTATTTTTTGCGGGATCTCGGTGTGTGTTATTTCACATATGCATGTGTGCTACCAAGTGTATGAATACATAGTACCTTGAGGTTAATTTTCTATGGAAAGTCGAGGTCTCTGGAGACTTCATTAAAAGAACTGAATGGAATTAGAAGCTGGAACATAGCAGTGCTACAAAGAGGATAAATTATACCAAAGGTAGGTCCAAAATGATTTGCATAGCCTCAGTAGTTTTCCACTACCTGGAAATCTCAGGAGGCTGAATAATATTCTTACCTACTTGCAGTTTATAAGGGCTATGGGTATCTCTAATCCACAGCTTTCTCTTCATAGAGCTATGTTTTCTGTATTTGAGTTTGGCTTCCTGCAATATTTGTGGATGTAAGTAGTGGTTTTTGTGCAATGTCTTTGGGCGTGTCTGAAAAATGTGTTCTTTTGATAAAGAATTTTTTTTCAGAGCAGTGCTCACCATAGAAACTTGTTTCAATTTAATACTGATAGGAAGCTGTTTATTTTTAAAAAGTTACAAATGAGTCCTACTGGGTTTTTTTGATAGCAAACCATAATCTTTACGTAGCTAACTTGACCAAGGAGGATCATAGGGTCAGGGTGACAGTACTGAGAGTGTGGATTCTGACCTTGTCTCTCTGTGGCCCCTGCTGATAGCGCTACTCAAGCAGGGTTTTGCTGAACGCATTTACCTCTGTCTCAGGCAAACATCTTGCTGGTGGTGGGAGGTGCTGGTGTGACTGAAGAACTCTGAGGATGGCACTTTTTGGACAGTGTGGTTGTGTGTGAACTTGCTGATGTGGTCTCAGTATCTCGTCCCCTGTCTGTGGTGAGGAAAGAGCTTGCTCAGCTAATCCTTCTGTCTTTCTTGCACAGGGAAAGAGATGGGGAGTGGGAAGGGATATGCAGATAAAAATCCTGGCTGGAGGGCCTGAGCAGGGCTGTGCTGCAGCACTTTGTTTCCACTTCTGTCTTGAACCTCTCCCACCCAGTCCTTAAAATTGCTCCCATGGGTGGCCCAGCCCAAGACAACAGTAACCATTGACCCCAGGAGTCCTGCTGGTGTTACTGGTTTTGATCTGCTTCTGGCACAGAACCTGGGCTGCAAGCCTCAAAGTATGTGATTACTTCTTTCAGATCGCTCCCTGAGCAGCTTTCCAGAAAAAGATCTATTCTCAAAGGTATTTTCTCTGATTTTGCAGAAAAGGCCTTGGTCTGCTGCTGCTTCGCTACGAACGAGGTGAAAGCCTTTGATATTTGAAAGCTGAGCTGTTACGATCAGCTACATAAATCACATGGGTAGCTGGTCAAAAGTGTTAATTGTTCGATAATACTGCTGAAAAATTCTTCATCTTTCTTTTTTTTTTTCCTGTCCTTTTCAGCAGGGCTGTTAACATAGTCTGTGACTTCAGTTTTGGATTAGGTAACTATAAGAAATCCCATACATAATAGGTTTACTGCTTCAGAATTTTCTTCTCGTGAATGAGTTTCAATGTTTGCTTTTAATACATCCTGAATGCCCACACTGGCAAACTTACTCTGCCAACTATTTATAAAATATGAATGCAAAAAAACAAAGCCCTGTGGCTCAAACTGAAAAGTTTTTGCTGACTGCATTGAATTGTGTTTACTTTCTATTTGCCTTATATTGGTTTATTAAGGTGCTGGGGTGGTAGCTTGGAGCATTTCTCCCCCTCAGCCCTTTCTTTTCTGCAGCTTAAGAAAATGGGAGAATATAGAGGAATTGTGACCAAAGAAATCCATTTCCTTTTGCTTATGTCTAAGAAAGTTTATGGACTTCCCCAAAATATGCTGTCTGACCTTCTCTGTGCTTTCTCCCATTCCAAGCATTGATATGGGATCCATGGACTCTACCTGACTATGCTTTCCAGATTACTGCCATGAGATACTTGATTAAGAATTAATGGATTAAGACATCAGGATCTTTGTTTTGTAAAAAGAAAATCAAGACAAATGTAATAAGCAGTCAGTTGCAAACAAATAATCTCACTTCTTAGTCTCGAAGATTGAATAATTCTGTATGTATTAGCAAAATAAATTACGAAGCAAATGTGCTCAGGCATCGTATCCAGAGGGACTCCATTTTGCAGCTAATTTATTACTTCTTTTCTTGTTAGTTGGCCTGTCAAGAGCTACTTATCTCCTGCATGAGGTGTTACCATTCTTGCTAGATGCTGTTCTCTGCTAACAGAAATAATGTTTTCCAAGTTTAAGAATGAGATACTCTAAAACCCTTAGAAGTGAACAGCCTAGCTTTGGGCAAACATCATCTGCCTAGCAAACAAATGTGCCTTTTTGGTTTTTTTATGTCATTGGCTTTGGTTCAGCTTTCCTGGTGGGTTCATAAGCAGAAGATTTCAGCGTTTAGTGTGAAAGGACAGGAACAATTAAAATGCAGGGTGCTAATGAAGGCCGGCTTTCCTGCTGGGCAGTGCAGCAGGAGGCAAATGGCTTGTACGGCTGAGTCACGGGCTGTTTGGGTTTTGTCCTTAGAGCTCCAGCTTCCTGAGTCAGGTGAACGTATAATCAGCACATGGCTTGGCTTTGTCTTGTAATTGTACAGTTGGAAACCTGAGAGGTTTGCATTGTTTCGGTGTATTCCCTGACTTGAATGCTGGGCAGTAACCCTGAAATACAGTGTTGAAGTGTTGGTGGGGTTTGTCCCTCTCCGTGTGTAGTAGCTGGGGCTTAAATGAAAATACTGTACATCCCTCGACTTGCTCAAAATCATCAGCGCTGGCATGCTGGGTGTAAACAGCCCCACACAAAGTGCAGCTGGGTGTGCTGAGGGCCAGCTGCCTCGGGCACCCAGCCTTGTGGCAGCACCACAGCCGGGAGCAAAGCAGGAGTCTGCGGCTTGTTGCCATACCCCATGCCAGAAATGCAAGACGGCTGTATTTCAGAAACAGGGTTTAAGGCTTGCCCTTGGCAGCTCTGTTCAAAAAGCACTTTATTTTAAATGCTCAGGAGCAATATTTTTGACTTACTAGTTCATTTTGGCATCTGGATCACTGCTAGAAGTGTCAAGCACGAGGGGCTGCGGAGCCGAAGTCTCACATAAGATCTAAATGTAAAATTGAGTGTAGTTTGCATAGTGACTAGGTGAAACTCTGCTGATTAACTAAAAATGTAGTAACTGGCAGCAGTTCAGGGTCAGAAGACCATCCAGCTGTTATTCTGGGGGTGTTTTGTCTTTATTTCTCATCATTGCTGGCATAGTAAATCAATGTGGATTCTCTTTTTTGCTGTGGAGACTTGCAAGCCTCTTAAGCCAGCAGACACTCTGTATGTTCAAGTGAAGCAGTGTTCTTAATCTTTTATTTGCTTCCAGAAAGGTGTGGATGTAAATGAATTAATCCTCAATTGCCGCCTTACTGTTGTATACGTTTTTGGTTTTTACACACTTGTTGGCAACCCTCTGAGTTCAGACATGTTCCTCCTCAGTCATGCCTGCGTGCCAAGCAGTCACTGGCTAGTATCTGTCAACAGAAACCCTTGCTCAGTGCTGGTATTGTCAGTTACAGTCTTTCGCCTCTCTTCTCCTCGATTAATTACAGGGCTGGGTACTGAATGATCCATAGCACTGTTAGGAGAGGTGGCTGCTCCCCCAGGAATGGAATGCTGTTTGCCCATTACTCTGAAAGCATCCTTCGCCACCTGAGGCTTAAGGTTAAAAACAAAAACTTTACACATCCTGAGTGTGGGCGATATGCATGGGCCAGAGAGAGGTGTGCAGAAATAAAATCATTCTTTCTCTGTTTCTGCATGGGTAATTTAAAATTTTTTTTCTTTATATTATTGAGCTACAAAGTCTTTGAGGATACTTGTGAGACTTGTAAATGCTTCATGCTAAAACTTGCCTTTGTTAAAGGTGGCTCTTGATTATAAGGTTTCTTGTCCTTCACATAGAAACTGGATATTTTGAGTGTGTATTCAACATTCTTCATTCCCTGTAAATTTCTTCATCGAGTAATTATTCATGACACTTGTTTTGGCACTGTTCCTACCAGGTCATTGATCTCTCAGCTTTAAGGCTAGAACAGCTGATGCCATTTGGGTCAGAGCAGAGCTGCCCCTGTCAGAGTAATGACTTCCCTGGTGCTACCAAACTGCAAACAAAATCAGAGTATCTTCTGCCTTGCATGGCCACATTTACATCAGTGTAGAAGCTTGTTTTGGCACAGAAGCTGTTTTACCATATAAAACTATAAAACAGAAGTTTTGGTATTGTAGTATGTTTAGGTGATTTAACTTGGCTATGAAAAATCTCCAATGTTAATAAATTTCTTAAAATGCAAAGATTGCAAGTTAGTAATATTGGGGGTGGATGCGTGTGTGGTTTTATTTTTTAAAAATAATTTCTCATTAATAATGTCTCTCATTATAGAGGGGATCCTAAAAGTATAACTCTAGGACTTTTTAAATGATTCAAAAGCAAGGAAAACAAGTTAAATCATAAAAGTTTGCATATGTAGTATACATAAAGTGCATAATTAATATTAAAGAGCAGGCGCAAGTGGGTTGTTGTGGTTTGTGGACTTGCATAGGTCTGGCACGCTGTGTGCTGGTGGTGGGAAAGGCAATGGGGTTGGACTGAAGCCGTAGTAGAATGTGGAAGGTGAGAGACCTTTTTGGAAGGGCTGACTTCTAGCATGGGCAAAGGAGTTGGCCTGGGGCTGAAATTACAAAAGAAATGCACAACAGCTGTGAGTGGCAGGGTAGGACGTCAAGGCAGAAAGAAAAGGGCAGGAAAAGGCACTAAACCAACAGGCAAGACTTGCTATTCAGCAAAGCACTGGGAACTCTGCTCACAACAACAAAAAAAGGGAAAGCAAATGTTCTTGTTGATCCTGATATAAACAACAAGGAATGTGAAAGTTTTGCTGAATAACTTTAGGCATGTTTGATCTTGAGTCCTTTTTGGAAGGGTAAGTTGCAAGGTCTAGTTTGGGTGAGATAAAAAAATGCGTTTTGGGAATGGAGTAGTGACTGGAAATGCTGTACAAGTACTAGGAGAGGTCCACAGGGTAACTCTCTACATAGGCCAAAGGATGTGTGTAACTTCAAAATTGAGTGTATAAAAAAAAAAAAAGGGACTGACTTTGATACCTTTTTCTGCTTACAAATAATGACCTTGATATAAAGCCTATTTACCTTCACTATGGGCCTGAATGCTTCCCTCCTTACTACAGTTAGTCAGGATAGTATACTATTTCTGTTTCTCCTTCCTTGCTGTTTGTAGGAGAATAGCTTTGTTGATTTTTATTTACTTTTTTTTTTTAAATAGACTGTAGGTATGTGATTAACTTCATGAAAGCAACCTAAGATGACTTTATTTTTTGGGGGGTGGGGGGAGGAGGGGTGCTTCCCCCAGTTTGTCTCATCTTTATCTCCCAGACAACAAGCTCCAGTCCAGGGGCAGCTGCAGTTTCTCTTGGGCCAGCCCTACTACACAATGAAGCAAGACTGAAATTCACTGATTTTTTTTCTTTTTTTTTTCCTCCCCAGAGCTTGTAAGTGAGATAGACTTTACAGAAGGAAAACTACTTGGTGCCTTCCCAAGGTTTCTTGGCAATATTTGTGAAAAAGAATTGAAGCTTACAGTATGAGTGTGCACTGAAGCTTTGTTGCTTAATGAGTAGGAATGTCTGGTAGAGAGTATGACTTGAAACAGTAGCAGAAATTTCTATTCCCTTCTTCAGCAACAATGTTGGAAATAGTCATAGTTTGACTTCTTTAAAAGATATCTTTGTCGCAGATACAGGCATATTGTGTTCTCTTGAAGAAAAAGGAAAAACAGAAACTTACTTTGTTCTTCAAATAAGATGGTTTCTATTCTCTGTCCTTATACAAAGTCTGGAGCTGTGGGCTGGGAGGAATCCCATGGATTGGTTAATCTGTGCCTGTGTGCTGATGCAAGGCCAAGTGTACTCAGCCATTCCTAACACATGTTATGGTACTGTCTGCTGTTGAAAACTTTCCGGGATGATTTTCCAGTCTCCCTAGCCTAGTCTGTCTTTGGTGTTTCATCTCCTTTTCAGTGCCTTCAGAATTTCCTCCAGTATAAAGCTGAGTGTTAGTTATTGCAAATTAAGCTAAAGTTCTTGTTTCTGTGTTCTTAGCGGCTGTGAAAAATAACTGCTTGCTGTCGTCTTCCAGTTTGAAAACTGATGTTATATCTGCCTCTGGTGTTACTTTTTTTTATCCCTAATCAAACATGGCAGTTTTTTCCCGCCACTCTGTTGTTCTTCTCTAAATTTCTTGTATGAAATTCTGTTGCAGTAGAAATGGGGTCTCACAGGTTAGATAGTTTTGATGAAGTTTTATTAGAGCTGTAATACACTGGGAGTGTAATTTATAATATACCTACAGCTTTCATTCTGGATATCCAAATGCTTTTTAATTTCACTGTCCTTTTCAGAGCCCTCTTGCATACTTCTGACTTGGTTCTCCTGCACCCCTCCCAAGGTTTAATTTTACTGTAGTGTCCCTCTGGTTTGACACGAACGGCTGCTCAACCGAGAAGGCAGAAGGAGAGGCTACAAAATGTTAAAGGGATACTAAATTCCTTAGCAGCTTTTTGACTCCTGCATAAAGGTAAACGAACAAAAGTACGCTGGACTTGCCTATGGGATGCAGGAGGGGCTTGGAGGCGTGAATGCCAGTCAGACCATTATGGTCATCTAGAAAATGTCAACCTGTATTTATTTCCTATGACCATCTTGGCTCTGCTGGCTGAGACAGGTCAGGAATGTTTCGCTTAACACTAGTTTTCTCTGTCTGAAGACTTGAAATGATTGATAGTACCATGTTAGCTGTGTGGGTTTAGTCAAGCATGGCTGTGGAAAAAATGTGTAAGTTATCTGTAGTGGATCCCCCACCACTCTTTACCTTTTGTTCAGCTCCCTTTGCACCCCTTTCTGCTACTGTGTCCTATAGACATTTGGCAGCAAATGTGTTTGCTTTTTTCCACCATGAGTATTTATTGAATCGGCTGCAAGACCAGGAAATCCCCCACCATATCAGAGGTCAAGGCTTATCATAAAGCTTTAACATTTTTAAATGATACACCTCATTCCATGAGATGTCTGTTGTAAGTAAAGAACATTATTTCAGTCAATTTTCTTTAAGTGGCTGTTGCTTCAAAAACAGCATCTCTTGCTTGTTCATGCCTGTGTCTCTGTGTAGCTGTGAACAGCAGCTGTAGCAAGAGCAGAATAACTTAAGAACTTTGGTCACACTCTGAAGCGCTGAAGTGAAAAAATATTTCATTTATGTTGTGAGAGTGGAACAGCCAGCTTCTCTTCCAAGGAGAATAAGCACAAAGCTAAACTGAAATTACTCGCTGCTCATTTCCTTTGCATTCAGCAGTAGAGCCTGCTCATGGAGGGCCGGTGTTGCCGAGTCGCTGATTATGGTTTGCTTTGTTACAATGGTGAGAGGTGACGAGTATGAATAATGCTGAGGTCTAAATGTGTATAATTCCTACGCTGTCTTTATTCTCATGGATATGTGGGAGCTTGCCACGTCAACAGCAATGCCTTCCTCCCCCTATCATCCCTATCAGTCATTTCTAAATCTATTTGCATATGAATCCTTATGGGAATCCCTTGCAACACTGGGGCTGACCTGCTAACAGTAGGTCTCCTAGGCTTTGTCATCTTGCCACACATAATAGCTAAATAATCCTGCCTGCAAGAAAAAGACCTGCATGCTGAAGGAAAGGGCAGATGAAGGTTCTTGCACTGAGTAACTGCTCAGACAGGCACACTGGTGCAGAGTGACAGATCACGGAAAAGCTATGAAACTGCTCCCAACTTCATGACATGCAGATCCCACCTAGTAAAGTGCACTAGGCATTGGTGACACTCACTGTGTTAGGAAAGGGTCCACAGTGTCTACTCTGCTGGAGACTCTTCTGTGTTACCCTGCCTCCTAAGATGTATTGCTGCTGGCAATCGCAAGTGGTTAATGAAGTTGTTTCTTCACTTTAAGCTAGATGTGTTACTGGGTCTTGGACATAAGATAACGGCACCTGACAACTATGCTAAAGCATGGCTGCAGAAGCCTTGTCTGAAGGCTCAGTTGGTAGGACAGTGTTCTGTAGTACGGAAGGTGCAGGTTTCAGATAGGTGGCATCAGACAGTGTCGTGCTAAACACCACTGGGGATTTGGAACTCTTATTTCTGCAGAAAGTGGAGTTTCACCAACTGTCTATTATAGCTATTCCACCACACACAGCAATAAGAAAGCAGCATTGTGGCGTTTGTAAAGCACTTAAACATTGAGGTTACTAAGCCTGCTATCACTACACCTTCTGACACTCTTTTCTTCTGGGGCTTCCTGAGATTTTTTTTTTGTGACATAATTTTGGCCAGATCTATTTACTGAAATAATTGGGGTAAATTTTTTCCTCTTGTCCTCCCAGTTTACCTATCTATCTTAAAATATTTGTAGAGAATTTAAACCTTACTAGCAACCAGACAGATTTTTTCTAAATGTCCTTATGCTGATTGTAGAGATCACTTTGCTTCTGTGACTTGAGAGTTGTTTAATAAATTGCTTATTCATGTAATCTTAGGCTCTGGAAGTGTTCTTATAACAATTTAACTTCTGTTTTTGTCTCCAGTGCAAAACCTTGTAAATGAATATTCGCTTTCTGAAAAAATTTCCTCATTATTTTGGAGTGGATTTTCTGTGTGTTTTTTGCCATTATCACTGGGGTATGAGGCCATCTGTTCTGCCCTTCTGAAAGCAGGACTTCTGAAATAAAAGTAAAATAATTGGGAATTATTAAATCATTAATAAATTTACTGCTTTTTTATTTCTCCTCTGCTAAAACAACTTATAATGCATTCATGTAAATAAATGGTCACAGTTTTGGTTGGTGGTGTTTTTATATCTTAAATTATTTGCACTGCTAATTTTCTGTTTTTCCTGCTTTGGGCATGACTTGGGAGAACACACTATTGACTTAAGGATGCTTAGAGTTTCATATGCAAATAGTTTCACTGGCTTCAAAGAAAGTATTGATGTGTGAAAGTTATAGTTCTGTTTTAGTCTTTACAGAGGCAGTGTTATTGTTTATGTTCTTTGAAACCTTAGAGGATACAAATTGCACATCCTTCCTAGGCAAACTATTCTAAAGCCATACTACACCTGAGGGTAGATGTCAAAGCTTGTGTCTTTTGCAGTGATATTAGTCCTTGCTCTTTCTGTTCACATCAGAAATAGCAGTAAGTATTTCAAGACTATTACAATTTTTCCAGTTCTCCATTCCCCTCCTAGTTTCTTGCTGCTCAGTCCCACAATATTATTTTAAATTAAAGAATTTAGTGCCTGACAGGCCTTGTGCTGTATTCTACTTGGGACAGGAAGACATACTGGGTGTTAGCTTGTGTCTGTTACCATCCTTTCACTGTGGTCAGAACAGCAAACTTCATGTCTCAAATTCAGGTATGGGTTTTATTTGTATGTCTAGACGCTATATTTTTATCCAACAGGGAACAGAAGTGTGTAGTTGTTACTTATTTCTAAAAGTAGCTGATTAAAATTAGAATGAACTAATAAAATTTTCCAACAATCAAGACTCAGTCTTGGAGTATATTATTGAAATTCTGAGGATTTAAATCTATAGGGGAAAATAATGGAAGAGTAGATACAGTATTTATAATTTTGTAAACAAGGAAACCGTTCCTAAATTGTACTCTTTGTGGTAAAAGGGGGGAAAAAAAAAATCGGTCCAAGATTGAGATAAAGAATAAGTAATGAGTGGTAAAACCTGATATTCTTTAACAGCCAGCAAAAAATGTTCTTTCTGGTGGTCTTTAGGGAATATGATATTGCTTTAAAAATACTGGAAATGTACCCTACTGTTAGTCCTGTTAAATGATGATATTGGAAATAGAATAAGAAACACTTTTGTTTCATGGATATTCTATTACTTAACATATAACGTCAATCTGTAAGACAGTGCCTGGGCAGTACGCAAAGACAATCGGAAAACATGAAGGACCTTTATGCTCCTTTGCCTTGAGAATCTTCTTTTTCCTAGCCTTAACAAAACAAGGTAAAAACTGATGGATTGTTCTTTATTTCCTGGTGGGGAAAAAAACATTTATAACATCAAAGACAACAGGAAAAAATTCTACTGTTCCAGTAATATGGTGTTTTGGGGGCCAAAAGAGCTAAATTGAGTACAGTGTTTTTTATGGGCTGTGACTTTCTTTGTAGCTAATACCTGGAAACTGTTCTACAGAGATTTTGCAGTCTTCAGGTTGTATGGTGGAAGCTGTGCATACATTTTGCAGTCCAAGACCAGATATATGTTTTTGCAAATATGGTATACATGTATATGTAGATGCTTTTCATAACAGAAGTTGTCAAAACCTACCCAAATTGCTGAATAAAATGAATCCCAGTCAGAACTTTTAAGGCTTTGTGTTTCTTTGGCCAATAACCAATTTCCTTTTACTGGAAAGGCCCAATATGTGCAAAGATCCCGCTAGAAATGGGGGCTCCATGCTTTGTCCCAGAAGAGATAGGTCTGACCATTGAGGGAGAGTCAGAGTCATGAATTAAAAAAGTGTGAATTATATTTCTAATATTAGATTATGCACTAAATGAGAAATATGGAAAACATATTTCCCTAGCAATCTCTCCAAGAGAAAGTAGACAACAGCTTAGGAAATCTGTAGAGGCTTGCATTGCTGTTATCTAACTGCAGGACAGTTTCAACATGGATAAAACACTCTGCTCTGCATGGATTTTTAACTCAGCCTTTTGCCAGAACAAAAATGGGATTAATTGCAAAAATAAGTACCAGTGTAACTTTATTTTTCACACAGATTTAATTTATTGCTGTTTTTCCGAAGACCTTTAGTTCTTTCAGTGTGTACATATCTTATCTCCTCCACTGACAAGATGTTATTTTTTGCCCCTCAAAAGTGTAATTATATCTGATAAATAGTAAATCAAATGCAGAAAAATTATTAATTTAGGTTAAGTGATTTGATGAAAAAAAATGCTAATGAGACATTATATTTTGTATTGAAAACACTTATCTAGACCATATGGATGCAGATGCTAATGTATATGGAGACTTGCACATCTAAAGAATCCCGTTGAAACCTGTTCAGTCTTTTATTTCTAGAAAGCTTTATTGTTGATAAATGTACTTTGACATACTTTAAACTACCAAAGAGACGGAATACTGATAATAACCAGGCAGTGCTTTCTGAAAGTCCAATTAAAAAAAACTTATAAATTTTAATGAAAAACTTTTTTTTTTTTTGAAGCCTGAGTGTGAGAACTCTTTGAAATGCTTTTGTTCTTCTGCAGAATGTACCTTTGCAAGTAGAAGTTGTCATTAACTGAGTATGATCTTTAAATGTCTCCCAGCTTTAAATTACATGTAAGTTGACAGTGATACAAGTCAATGTGACTTCTAAATTAGGTTTTATTTGGTAAATGTGGAAATTCAGAACTCGGGTCGAAACTGGTCCTGTATATTCTTCACAATGCAGGATATGTCACACTGCTACACTTTCCATTTTTCTTTATTTGAATTATTAGAACCACAGAGCAAATAGCTGCTGTTTCTCTTGAGAATCAGTATTTTGCACCTGAAGCCTGGCTCTGGCTTTGCATACCTTTTCCCAAGCATGATGGAGGAGGAGGATGTTTGATATGAAGTACAACAGAAATTTTGCACCGGCTATAAAAATCCTTTTCATTCATCTTCAGCTACTGAGGTTATGTGCCACTTCTATCCACCTTACTGTAACACCATCTCTTCAGTCTCCTGATGCAGAAAAATCAAAGGTCAGGCTAGGTTTTTCTCTTGCTTGGTGTTCGATCATCTAGTTGATATGGGTTAATGATTAAATCTTTTTATGCAAGAAAAGTGAAAGAAAATAAACACAAAGCAACGAAATCTACTACCCCAAAGATGTATGTGTGCACTTTCCCCTCTCCCCTTGTAGCACAATGTGAAAGTATGCTTGGAAACCGCAGTGATCAGACCCAACAACAAAAAAAACCAATTCAGGGTAATAGAAACCTGTTCTGCTATGGCAAACAGACAAAAGCAGAGGAAAGTCTGCTAAAGCAAACATCTTGGATTGTGGCAGCAGGACTTGAAAGACTGGACCTGCCTAATGACAGTCTGCAAGTCCTTGCTGAATGAATTTGTACAAAGCGCTAATGAAGACAAACAGTCTATTTCGGCGTTGCTGGAAAGCTCCCATTCAGCTAACAGCTGGCAGGAACGTTGGCAGTCAGAAGACAGAAGCAAGTGACAAATAACTGAGTGTGTGGAAAAAATGAGATGACAATGAGCTGATTTCTCATTAGCACTTCTTTTCTTCTTTAGATATTCTAAACGCATTGTTCAGGGTTGGTTGTACCGGTCTCCTACATGCCAGTAAGTCACCGCAGATGGGAAGCTGCTGCCCGGGTGGGAGGGCAGTCCCTCTCCACGGGAGCCAGGCACTTTGCATCCCCAAGTATGCACCGCGCTCTGCGCTCTCCAAGTGACTGCTGCGGGGCCCGAGAAAAGCAAAACCTGTACGAACAGGGTTGATGTGAAGTGTTAACAGACTTCTTGCTTTGATTACAGAGAAAGCCATTTTAATGAAAACTAGAGGAAGGATTACTGTCAACAGTAACTCTGACAGAATACTTTAAAATGTATTATCAAAATCTTCACAACTTTTGTGTGTTCGTTTTCTTTGGATAATGGGAATGATGAAATAACTAATTTAGAAGCAAGGAGAAATGTTACAGAACTTCCTGGGGGAGGCCTGTGGCTGTAGACCAGGTCTCTCAGAAGTGTAAATGGCCCTAGACTTGCAGTGCTTTGGGTTCAGCTTCACATCTAGTGTGCAAAATAGGACAATTTGGTACAGTAGTTGATTTTCACTCTAGAAACTGGAATCCAATATAAATGCGACTTTTGCAGCCAAACTATGATGTCTTCAAGTGGCTGAAAGCTGTCTGAGATTTGGTGTTTGGTTCCAGCATTTTACCTCCCTTCCTTCCCCTGACCCCATCTCTATCAGACTTGCTATGTGCAGTCATGCTTTCTTTTCAGTTTGGTCATTGATATAAACTCAGGGGTACAAAGCAGACAAGTCCTACAGCGGCATTCTGTTGAGCTTCTTGCAGCTTTCCTAGCTTCTTCACTTAAAGCAAGAGATTGGATTGGGCGATGCTTGCCGGTGATATCCATATTTGACTATGATGAGAATTTAAATCTGAAAGTGGAATGTGGGAGTTTCTGCTTTTTAAACTTGTGTGGTCAGTCCAGCTGAATATGAGAATTTTTCAGTTTTTAGAAATGCTTGTGTTGGATGTGGGTGGGTTGTTTTTTTTTTTGTTTGGGTGTCTTGTTCCTTCCCCCTTCCCTCCAAATCACTGGACAACTTGTCCCGAAGTGTTTTTCATACTTGTAATGCAGGAATTTTGCACAGTTGTGGGAACCTGGGATACCCCAGTAATACCTGGAATCATGTTAGAATAGCAACTAAACAGAAGATCTGTTTACTGGGGCTCCTTTTAGCGCACTCAGCTGCGCTTGGGGAATGAAGCACCTGCTTCTTCTGCCTAGTCATGCTATTGGAGATGTTTATATTTCTCCAAGTAGAAGTTCAAATTTCACAATACAGCAGAGATGATGTAACTTCAGGCTGCTGTCAAAAGTCTCTTTTCGTGTGTCTGCTTCCCTGTCTTTGTGCAGGTTTTGGTCTGAGCACCGAGCCAGCTGTGCTGCAGCCTGAGGCCTTACACTCCCAAGGGGTGCCTTTCTTCTGCTGCTTGTCATCTTTCCACTTACCTGCAGAGAGGCTACCACGGGGCGGAGGAACCTGGGCACACCGATTTCCACTACTTCATTGGCAGGGTCCTCTGCCAGGCTCATCTTGTGTTTGGATGGGTGCTGATGCTGCCACAGCTGGTCATTGCAACTTCCCTTCCTCCTTTTCAAGCTGATTTTTTGACATGTTGTGGTCTTATGGAGACCCTGAATGGTCAGTGATAAAGCAAAAATCCTAAATAATAATAAAACCCTGTAACATCTAAAACCCCAAAAAACATCCTCAGAGGTAATGTATTTTCCTGCTAATAAGCCCAGTGTTCCTGAGAAATGCTAATGGGTGCTCTATTATGTGCTGTATTATGTGGGAATTTGGGTCTCTATCTTAGCGATGTATCTATCCGTGAATGCACACTGAATCGGCCCCTTTCTCCTCTGAGTCAAAATACGTAGTGACAGTTCATGAAAATAATTTCTGCTGACAAGAAGTATGCTAGGCAGTAAAAGAAAAGCTGTGCTTCAAGCAATGAACAGGGTCTGGTTCAGCCTTTGATGCTTTCCAGGATGGCATTGAATCATACTTTTTTTGCACAGTGAGTGCATAACATAACTTCTTAATAAGTAAACGTAGTTGCAGTGTTACCTTTTTTAAGGATTCTCAGGTTGGTTGTGTGTAATTTGTTGTAAAGTAGCTCTGTATCCTCACAACCTTTGCTGTTAACACATCTCACTGACTGCACAAATATTTATTGATTATGAAATTTGTTGAATTATAGTTCAATAATTTAGCACCTTGAAATCCTAGGCCATACTGGCACTGAAAAAATTAAGCTTGAAGTAATATCCTCTCCTTGGATAACTGGTACCCCATTCTGCAAAGACTGAAGACCACTCTACTTCTATTTAAGTGATCAACTTCTGATTGATTTTTAGAGCATTACACCCTGAATAGAAAATATATGGATAAATAAATATAATGGAATGAGTATTTCAATATTAATCACGAAAATAAACTAATTAAAGAAGTAATGAGCAAAGGGTTATGAAGATAAAGAAGCATGCGTATGGGGTTAAATCCCTGCCTAAGATCATAGTTCTTTGCTTCCTGGCCCTGCTGCGGATTACCTGTGTGTCTGCCTTTTTAGTAAAAGAAATGGATAATGTAAGTGGTTCTCTGTTATTTTTTGTTTTGTTTTTTTTTTGTTTCCTGTTTTGAGTTGTTTTCTTTTCTAATTTAAATTGCAAAGTTCTTCAGCTACAGTATCTTATTATTAGTATGTATGCCAGGTAGTATACTCTGGGGTCCTCATTTTGTTACAGACTCAAAATAGTACTGTATAAGTGTTTCTGTAAAAGATCTCAATGGGAAGATACAGGTTTTAGTACTGCACATCTCAGATGAATTTTGAGAATGCTGCTTCTTTCGTGGTGTAAGTGATTTTGATAGGTTCCATCATTCTGGCTGGCCATAGTCACTTCTGTTGTCATTTTGTTTTGAAGTACAGTTTTTGCATTCAGTCTTCACCAAAGGAGAAACAGTTGTGCAAAGTCTTGGATGATTACACTAAAGGGAAATTGTCTGAGGCTTGTCTCATCTGAAACATACCTACAGCATCTTGAATTCTGTCGACTGCTCATGTGTGGTTGAGACTATCAAGATCTTCCCAGGTTAGACTTGCAGTTTGCAAGCGGTTTGAGCTATGATCCTGAAGATTTAAATATATCTAGGTTACAAGAACTGGAATAATATGAAATCATTGCTGTAAGTGAGAAGACAAAAAGCATATATGGAAGGAAAAAAAAATCTATAAAGTTGGTTGATTTTGATGGCAGAATAAGAGATAAGCAGTTAGGCACATAAGCCTTTTACTGGGAATAAAACAGAAGAAACAAATTTGAAATTTCAAGATATAAACTCATAGTCTGTCAACAGAAATAATGCCATAAAGAATTAAAAAAAATAAATCTCTTCTATTGTAAGAGCCCTGTCTTTCCGTAGTGCATGTTGTGTAATAAAGGATTTTCTTTTCTCTGTGTGGTCCCATTTGATTACAGTGCTAGGAGTGCCTGGCTGCATTCCATGTGTATAACTAATTGCAGCTTTGGTTTCAGATTGCAGTGGGGCCATGCTGCCGCTACCCCTTGCACTGGTTCACATCTTTAGATGGCTTGCCACCATGCCAGCTGGTGAGTGAATGGAGCCTTTCGCAGCAAGCCTAACAGGCATGAACGGTCGAGCCATTGTCCCTGTTGGCTCTCTAGTTAACCTAGTGACAAACAAGGTTGGAGCTGCTGCAGTTGACATTCTCTTTATTGCCTGTGTTTTCAGTGTAAACACTGTGTGTAAAGGGATTTTATCTTTTTGGCTAGCTCATTTCTGTTTCTTGCTGGTTTTGGAAGGAAAGCGTTCTTTCTGAAGAGGTACCAGTAAAAGCTGCTATGTTTTAAGCTCATCTGCTTACTTCTAGTTTCCAGCAAAGTAGACAGTTGAATACCTCAGGTTGTGTGTTCAGGTTCCAGGTTTTAAATTTTTTTTTATTCCCTCTGAGGTTCAATTCTCTCTACTCACATAAATGATTTCTGCATTGCATGTGAAGTTGTTACACCAGGCTATCTCTTCCATTCTTGCCTGCTTATAGGTATGTGTTTCTGAACTGTTGTTTTTTTTATATAGTATACAAGCTTAAATAAAATCAAAGAGGAAAAAAAGATCTATTTTCTTAAAGGGAAATGTAGTAGATGTAAAAATATAAAGACTTATTTTTAATACCTTCTTTGATAGATACAAATAGTAGCAGAAAATGTATTCTAACTAGGAAATTCTGTAGTAACAGAGAACGTCCTTTCTGTAAGGAAGTTTCAATTCCATACATATGAACCATTTTTTTCTAAAAAAAACCTGCTATTCCTCATATTAAATTCTAAAAGGTAAACTAACTTTAGGTAGTGTGTAATAAAAAAAAGTAATCAGAAATTTAAATAAAGTCAATCTAGCATTTTAAAACTATGCATGTTTTCATGAATGCTTTTCCTTGTCATGATCTCTAAAAAGAGGTTTTTTTTAAACTTTTTCTGATCTCAAGAAGGAAATAGGAGCATGTGCCAGCTTTTCATTTCCCTATTTTCTAGTTTTTGCAAAATCAAAGAAGAAAAAGTGAGTCAAAAAAGCTAAAGCAACATCCAGCAAAACTGCTCACTGACAATGTTGTGATTTATGGAGCCAGGATAAACAAAAGCACAGCTCTAGCAATTGCTTTTCTTCTGTAATGAATTGTGTGTAGTACAAAACAAACAACCCCCCACCCCAGCTGCACCCCCCC
>Ga0065711_1039685_pt1 | contig 17585 bp, 6 predicted proteins | sample Hoacrofraction12_FD_59098 | JGI IMG/M metagenome (GOLD analysis project Ga0065711, IMG submission 59098) | Hoatzin crop microbial communities from Cojedes, Venezuela - Epithelial fraction 12 v2 (version 2) | ecosystem: Host-associated > Birds > Digestive system > Esophagus > Crop | place... | reverse complement strand
TTTTTTTTTTTTTTTTTTTTTTTTTTTTTTTTTTTTTTTAGAAAACAGAATCTCGAGTTACGAGGAAGGAAAGCCCGATCTTTCATCCGGAGGGATTTAGAGATACATTACAGGCTGGCGCTCTGCAACTGTGCGGAGTCAGACCTTTCAAACCTTTGAACTTTCTTCTCTCCAAATTTCTTCCTTACTTCCAAAAGTCCAAAAAAGAAATGCACGTATGCAGAGTCTAGAATTTCTCGCTGATTAAATGCTTGCAAAACAAAAAAGAAATCCCACTTTTTTATCTTTACATGCTTCAGAGTTTCAGTGTTTGGGGTGGGGCTTTTTTCCCCCCATTTGACAATTAGAAATTATTTTTGGCTGCTGTGTAGCTAGCAAAGGTTAATTGGTCTTGCTGCTGTAAAATACTGAATTCTGATCACTTGATTAATGAGGTGTCAGAAGCCACAAGTAACCAACACATTTTTGAAGGAAAAACACTGAAATAAAATGTACTTTTAAAGATTTAATGTTGCTCCCACTCCTCTTCCCACCATAGAAGAGGCAGCTGTTTCAAAGGCAGTTTAATTTTCAGCCCGCTCAGAAAAAATACAATAAAAAAAAAAAATCACTACTCCAAATCAATTAAGCCTAGAGAGAGAACCCACAAAAATTTTTTTGTGGGGTGTAACCCCTTTAACCTCTGAGAGCACGAAATGAGAAATTCTTGGGGCCAGGTCTCTGGCTGGCACAGAGGAAAGCAATGCAATCTTCCATGAGCCGGGAGTCGGACCAATCCAGCGTGCGGTGCACACTTCCTAAATTCCCTACCTGCTTCCTCCACTTCTATTTCTATCCTCAACAACAGCATAGAATACATATATTGGGATGAATCCTCAGCTAAAAAAAAAAAAATAAAACAATCTTTCTTTGGGGAGTTTAAATAGGCTCCATGCAATTTTAGGGAACATAAGTTTCATGTATATTTGTCTTATGTCTGCAATGAAAAAAAAAATGTGGCAAATAGTATTACGCTCCCATTTGACTCCACTCAGGAGCAAACTGATCTTTCTCTATTTGTGGTATAGATGCACTTTGTCACAATAAACCACTGTATATTATGTTTATATATGTCCTTCAGGCATGTCACAACAGTTTGGCATTCTGAGTTGCTCTACCACTGTGTACATTAAATAGTCATGTAGTTACATTAAACAGTGGGGAGTTCACACTTCACAACCACTCAGTGTTTTAAAACAGATGTGGGCTGTCTGCTGTCAGGCTGTAATAGAAAGACTTAGGAGGATCTTGGTGGGAATTTAATCTCCAGATGATTGAACGCTCCCCAGCGTCTTTCCACCAGAGCTCCCCTCCTCCTGGAACCCCAATTTTGAAGGAGGAGGATGTAAATAAATAAATAACCGGGACCTACAACTTTGGTACCACTGAGAGCAGAGCTGGGAAGGGAGGGGGGAGAGGGGCGATTCGGAATTCGGAGTACTTTGTGGCTCAGAATATTTTTGAGTGGGGTGGGCTAGAAAGAGTACCCAGGGATTTACTGACAGGAGAATTTTTGACAGTTGATGGACAGATGAATTCCGTCATGGAAGCGTTAGTCGAAAGCGGCAAGGCCAGATGGAAACTCACAGCTTGTCTTTAATATTAATTTTCTCCCCCCTCCTCTTTTTTTTTTTTTCTTTTGCAGGAGATCAGAATTCCCTAATTCCCTAAAATGTTTCAATGCATCTTGAGGTATTATTTTTCCAATGCCTTTACCCACCTACTCTTAATAAGAAGCGCTCCTTTGTGTTAATGTTATTTTTTTCTCTTTCCTCTCTGCTTATTCCCCTGCCCCCCCAAGAGTCAAAAGAAATCAAGGAGAAAGAAAAAAAATAAATCAGTATAGCTACACAGCTGTTAAAGAGTCTGCCTGGGTTAAAACACACATAGATGAGTAATATCTTAACATTACAATATTTTAAAGATACAGATGAATCTGGTACACTTAGTGAGTTTGAGAAGAACCAAATAAACACCTGAAAGAAATGAACAATCAGGAAGGAAGCCCTAATGACATCACCTATTTTTTAACAGAGGAAAAAGCCACAGAAATGGGAATGCAACTTTATGTCGCCTTCCAGAGAAGATTTTTCAGCAGTTGCGCAGAAAGAGGTCTCTCTCAATTAAAACAATTCGATACGACAGAGAATCAAATACCAGCCAACAAACAAGTCACACATTTCTAGATTTTTCTTCCATATTTGTTCACAAGCTTGACTGACTGAACATCTTTCTTAAAATCAAAATTGACTCCTAACATCCCACAGTGGGACTTCAAAATAAAAAAAAAAAAAAAAAGGAAAAAACAATGTTTGAACAGCTTCATTTCCTAAATATATACTTGTGAAACTGATGTAAATAGACAATGATGGTTATGCTGAAAAAATTTATGCTACCATCCTCCTTTTCAAAAGTCCTATATTCAGCTGGGAATAAACCATATGGTTCTATCATAATTTAGCACGTAGGATCCTATGGATATTTACTCAGTAGAATTCCAAGAGGGAAGGAATAAATATTTTTTCCAGCTACTCTAGTGAATCAAATTACATAGATACAAAATTAAAAGATATGTATACAAAAGTGTCAAAAGACTTGCAGAAAGGATCTCCTTCTCCAGAAAACTCATTGGACAAATCTTTAATGTTCCTAAAAAAAAGGACACTCATTCTAGCTTTGCAATCTCAGTGAGCAAGTTCAGAGATATTCTCTGGTAACAGTATTGCTCCAATCTAGCTGCATATTAACAGGCTTGAAGATTATTATTTCACATTGAAATTAGAACATATGCACATCTTGTATATTTGTTTTCTTCTCAATCTTGGTTATGTGCAAACATTTGCAATGTAAGATGATTGATGTGCAGTATGATGCCCTTTTGTAATTGCAGTAATTAAACATTTGGCCAAACTGCTAAAATCAGAGGTATACAACGGAACTGTAGTTTGGGGGAAGAACAAAATACCACTTTAGTGCTGCAGGCGCACTCCTTTCCAGAGATCTGCTTGAAGCACTACTCGAACAGAAGTAATTGTTTGCACAGACCTTCAACTTGAGCAGCGGTTCCCTATAACCGGAACTGTAATTTGCATGTTACAATCCAAAATTTGGGAAATGTGCAAGGATCACGCATAGATGATGCAAGAAACAATTATTCAAATGTAATGTAAGCACCATGCCTAGCTAAAGCATCTTGCGCGTATGACCTATGATTGTTTCATCATGCATGCACTACCTTTGCATTTTTGCTAGACTGAGACCCCTCCTCCTAAGAACAGTCACGTTCACTTGCTGCTTCACTCCAGCGGGATTCTGCCCTCACTGACAACAGATTCCAAATCCAAGAGTCTTGCAAACCTTCACAAGCTTATGCTGCAAATTTAAGGGAACAAAACAAGCTAGAAAAGAAAACACAACAATCTAAACTGGATCTAAACCAAGGAGTAGCTCAAACTGTAATCTCACATCCCAACACCCATGACTGTGAATCTGGAAACGAATCCAAACCCTGTGGCTCAGACACATCCTTCTTCACAGCTGCAGTTTTCACATAGTTTCGACACAAAAACAGCAACATTAGCCACCCACACAGGTCAGGAAGTCCTCTCAACCTTACTAGCAAATCTAGTCCTATTTTTGAGTCTGGAAATGTACCATCTTCCTTCTCCAGTCATCACCCTATCAATCTCCCTGATTTATACAAACTTTATGATTTAAAGATTTTTGCATGTACCTTAATGCAAAGGTTATGAATTTCGATCTTCCTCCATTGTTAACAGAATACAACTGCCAAGAACCTTAGAGATGGGTCCCACTGTGTTACAACACTTCTCCTGTGGGCAACAATCTCACAGATACATTTAAATCAGTAACTGGGATAGCCCCAGAAACAAGGTACCCACCAAACCAATGAATGATCCACAGTTAAACAGGAACCACATCCCATAGTGGTATTCATCAAGAGACATCTCAAATTGACAACTGCCCAAACTAAATCAGTTCATTTTAAGCATGCATGAAAAGATCTGCAGTTTTAAACCTGAGACCAATTTTGTCACAGTCAGAATTGCACACGTCTTGGATAACAGAGCAAGGATCTCATCTGTAGAAACACTTCTGATTCCACTCAATGATATAACCTTTCAGTCACTGATCTAGATACCCCTCAGCATTAACAGATCATCCTAAATTAAAAGACTACTTCTTGACAAACCACTGCTTCTTTGTCAGCAGAGGATTTTTTCATCATAAAATGGGTGACTAAGAAAAGGTGTCTGACCCATCTTCGGCAAGGGATACAGTCTGTGAAGAAGAGAATGAATCAGGACTTAATCCCCTAGAGCATAGCTATTAGATGGGTAACAACCAAACCTTCATCACCCCTGGTGCAGTGGGCATAACGAGGCAGAACTGAATCATCAAGCACTGGGAGATGGCCGAGGGGGGGATTCCCAGAAGAGGGGCAGTAAAGAAACTTCCCCTAAATAGGCCATCTGATCACATACGGATCAGCAACCAAGTCAGCACTTGGTTCAGATTTCAGCCTAAACCGCTGGGTAAGCCACGGAGACATAGAAAGCTTCATGAAGTCTGTACGTAGCTAAACCTCTCATCTTGTGAATCACTGCGATAACTCTTTGCATAGCAAAGGCAAAACAAGCAGAATACAATCAGGGCACACAGGGCTCTGAGGTAGAACCCTCCCAGTTGCACAAGTTCTAATGGACACTAGGCATATACCATCTGTTATTTTAGGGGAAGGGACTCAGTCCTGTTACGCTGTCATTTTGAATTCTTTCTGTGGGTGCAAAGGACAGTGCATCAAATTGCTGTGATTCATCACAGAGATGGTTGCATCTCACTACTGCTATACATTCAGGAATTGAAAGATTACTTTGCAATTAAAAGGTGTCATATGCAGCAACAAACATCATTACTGTATATCTCTTCCTTTGAAGGATCCCAGGTTGTTTTTAAACCTCAATGATTTGAAGTTTAATCAACCCTCCTCATAAAAAGGTATCAAAATAATTTATTTGCATGGAAGAAAAAGAAAAATCCCTATTATCATTTTCAGTGACAACACCTAAACTGAATTATCAGGTCTTAGGCTTTAAGCACCAGCAGAAGAATCTGGACAGAGCACTAGTCACAGACAGCAGCAGGATAAACAAAAACCAAACCATTAATTCTCATCCCCACATTATGAAAAATCCAAAGCAACAAATACAAACAAGAATAAATCTGCATTTAATCCTTCGAGAGCAAAAGGTATGCAGCTGCAGAGACCTTTTCCGTAATTCCATCACTGTTCGTAGCCACACAGCAGTGGCTACACCCTCGCTGAGACTGAGCTTAGCCCCAGGCTAGTCGTTGCCCTCCTACCCCCAAGAGCTTCCCAGAGGCACCGGTGAGACAGTCTGAACAGCCCAGACGGCAAACACAGCCAGCACCAACACAGACCAAGAAAGAGCCCAGTCCTAGTCTGGCACCGGCGTTTCCTCTCGCCTTTCTGCCATCATCACAGCTCAGTTCCCACAGCTGCCTCAAGTGCTTCCCACCCTCTGAAGTTATCCCTTTGCATGCTGCAGCGTGAATCAGAAGGTAGATTTTTTCCAAGCCCATTCTATTTTCAAAGACTATTTCTATTTCCATTTTATTTTTTTAACAAATTGCTGCTTCTCTTTATTCTCAGTACCCTTTCTTTGACCTGTATTCATGTGCTCTATACAGGGTGTGGACATTGCAAGCGGTGACTGAAAGGCAGTTTTCTGTCTGTCCAGCATTGACATTGGTATTCATCGGGTGATTTTTTGGTGGAGGTGGGAAGGGTTTGGTGTTCTCCTAAGGACTTATTTTTGCCCTCACATTAACACCACGTGACAGCTCTTGCCTGCCTGATTGCTGTCCTCCACCCTAGAGCTGGCTGCATTTCAACAGGGTCATGTCTCTCTTGCAAAACTCTTTTGGGATGACACATGCCAAATACTATAAGTTAGACATTATTATTAGATGTGGTTATATATTATTAACAACAGGAATGTGTCTTCAAATGCAGTCTTTCAAAGCATTTGATAAACAGCCACTAAGTATCAACCTGCTATGCCTCTCCAAGGTAAACATTTCCCTCCAAGACCCTGTTGCAGTTGTTAGTGGAAGGCAGAACCGAGGCACTGATTTTCTTCCCCATTTTGTTGGTTACCTCATAGAAAATCAGGTCTCTCAAGTCCTGCTTTCTTGACTGTCACCACCTATGCAGTAAGGAAAATATCCTGCGAAGCAGTAAGAGCTCAAAACTCCTTCACAAGCTCCCTGACTCCTGAAGTGAAGGTCACTGTTCACTGCTGCACTGAGCAAGCAGAGAAAGAAAAAAAAAGCCAGTGTTGTTAAGTTCAGGCATAAGCTGATGCAAGCAGGCACAAGGTGATTGACCATCACCAAATTACTGACAGAAGCATCACTAGAAACAGATATTTACTTGAGGAAGGAGGAAGTAGGAACCATGAGAAAGTAATTTACTTGGGGTCACAAAAAAAAAAAATCTCTGAACTGTGCTGTAACACACTCAGCTTTTGGTTTCAGGCCCTGTAGCATTATCTTACTCGTTGTTTTTTTTAATAACCATGAAGTGATACTTCAATGTATCTACCTACAAAACCTAGATGAAAATGCGCTCCTCGTAATGGTGATAATTTACAGTGCAGTCAGCCAGCTATTCTATTAAAAGCTTCAGTTTGCCCACTAAATCCTGCCCTAGTCAAGAGAAGATCAGCAAGCAGTGTTTACAGACTTCTCAGCTAACTTGCCTTTTTTTTTCAGTTCTGCAAATGGAAAAATCTAGACCTATTTGCCACATATTTACGTTCTGCTTTGTTGGGCTTTTTTTTTTTTTTAATGATATTTCTATACTGCAAGATCATCTCATCAACCCCAGCCTTAGGGTTTGAGCGGGTTTAAGCATTCATTTTACATCTTCTGACATCTCTGCATTGCGTTTACACAGTGTTTGTCATTCATAATCCTCCAAGACTACTTTCTTCTATGTTACTTTCATCTGGTCCAATGTTTTAATCCAGGGTGTAGGACCAGACCCATTCTCTAACACCTTAAAACCTCAGGCCTGGGTCATTCATAAATACTAGTTGGCCAGAATGTCCTTTCCACCTCCTGGGACAGGACCATTCTGGACACCCAAAGACTCTGAACATAAGTGAGATTTCCTTGTTATTAATGCAGTAAATTATGTGTAAGAAGGCACTGACCAAGTTAGTCCCGTTGAAGCGCTGTAACAAGAATTTCTTGCTTTTGGGTCTCAGTTCTACTTCTAACTTCACACAATCCAGCAATCAATCTCTTCGATGCCAATACCCCCAGATATTTGGGAGAGCTTAGATCAAAATCTCAATCTCTTTCTCTCTGTATTTTTTTTAAACTGAAGTAAATAAATAAGTTATGTTTAATAATTGCATAAACATTCCTTAGCTATAATAAGGAGGTTGCGGAAAAGGGCGGGGGGAAAGCAAAGAAGAGAAACTTGAGAGTTCACATGAGAATGGAGCAATAAGAGGCTAGCTTCAAAATTAGAAGTCCTGTGCCAAATGCATTACAAAGAATCCACAGATGCATGCATTACAGAAAGCTGAAATCCAGAGGACGATAAGCCAGATGTCTGGGCATGCAGTAAGTAGTAAGGAACTAACATTACCCTCAGTTATGGCTAACCATCTGCAGTTCCGAGGTATATAAAGATGCTTACTGTTAAATATCAACAGGTTGTACTTCCCAGCCTGCGATAGAAGGTTCCATATGCAAACCTCTGATCTAACTGTCAGAAATTCCCCATTCCTACCTCCTGCTGCAATCCCCTCTGCTTTCAGGGTGGACAGGGCAGCAAAGTTTTACAAAACCCCTTTGCTAGAGAAGCACATCTTATCTGTTTACACAGAAACACTTCACAGATAAGACGCAACACAATGATCTTCAAAAATATCCAGCATACTACTTGCTTTTTGCAGTATTTATTGCTGCATATCCTGCAGGTTTCATAAAGCCACTGTGCTGCAGCGAGGCGTTCCCAATCCTGCCATGCAGGCCGACAACCTCCAAGGTGCATGATGCCAGCAGAACTCCAATGTAACAGGCTGCTCACTGAAGCCCCCTGACTCAGAGATGTACATTATACCTTTTGAAAGAAGGGAGGCAAGATTTACACCACTGCCACCTCCCCCAGTGACGATGGGACATCTATGTGAGGCAACAAATAATGGAGAAGGGCAAGTCAAAGGATTTGGTGAAAGGACTGTGAAAGCCCCATGTTTGTGAAACCAAATTGGCATACTCAGTATAGAATGAAAGACAGAGCTGGAAGGAATGTCAGAATGGGACTCAGTTTGTCATCTTCCACCACCACAGTATTTGTAAGTTTGTCTATTATTCTCTTTAAAAAAAAAAAGAAAACAAAACAAACCCAAACTCAAAATAAAGACCACTATACTCCCTTCCCAGGCTACCTAGCCAAAGGCTTCAGCATTACCTTTCCTGCTCTAGCAAAAGGAGCTGGACATTGGCACAGAGTTCTCCTTTCTACTGCCCTCTCCGTAAGGGAAGGAGGTGAAGAGTCCAGGCCTCCAACGTGGTGATAGTGCTGTCCGTACGCGTCTCTCACCACAGAGCATCTGTTCAACATTTACAGGGGGTTTGCACTGGTAGTTTTACAGCTGTTTAGGCATGTAAGTAGCATCTATACTTAAAAGACTTTATAAAGGGAAGGGTAGGGGGAGAGGGGAAGAGATACGAAGCAGAGAGACAGAGAAGGAGGAAGGTGGCCAGATGCTGGTTAAAAGCACGGATAACAATTCCCCCCTTTTAATGACCAGGATCTGTGTCCCTTAAAAATGCATTTGATTTTGCAGGCTTATTTCCTTCTTTATTAACATCATCCAGGAACTGACATAGGGAAAGGCAAGCGTTCTCAGCTAACACTTAGGCCATTTAACAATGATTTCACAAAGGAGTTTAACAGCGTTCAGCTGTGAAATCCTTAGCACTGACATCCACTTCTGCTTGTAGTCATGCAGCACCTCTCTGAGCTGGCCAGGTTTGGTGACTCTAGCTCTTCAGAGCCGCTGGAGTACCAGTGATGGGTATTCAGCTCTCACAAGAACCAGGCATGACCTGTGTGTCTCATTCTCTTAGAAAACCCTTTAAAATCCGGGAGTAAGAGTAGAGAATAAACAGTATTTCACAGAACTGGCCATATGCAAAGGAATTTAATTAATATAACTTCTCATTCTAAATTCAGTGAATTTACACAGTAATATTTTGCAGGATACAGCCTTTAGTTAAAATTCTTACATACAAGAATGTGTAGAAGAGATTTTTGAATGTGCTAACACCAAGAAGTTTGTTGTAGATGATCAGAGAGCGATCCTGCAAACTTAAATTAGGCAGCACTTCCAAGGATGGCAGAGTAACAGCTGAAATACTATATCTGTGCATCTAGACCCTGGAAATGCGGCAAGGGTCCTCAAATTTGCACAGGAGTTAGGCATACAAAAGTCGCTCGGTACCCCCCCTGGTAAATTCCATAACATCCATTAATTGAGTATCAAAGCTATTTTAATGTTAAGGGTTGAGAAGGCGTTGTTACTGCAGGATGGAGACACCTTCCCCACCTGCCAGTTCTTAGTTTTGAGAGTTCTCTAGGGTTTAAGAATGATGATTCTGGCAGAGTGGCAAAATTCACAATAGATAATAATATAAGACAAATATTTTGATTAATTTTTTAACAATATCCTGAAATATAAAGGAAATGTTGTGCAACAACCACTCACAGCTAAGAGCAAAACAACAGCTGTGAAAAAGCACTACAAATTCCTTCTAGAGCTCAAAGGACAATAAAGACTTTCTGAAGTCAAGACATTTTACACTTGAGCAAAATACTAAATGATGCTTAGACACCAAAATATCCCTTATTTTCTGTCTTAACAGGAAAAAATCCAGAGTCAGATGGCCAAGTCCTAAACTGCAGCAATCAGAAATAACATAGCAAACAAACCTATAATGACTTGGTTAATAACTAATATTTAATTTTTATAAGTAATATGAAGGTTTGGTTTATTATTGTTGCTTTAAATTGCTTAAGGTCTTACTTCCTTTAAAAACAGCCCACTTAATTGCCATGATTACAGGGGATCTAAGCTCTCTTGAAGTCTCAGCTAAAAATATCTATTAGAATAGTTTGCACAAACTGCTACCACAAAGCATAAAGGTCTAGTAAAGAGCTCAGAGACAAATTATCCATACTTTGGCTTCAGTTCACCTGATCCAAGCTTCAGAGGCCAACAGCAGCTGCCACAGTTTTCATTAGGGTCATTATTACAATCTAGCCACAGATATTCAACTGTCTAAAAAAATCTAGGCTGGACTGATTTCACTGAATACCGACAAAATACCAGATATACCCAGCTTTTTTGAATCAGAAAATTGTCTAGTGGTTACATAAACCCATAAATAACCGAAAGCACAAGGATTGGCACTCCAAATCAAATCTTACGTTGTTCCATATTCTCAAATAGTTGAAACCAAGTGCCTCCAGAAGGAAGGATAACGACAGACAACTCTTGCAAAATCTGCTCAAAGAGAATTTCTGCTTATTCTGAAGGCTATTAGCAGTCAGTTTGCGCACTAAAGCACATGGATGTCTTTCTCTTAAAAACTGTACGTCTAACACAGCTCTGACTAGCCCCATCGTCCACATCAGTGTCATAGTGCCGTGGTAGAAAGTTGCCAGCTTTTACAATACCATTGGGCCAGTTAAGCTAGTACCTGATCTCTGACCCGAGCCAGCATCAGGCACCATTACAGCCAGATGCAAGGAAGTCAGCAGCGCATTGTAGAGCCATACAGAAGTTGGCTTTAGCCCTGAAATGGGAGATTTAATTTCTCTTCACAGCTTTTCTTTTAATAATGAGTATAACTTCGATGAATTGCATCTTGAAGGCCGTTGGTGGAAGAGCTGGAGGGAGAACAGATTTAAATCCATGTATTTCCCTTATTAAATCCCTGTTTTGACCACTAAACCCACTGGCATCTTTGTCAAGACAGTTGTTCAACCTCTCAATGTCTTGTTTTCCTCTTCTGTGTTGCAACTGTCACAATAATACATGAAGTTCTGTTTTTGAACTTTAAAATCAACTTAAAAGTCAAATAACAAGACCTCTGTAGGCAAAAAGGGTTACCCGCCTTTACACGTGTGAACACCTAATACATCAGCGAGTACGGTTCTTTGCGACTGCCCTGGGTTAGGTCCCAGTGTAGTGAAACAATTTTCCTGGACAGGCTCTTAAAAAAGTCAACAGGGCAAAATATAGTTTAAGTTACAAGATGAGGGTCTAACACCATGAACCCATAAACGACAGTATAATTTGGTGAAACACAACTCAAAAGACTACCATTCATTTTGCAGCTGCTTTCAGAGAGCTGTGGTCTTGTGCAGCACTGCACTTCATTTATTACTATCAACTGTAAAGCAGACACAAAATGCTAACTTTCAACTTAGTAAATGACACACAAGACGGGTCAATAGAGAATCAGGCACTTCAGAAACCTAGCATAACATTTATAGCATACATGCTTTAATACATAAAGACACAAGATGTCAATTAAAAGTAATCAAGCCTATAGGATCTCTAGGACGAATGCAGTTATACTGCTAGGAGTACACTGCTTAATCCCTGGACTGTTTATTCCCTAAGCTGCAGCTCTAGGAGCACAATATTGAAGGAGTATGGTTCAATAGTTGAAGTCCTAGCCTAGATTTAGCAGGCCCAGATACTACTCTGAGCTCTGCTACAGGCTACGCAATTATTTGGCAAGTCACTGAGACCATATTTCTTATTTTATGTGCTCAAATCAATAGGAGACAAATGGCTAAATGCCTTCAACGCTCACAGCGTTTGGGTTTACCAAGTGTGCAGCAGTACAACAGGAGTGACAGGACTTCCCTCTGTCACTGGGGCAATCTGAAGCCAGATGTACAGAGAAGTGCTCAGAAGCAATTGTAATATGAGCCATAAAAGGACTTTAGGGAAAGAACACAACAGCATTACCCATCAGATGAACTGCAGAAACGGAAACAAAACTGTAATTAGCCTGCCCAACTGCAGGGAAAAATGGGTTCATATTCACAACAGTTTAAGCAAATAAGCCTACTTTGTAATTAGAAAGAACATACCCACTGTCAATTGCCACAGTGTGGGCTTATTTAAGTAATACATGATAAATTGTGATTGTGCAACCATATGCCTAGAGTTAGGCATAAATACCCCACTGTAGAGAGGTAGAAAGGAACAAAAAAAATTGAGAAAACTGTAATAACAAAAAACCCCTGCAAACAAGACTTTTACATCCTAGCCTCTTTATAAGGAGTCCAGAGGCATACACCCTGCAATCCCTGAAAAGACATCACCTCCTCTTCCTGAAGACATACTGCCAGATGATAAATGAGCAAATCCCTAAACCCACCTCGCCCCCAGACGCTGAATACTGCATGATCCAAAAGAACATGGGGCCAAAACACGAGGGGCAAAAACAGGTTTTACGCAAAAATATGCTCCCTGTAGAATGCAACAATATGAACTAAGCCTAGACCTGTCGTTCTCTACAGACTCACAGAGAAAAATTGTTTCAAAAAACCATTAAACATGAGCACACCTACTTTCAGCATTATTTCCCCTCAATTTTTTCTTCTTTTCTTTTCTTTTCTTTATTCCTCTCTCCCCCGTCAGCCCCCCCCTTCCACTTTCTACATCTGTACTTTATTCAATGAACACATCTGCATTCTTTCTTTCTGTTTTTGGCCAGAAACTCTATCCAACCTTTATCACTGACACCTCTCCGCAGTTTCAAATTCCAACCTTGTGCCAAATCCCCATTTCCTGCTGCTTAATTTCCATTCATTTACTCTTGTTTTTGCTTCTTCTGCCATTCCCAGCATGGACCAGCTCCAGCCCAGCTTCTTCTAATTTTTTAAGGAAGGCTCCCTATTGAGTGCTATTGGAACTTGATCCTTTGCTCCAAGCCAATAGCTGGCTATTGTTTATACTACCTAACAACAGTTGCCAATATTACTGCTTTTTTCCTTTTCTTTATTTCACTCTTTAAGTGTATATCCTAAGACCCAAGAGAACTCCTCTCCACATATGGTGACCCATTAGGTCTGGTTTTATTATTACTTCTGCAGAATCTGAAGTAGCCTCTTTATATACATATAAAAAAAAGTTTAAAAAAATCAAGAAGAAAGTCTGTGGTGTCTTGTTTACACAGGTCTGTTTATCTGGCTCTGTTCCTACCTGCGGAATAAACTGGTATTAGGATTGTAGTCTTTAAAGAAAAATCATCCTCTTAGTGGTTCAATAAAAGATTTGTTTCATGCAGGTGAAACCCAAAAACTGAGCTGCAGCAGAATTTAAGTCCTCACTGTAACTGTCAGGAGTGCAGGAACTTTCAAAGTTCTAAATTACGCAGAACTATTCTGCTGGGTTTATAAAATGTCTCTCCCCTTTTCACACATAAAGGAAATACTTTTAATAACCAGAGTCTCAGTGCTCTCGTTCACCTTAAGCAGATGTCATCTAATCAGAGGATTAGGTATAGGACTAAAATACCAAGGCAAGAGCAGCCCTCCACAAACACGAGGGTTACACGTGAAATGGTGTTTCCCTCATGTTGCAGACTGAAAGGGCTGCATCTCTCCTTCATGACTCCTGGGTTTGGTGCCTTTCTTCCATGCTCATTGGCTGTTCTTCTAGATCAACTTCTCCTTAAGACCCTCTTCCCCTAGATCAGCTTATTCCAGTAATCCCTGTACACTTTCTTGGACTCCCACTTCAAAGTAGCCTGCCTCATCTGCTGGAGAAGCTCACAAACTTCTCCGGCTCTCCTTAAGCATTCTTTTCCCCTCTTTTAGTAGCTAACCACTCCATAAACATTTGTACTCAATGACTTTTAAAACTGAAATAAATACTCCTAGCACCACTGTTTGTAGCACCCACGCCTTCTTCCCCTCTCTAAAATAAGTCCTGCAAACAGTAAGTAATAGTAGCGTTAAGGCCTTCTGCTCTTTGCCCTCAGCTGTAATTCACAGCCTCAACTTCTCTCTTCTTGCAACTTTCAGGACCTTCACCCTTGTTAGATCTGGGCCTTTCTCCTTTAACCTACGGACTGTAGGTCTGAAATTTAGTGTCAACTAACCAATGTTATAAAAATAGCTCTGCTTCTTTTCAGACACTAGAGGACCTAATTCTGAGGACACCCACGGGGAATACCACGTATTACACTTTGGTGGGAGCCGACTGTGTTTTGCAGCCAGCAAAACTGGATCTGTCTTCCTTAAGCTTCTTGCTTGACCTCACTGTGAGAGAGGAAGAGAGAACTCAAGCAAAAGATATGTTACAAATGTCCAGACATAGATGAAAATTTCAGGCCCACAGAATGCAAGGGGAGCTGAAAGGTGCTCCCACATGTTCTCCTGTCCCTGGCTTGTGTAGCACTGGTGTTGTGTCTCAGACTTTCAAAGGGAGTTTACCTCCTTGTAAGGTTTTATGACACCGATCTGTTGCACACTTTCCTGAGCTACATTCTCTTTTTATTTGTTTATTCTATTTGAAGTAATAATAGTACATTTTAAAAGCAATGTGCCTCTTGACAGTTTTGGTCCTGTTTCCATGTTTGCTAACAGCATCGTGGGCTAACACACTGCATCTCACAGCTCTTTCACATGCTCTGCCCAAAGGTAGTCATCAACTGTCCAAGTCCACCTGCCAGAGTCGAGATCTAACTATGAGGAAAACAAAGTGAAGTTTCAACTTCCAGACACGGAGTAACACAGCCTAGCAGGTAAGGAGTAAGGTTAAGATTTGGAAAAATTGTTTTCTAGATGTCACTCTGAACAATACAGTCAAATAGGATATCAAGGGCAATGTGCCTTTGATGAAATCAGAGTAACGCTCCTCGACAGTTTTCAGTTCTTCTGTTGATCTACCCTGTAATCCTGCCACTTTCCCTTCCAGGTCAATAGGTGGTTTTGTCTCTATTTGGACTGGGAGGTCATCATAGCAAGTACTGTCTTTTCCTAAATTCCTAAAATCAGGATTCTTCATCCTTCTTGGTGCATCAAAGACACCATAGCTTAGTGCTTCAAACTCCACATTCCAGACAAACTCAGCCAAGATCAGTGAAGGGCTTCCACTGACATCAGTGGCCTTTGGACTGCATCTTTTGAAACAGATGTTAAGTGGCACACTTAGGAATCAAATACTCCACGGTCCAAATAAACCAATGCTAAGCACTCCACAAAGTAGAAATGATACCTCAAAACTTCATCATCTTTCAGCCCTGACCATCTGAAGAATGTCACACTAGAAAAAGAAAAATTGCCCACTCAAAATGCAAAGGCACTGATGGAGCATGCTCTGAGGTCCCAGGTTTTGAGGGGCTCGGATTAAACTGTTCCTTCTCCTGCAGATGATGGGAGTTTAACTTTCTTTTAACAAAAACAGCTAAGTGCATTCTTACCCCATGTTAATTAAGCCACGGGTAGGTATCAAAAGTTAAGATCCTAGCAAAGAAAATGCAGGTTTGCTACGAATGAGTTTTAGCAATTCTAAATAAAGCTTCATCTTCTCTAATCTTATGTTGACCTGCTAACACGTGTGAACATTAATAACAAGATTTCTCTTCACTCAGAATTTATCCTGCCACTTGAAATCCATGCATCTGTCTCCCATTTATTTTTATGAAGATATTCTTCTCAGTTTAGAACATTCCACTAACATGAGGGATTTTCTCTAAATCCATGCTTAATATTTCTTTACACATGCTTCATTTGTTACACAGTATGGCCTGATTCTGACTGAACCCCACCCCAGAAGCAGATGCATTTCCCTGGTGCGGAGCATTCATGCTCTTTTGAGATGCAGGGTGCACACACACGTATTCTTTTATTGCCTTCTTTCACTGACTGCCAACACTTGAATGGCACAGAAAGCAGGTAGAGCTAATGACTGCCATCAAACTGTAACAGCAGCAAGATAGTGATAACAGAAGCGTGTATACACATCCCCATGACTGGAGCTAAAATGATTTACTGCTGATCAAGATCATACGTAAACTCGTGTCTACTACAACAACAAGCAACCTTAAAAAAAAAAAAAAAAAATCTATTAGTCTGAACCAGTTTTTCCTCATCAGAGGATTCTACCTGACTCAGAAGTAGGGATCACAAAGGTGATACACATTTATTCTCACTTATTTTATAGTTCTAGCCTCTGTTCTGGTCCAAATGGCTTAGAAAAAACTAAAAATGTCATCATAATGATTAATGGCATTTTAACAAACACAAAAACATATATAAAGTTTTAATGTGAAAACAAGAGAAAAATCAAAAATATATTTACAATTTGTTACATTTTTCATAGTAAGCAGAGGTATCAAAAGTACAAAAATATTTTATTTTCATTTTTTTAAATAAGGGCTTTGATTTTAAAACAAAATTCTGTTTTTAAACTCAAAATAGCATAAAAATTCTAGTTTAAGACAACTTGAAAGTTCCTATTTTTAGTATTCCATTTTGTTGAAAATTTTTCATTTTGGACCTCTCACGTATTTTAAACGATAAACTGAAAAGTCAATTAACAACATAGCTCTATTCAAAACACTTAGTAAGTTCTGCTTAATGTAACGCCCATACACCAAAATCAGAAAACTTTGCTGTCAGATAGGAAACAGACTGAGAAGGACGAGACTTGCACAAGAGAATCTGTAGCAGATTTAACAAATGACTCAGATCTTCCACACCCTTTGACTGAGAACCTTTACCCACCAAACCAGCCATTCCCTGTAAACCTTGTACAGAATGACATATGAAGACCAAAACAGCAGGTATCAAGATTCTGGCAAAGATTCTGCAAGTTTAACGCTAGCCAGTTCTAGAAATCGTCATTGTTGGCTATGAAGCTTTGTAATTACAAAAGTAAGATTATTCACTTGGAGACAGATAGCTGATACATCCTGAAGTTAACACTGAACCCAAATACAAGCTGAGGGACTGGTTTTTGTCCTCAACACAGAGCTGCACAGAAAAATCCAGCTGACTACTTCATACCTCAGTTTCCCCACTACCAAAAAAAAAAAAAAAGAACAAAAAACAATCAGTGGAGTAATGCTATTATAACTGAGACTGGGATTTAGGGAATATGCTCTAATCCTAGCACTGCCACTACCCCGCTGTGAAATCCTAAGGAAGTTGTTTCACATGCCTATGTGGTTTCTGGGCTCAGCACCCTGTGTTTATACAATCTGTTTTGAATGCAAGTTCTCTTTGGCAGGAACTGTCTTCTGCTGATGAACAGTACCTAACACAGACAGAACTGATCCCAGCTTAGTCTCTCAACACTACTGTAACACAAGTGACAGAAGTTTTCTAAATTCAGATGGAAAGTTTAGAAATTACTGTGGATCTTAAGAGGTGGACGGGGGGGGGGGAG
>Ga0065711_1039689_pt1 | contig 17587 bp, 9 predicted proteins | sample Hoacrofraction12_FD_59098 | JGI IMG/M metagenome (GOLD analysis project Ga0065711, IMG submission 59098) | Hoatzin crop microbial communities from Cojedes, Venezuela - Epithelial fraction 12 v2 (version 2) | ecosystem: Host-associated > Birds > Digestive system > Esophagus > Crop | place... | reverse complement strand
TTTTTTTTTTTTTTTTTTTTTTTTTGCAGCCCATGCATTTTCTTTTTATTTTGTAAAACATCTTTTCTGTGTCCTAAAGCATGCTTTTTGCGTTGCTCCTGTTTCCCTTTTCAGTGGCACTCCTTGGTCTGGCATTTGCTGATTATCAGTCACATTTCAAGGCATAACTTGTGAAGGGAAGGAAATACACTCAAGCTCACCTCTCTAGTGCATGATTTTGTGCAATTTCTTCTTCCATTTAACTTGCCTGGATTTTTTTCTTTTCTTTTGTCAGTGGTATTCAAAAGCAGGCTGTTGTGTTCACCATTTGGTTGAATGTCAAAGCTATGAGGCTGCTGCTGCTATGCTGCAGTTTGTTTGTTGGTGAATAAAACCTGAAGCTTTTCAAAACCAGATATGTCTTGGAATGATTTGTTGCAACTAGGGGATCTTTTAATCAGAAGTGGGGAAAGGAATCACAGCTCGCTGTGAAGCAGTTGGCTCTTGAGGTGGTTGCATGGCTGTGCTGCAGTAGTTCTGGTCAGTTTGAGAATAGTGTACCTATGTGGATCCTGATTAGTTGGTAGCATACAACTTTCATCAGTATTACATCTCTGTTCTATTTAAAGAGAAGTAAATAAAATAATTCAGTTTTCTACTTGTATTAAATTTTTTTACTTAAAATCAATCCTTGGGTACATTGTTTAGCAATTTGTATTACTAGTGACCACTAGTGAACCTGCTCTTTGTTTTTTCAGATTACTTGGCATCTCCTTTTCTTTGTTCTTTTTTATTTCTGTTTGGTTTTATGCATGACTTCCTTCCATCCTCCTTGGTTAATTTACATAGGGGTTATTTACATTGGACTTCAGCTGTTAGAAACTTTTTTTTTAACTTGATGTACAGTTAGCCCTAGTTCGTGGGGAGCATTAGAAAATTCATCTCTCAAACTCTCTTCTTCTTCTTGCAGTCTGGTGTGGAGCTTACTTTTTGCTAAAATTATCTGAGTTGAAGAACCTGGCTGAACTTACATTGCTGCTAAGGGTTTATGACCTGTGAAATTTCAAACATTTACATCTCTAGTCACACACTTTAACCATGAATGCCACCCACTACCTACAGATTCTCTTTTTTTCTGGTATCCCTCTTGTGCCATACAATGTTTTGTTGCAGTTGTGGTTTTTATTTATCATTTAAAATTATTGTGTTTAAAATTTTTATGGAAAAATGTGTATCAGTGTTCATATATTTCTCTACTAGTTTTCTACCTGTAGAGAATCTTACTGTTCACTTATTCCTATTACTCGTATTACTTTGGATGACTAATTAATTAATTTTCCCTTGTATTTTCCTTGGGATCTGTCCTAACATTTCTGAAGATCAGTTCTCATATTTTGGCATATATTGTTCTTCAACGACTTCTGTTTTTTCCATTTGTCTTCTAGTATTGTGTGGTCTGATTTACTGCCTTTGTTTATAGCTTTTGAAGTTGTAATTGCCATTGTTAGTTCTGTGCTCCAGCAGTTCCCTCTCAACAGTGACAATGGTTTAATCAAATTAGAGTGGATAACGTTAATAGGTGCACTCTCATTGTTAGATGTCAAACAAAGAAAATACAGCTTAGTGTCTTCATTTAATATTTTATGGTCCTTAAGTACATGTAGTTTGTCATTGTTACTGTGGTTGTTTCCCAGACCCTCATCTGTTGTGAACAGGTGACTAAGTGGAAGTAATGGTTCAAATACATTTTCTTGCACATCTGCTATTTTTAGTGTACATATCTTTGGAGAAAATTATATGTAAATCTATAGTTTGGGCTATAAGGGTTATGGTTTTGTAGCAGTTAAAATATATATGTTGCCTGGTCCTACAGTGAAGTTGAGAAGACAATTTATAGTATAAATAGTTTTTTATATATATATAAAATATATAGTTACATACATACATAATACAGTTTATCTGTAGATAAACTCTACAGGGTGATCTCCAGGTTAGTGGTTTCTGTGGGATTGTGTGTTTGTTGGTGCTTGGAGATTCTAAGCTTGAAATATTCTCAAACACAAATAGTCTGAGAATAAAAAATTGCTGGTTCCTTTGAGCAAAAAGGTGAAAAAATTTTCTGCAATTTGCTTGTCTATGTATGCAAAAGCAATATATATAGAGGCGTTTAAAATTCAAGTGATGTTTTGCCAAATGTCGGTTATAAAGAAATAGTTTCAATATACCATCTCTCTTTCTGCACTTTATTCTACAGGTTTTATTTCTAATAGAGTTTTACTGCTCTGTTTCAATGGGTAGTTAGAAGGCAGGTAGATATTTTTAAATATCAGGTTTTAAAATTTTCCATTACATGGAAAAAATTTCAAAAAAAGCACACACAAAAATACATAGCACTATATACTTCATAAATGGCTTGTTTATACCAGTGCCATTATTTTCCAGTTAACAGAATGCTGTGTATCCACAGCTCTTTGTGTAGGTGTGCTTGTATTTGTGCATTTACACACCCATGCAGAGAATAAGATAACTGTGATTTTTGTCACAAGAAAGGGAAATGATTACCTATTTCTTTACAACTAACACACATGTTATTTTGAACAGAGATTGTGTTGCATTTTATTCTCCCAAGGAATTCTGACCACAAGCTGGGCGCAAGACCTTAGTTCCTGAGGTCCCGTCAATTGGCTCTATATTATGTTAATAATTTTCACATATGTAATCGTAGGACCATAGAATGGTTTGGGTTGGCAGGGACCTTAAAGATCATGTAGTTCCAGCCACCCTGCCATGGGCAGGGACACGTTCCACTAGACCAGGTTGCTCAAAGCCCCATCCAGCCTGGCCTTGAACACTTCCAGGGAGAGGGCATCCACAGCTTCTCTGGGCAACCTGTCCCAGTGCCTCACCACCCTCATAGTAAAGAATTTCTTCCTTATATCTAATCTAAGTCTAACTTCTTTCAGTTTAAAGCCATTACCCCTTGTCCTATCACTACATGCAAGTCCCTCTCCAGCTTTCTTGTAGGCCCCTTCAGGTACTGTAAGGCCGTGATAAGGTCTCCCCAGAGCCTTCTATTCTCCAGGCTGAACAACTCCAATTCTCTCAGCCTTTCCTCACAGGACAGGTGCTCCAACCTTCAGATCATTTTTGTGGCCTCCTCTGGACCCGCTCCAGCAGCTCCATGTCTTTCCTGTGCTGAGGGCTCCAGAGCTGGACGCAGTACTCCAGATGGGGTCTCACCAGAGCAGAGTAGGGAGAAGTAGGGGCAGAATCCTCTCCTTCAACCTGCTGGCCATGCTGCTTCTTATGCAGCCCAGTGCATGGTTGGCCACCTGGGCTGTGAGCGCATGTTGCTGGCTCATGTTGTTTCCTGTCAACCAGCACCCCCAAGTCCTTCTCCTCATGGCTGCTCTCAATCCATTCTCTGCCCAGCCTGTATTAGTGCTTGGGATTACCCCGACCCGTGAGCAGGACATAGAATCATAGGTTGGAAAAGACCTCGAAGATCTTCAAGTCCAACCATCCGCCCAACAACACCATGCCTACTAAACCATATCCCAAAGTGCCATATCTACACATTTTTTGAACATCTCCAGGGATGGTGACTCCACCACCTCCCTGGGCAGCCTGCTCCAGTGTCTGACCTCAAAGGACCTTGCACCTGGCATGGCTTAAGGCAGCTGCCTGGTGTGGTTCCAGCTATGTGTGTTCAGCTTTTCGGCAGTCTGTGGCAGTCTCTGACAGTGATCGGCTTGTGTGCGTGGAGCTTGATGTTTCAGGCTCCTGGTCCCGGGCAGCTAGTGTGCATTACCCTTCTAGATTGATAGGAATTTTGGCACTTCAACCAGTTCCATTGATGGTCTTCTCCAGTGTTACCTGTCTTAAATTATTCCTGCAAGGCATGAAAGAGCAGAGCAAGGTATACATTGCCATCTTAAACACCTTGTGGTTTTTTACTTGCTTGTTGGCCTGAGAAAGCCGTATTCATTGCTCTTGCAGATATCGTCAGTTTACCTGTTTACTGTTGTTGTTTATGCTCCCTCCCCAATCTGAAACCTGCATCTTCTTGTTTAGTCTTGTTGTACCTGCAGATTATACATGTCAAAACAAATCAACTTTAATATTTCGGCAGGAGGGTTGGACAAGATGACCCACAGAGGTCCCTTCCAACCCCTACTATTCTGTGATTCTGTGATTTTTCAAGGTAAAAACAACATTAAAATAAATTACTCTCTGATCTTTTTAGATGGGAGAAACAGATTGAGCTCTGGATGTGTTTTACAAGATTGAGTCATTCTTGTAGCTCATATTTGAACGTTATCTGCTGCTTTTTTTTTTTTTTAAGTGAATTCTAAAACTTAACTGAAGTGTTTGTGATTTCATGAGCTCATGTGTGAAAGCAGCGTGATATCCGTACTCCTGGTCGGGATTTTTCTTCTTTAATTCCCATTGGCAGAAAATCTTAATTTTGAAGTTCAGCAAAGTATCTATAATAAGCCCAGATCCCATCAAGGAAACTCTTCAAAATGAGACATGAAGAGGTAAATGGATCTAAACCTTAAAGTCAGAAAGATACAGTGTTTGTGCAGAATGAGAATAGTATATATGGACACAAGATGGAAAAAAGCATTGTGCTGTGTGTGTGAGATAGAAGTGTCTCAGTTACCTTTTGCTGTGAGAGATGGCACAGCCAAATTTCTGCTGAAGCCTGGTGCAGATTGTGGGCAGTGGTCAGAGGCAGACGTTCTGGTGACTTTCTGTCCTCCTTCTACATCTTAGAGAAGGTAAAGATACAACAAAATCAGGAAGTTATTGGTCGTAATGATGAAGTTTTGAGGCTCTTCAATATTGGACAGCAGTTGGAGGAAGACGACTTTGTGATGGATGTGTCCTAACTAGATGCCTGAGGCAAGTTGCTTCTGGATTGTGGGACAGAAGGTCCAATATAAACTAAGAGCATGGAATAAGTTAAAAGTTTGAGAGAAAAACATAGAAGTTTCTTTGCCTTGTCTTTGTACTCTGGAGGAAGAAGTAAAATAAGTGAGAATACGGATGTAAGGGAAGAGATGAGAGTAGGACACAAGTGGCAGAAAGCAAGGAAAGTATAGAAGCAATGGGTAGGTAGGGTTTAGTTCATGGGCACACTTTCGCTTCTGTACTAAGTTTGTTGGAAATGTGACCACCTCTAGCCATTTTTTGACCATTCATCAGCTGGCGATTGCTCTCTCCACAGCCAAACTGGGTGAGCATTCCCCATCCTGCTTCAGGCAAAATTGACTAGATTGGTGCATATCACTGGTGATAAAATGGTAATGAACAGAGGAAAAGAGCAAAGGAAAATAGCATCATTTAGCTGAAACACCTGTTTGCAGAGTGGATGTCTGTGATCTTAATGAAAGGGCACTGTGTCGGTTTCAAAAGAGAGACCCGCAATACCCATAGGCCAAAGCACAGACTCAAGAAAATAGAACTAGAGCTACTGGATCAGGCAAAGAAAGAGATGCCAAATGCTACACAGTGAATTTATCTTCTGTGTCTGAGGCACAAACTGGGGAGAGGGAAAGGGAATGACAGAACAAGTAAAACAATTGGGAAAGATCAGTAGATCTTAAAGAACCTGTAAGCTGGGTAGAGGCCTTTGGGACCTCAAATCTAAAACTTGTCTGTAACAGGTAAGCATATTGTACATAATTTAAGTCAGAAATTGCTCAACTTCTGTTTTAACTTATTATGGCTTATAGCTTTTGTTTTCGTAAGCTTTTAATTGGAAGACTGTTCCGGAATTTCATGTTGTTTGGGACAGTATTGTTTTTAAGCTACCTTTATTTCTGATCAGTGTTTTGGCCTCATGTTAACATTTTTTGAAACTATAATCATTCTTCTGAATAAATGATACCTTTCTCTCACTACTTCATATTTTTATATGGAACAATTTTATCTCTTTTAGCTTTCATTTTGCTAGGCCAAGGAAGCCAAACTTCATTAATGTATTTCTCTCTCAATATATTATTTGTTCTCCGAACATAGTGATAACTCAGCTCATCACCTATAACATTAGAAAGTGTGCTTTAGACCTTCAGGGTTTGATTTGGATTTGAGTGGAAATATCTCTTTGGATATTAACAGAAATCATGATAAAATCATTTTTCCCAGTTACAAACTGGCAAACAAATGCTAATAATAATGGTAAAGCCTGTGTGTTCCTGAATGTAACAGCTGCCTTGTTTTTTCACAAAATGGCTGTGTGCCCGCAAAGGAATATCCTAATTGTAGACCAGATCTCTATCAGTGAAGACGTTGTAGAAGCTTGACTAACACTATATAGATGTAAAAATAAGTTTGAATAGAAAATACTAATAAAATTTTTTAAAATGCATAAGAGCTTTGGTTTGATTTAGTTTCTAATTCAAACACAAACTTTTAGAAATTAAGTAAACAAGTGATTTAAGAGCATAGGAGCTCGGTTATGGGGGAAGCGCAGAAAATAATTGGAGTTTTGATACCAAACAAGAAAGAGAAACTTCCAGGGAAAGACTCCAAACATAAGGGAAAATATAAGCACCTCAAAAACCAGAAGACTAGAGCAGGAGCTTGACTATGTGGAAGGTCAGAGGGAATAGTGAGACATGGTATAAGTCAAGCAAATGAAGCTTTATGAGAAGTATTTAAAGGTCCTTCTGTCTGAAGACATTGAAAAGGCTGGTGTTACATATTTAAAATGTTGAAATGAAGCACTTGCCTAAAACTAATGTGAAAATTTTTACCTCAGTTTTAAATTAGAAAAATACAGGAAGACATGATAGAAAAGGCCAAAGGTCTCTCATCAAAGTGAAAGCAAAGTTCAGATCTCAGTATGATCCTACCAGAATTGTCTGTCTCCAAATGCCCCTGGTACCTGACTGTACGCTCCTAATGCTGGAACTTCAGTGGGAAAAGTGGTGCAGGTGGTTATAATCCTGTTGGATTTACCTCACTAGTTTATGATTTTCAGAGGAAACTTAAGTGGAAAGAAGTCATTAAGAATATAGTTGCGGGTGAGATACATGGCAAAAAACAAGGAACTTAATGTGTTTAGATGACTTCAGAGTAATGCAGTATTTTTACAGTGGTTTTATTTGGATTACGGAGGCAAATGGACTGCTCCTTGGAAAAGTTCTGGCTTCCAAATTCCCTTTCTTGAGATTTTTCCCAGTTGCTGCCTAGGTAAGAAATCTGAGAAGAAAGGATAAAGCCATATTAACTCATCTGGGGGCAGTGCTGCCAACATTTTCTGCTGGAGTTAACCAGATCACCTCCTAAGTCATCTAATAGCAGCCTTATCTTTGAGAAATAGAGCAGAATGCATTCAATAGCGGAGGACTGGAAAGGATAAATGTACCAGTTGTCAAAGCGGGGAAAGGAGTCACGGAGAGGGAGAGCGCAGTCATCTTAATATTGACTCCCCACCCCCCCAAAAAAAAGTTTATCAAACTGTTTTCATTTGTGTGCAGGGTAATGAAGAGATGAATAATTACCAGCATGGTCTTGTGAAGAATAAATAGCGTCAAACTAGTTTAATTTTTCTCTAAACAGTAAAGCAGTTGAACCTGTGAATAGAAACAAATCAGTAGCTGTCATGTATTTTGACTTTATTTAAAGGCTTTAATCTTTTGTGACATTTTTTACCTGGTGAACTGAATGATAAAACAGAGAGTAACTGGAGTCATTCTGCAGTTGACACAGAACTGGGAAAAGACTGTGCTGGAGAACAAGATCACATTTCAGAATGATCTTGCAAAACTGGAAAAATAATCTGCAAACCAGTAGGTGATAGTCAGTGGAGATGAGAAGCTGTGACATTTATTTGTTAATAAATGATAACAGTCCTTCAGAAAAGGATTTATATTATTTTTATTTGATAGCACTATACTGTATCAAAAGGTAACCCTTGCACTGGCATGTACAGATAGAACAGTAACTGGTAGAATGAGCAAAGTCAACTTTGTTCTTAATTCAGCATTATCAGAGTCTGTGCTGGAACACTGTATTCAGCTTGGGGATTTGCATTTCAAGGAAGCCTTGGACCCCTTCGAGGCTGAACAAAGGCATCACGGGTGTTCAGAAGTATAGGAAGCATCCCTTGATGGAAGAGTAAACCATTTTCATTTGTTTAGCCTGCAGAAGAGAAGATGTAGGAGAGTGTGGTTTTCTAGTCTGTAAAAGGCTGTTGCAGAATGAACAAAGGAATAATCTCTTGTGTCAGTGGTGACCATGATAAGTAAAAAGGTCCAAACTCAATCAAGAAAGGTTTCTCTAATACCTACTTTGAGTCTAAGTGTCACATTAATTAGGTAATAAAGCAGATTGCGTGAGATGGCTTTGAATTTTTATCATTGGTCGGCTTTCAAGAGCTAAAGACGTGGAGCTATAGTTTTTCCCACTTTTGAGAGTAAGATGGAAATGCATTTAAAAAAAATATTTTTTCCTAACCTGTATTTTTCTAAAAGTTTCTGACTGGATGACTGTCTGGAACAGAAATATTCAAGTTGAGGCAAGGTAACATCAGCAGTTACATTTATGTGGCCCCCTGCTTGAATTCACCTGCTTTGAGAAGGAAAGTGAGCAAACCTTCTCTTCATTATGATTGGGGGGGGAGGAGAAGGTTGCTCTAAATTGCAGAAATCTTTTTTTCTTTCTTTCTTATTCATGTTGGCCAAACTGATAAACTTTTCTTTTGATTCAAACATCATGTATTTATTCAAGAGACATTCTGTTGTATTAAAATTTTATTTAAAATATCTTTTTAATGCTCTAGGAAGAATTTGAATTCTAGAAGTTGATATCTTCAGGTTAGTTTTAGACAATACATTTTTGTTTGTGTAGTCATAGCTTTTGGGTGGAAGTCTGTCCCACACCTTTCTCCAATTTGAATTTGAGACGTATCTTTTCACCATGACTGTCAAGATTATTTTAGCCTTCTAAACACTAACTTCCTTTCTCCATTTCTTCAGGGGTGGTCATCTGCATGCTTTTCTACTGTAATCTGTATATACAGAAGATGACCTGTATAGCTTAATTAAAAATTCATTGCCGTTTTATGTTTGACAAAATGCTAAACAATGCATTAGAGTAAATTGCCCGTTACACTTTTATATAAGGCAGTGTCATTACATGAAAAATAGCTTTAACATTAAGAATATAATTTATCATAGGATAGTGCTAATACATTTATATGCAATGAGAGTAGGTTTAATTACGGTACATTTAAGATTGGTATGCCAAGGGCAATAAACTTTACAACAACATTCGAAAGTTTAATAAGCATGAAACATCATAAGAACAATGTAGACTAAACCTTCCTTGCATCGGAAAAGCTGAAAGGCAAAGAAGTTTTTATTTATTGCCTCAGGTAAAAAAAGTCTGTAGAAACAGATAAGTGATGACAAAGCTTTGATGTTAATAAGCCCAAATGGAAGTCAAAAATCAAAGTGTGTAAACGGCTAGGTTATAAAAAGAAAGATGACAGAGTTATACCCTGTAATTACGTGTAATTTGTGCTTTTGGCACAGCTATTTGTCCTGCATAAATGAGAGGTTGTCATGTTTTCTTGTCCCTGTATAACAGAATTGCAGTATGGGCACATCCCACTTCAAACCTCCCTAGGTGGTGGGGGTTTTTTTTTTTTCCGAGAAGTATTTGAAAGCAGCATGCATATTGATGCCCTTTTATGTGAGTACTATGGTCAGTTTGCCCCTTCTAGTACCTGAAAATAATCAGAAGCTGAGTGTTTATAAAACACTTAAACCTAGAGAAAAAGTAATAATGTTAGAAAAATGCAACCAAATCACAAAAGGAGTTTCTACCTTGAGTATAAATCAGACTTATATGTCATACAAGTAAATTACATCAAAACTAGAAAATTTGTAATCCAATTAAATTATTTAATGAGTTCTGTTTAGCAGCTGCATAATTGGCTGTCTCATCCATATTTTAAACTGTTGTAGAACAAATTGTTATTATTTAATTAATTTAATTGATTCCTGTCTTTGTTTTATGGTGTCTCTGCATGAGACATCAAATTTTCAGTGCTTAAACGTGTTTTACAGCCATCTCTTTATGCCATCCACCGTGGAAATTTAAAAGAAATCTTTTCTTCTACTTTCTGTGTTGCAAAGAAACTGAAAAAGTCTATAGATTCAGGAAAAACTGCACATTTTACTAATGACTATGTATCTGTACAGGTATCGGTTTTTAAACTTTCCTGTATGGGAGTAATTACCATATTTTTAGACATGCTAAGTTCTCTGTGTCTTTGTGAAATTACCATAAGGTTTGGGACTGATACGTGGTTTTAATCTCTCTGGTGTGAAGTTCACAGCCCTCATTTGGTGGGCTGTGAAATACCCTTGCAGGGCACCTTTCGGTTAGCTTGCATTACATGTTTTAAGGTTGTAAATCCATGATATGCAATGCAATAATTCAGTGCTTCATCAGTGCAAAGCCACTTGCTGAAGCTTTTATTTCTCTTATACATGAAAAGAGAATCACAGAATGTTCGGGGTTGGAAGAGACCTCTGTGGGTCATCTAGTCCAACCCCCCTACCGAAGCAGGGTCACACAGAGCAGGCTGCACAGGACCGCGTCCAGGCGGGTCTTGAATATCTCCACAGAAGGAGACTCCACAACCTCCCTGGGCAGTCTGGGCCAGGGCTCCATCACCCTCAGAGTGAAGAAGTTCTTCCTCATGTTCAGACGCAACTTCTTGTGCTTCAGTTTGTGCCCGTTTCCCCTTGTCCCGTTGCTGGGCACCACTGAAAAGAGTCTGGCCCCATCCTCCTGACACCCACCCTTGAGATATTTGTAAGTATTTATAAGGTCCCCTCTCAGCCTACTCTTCTTCAGGCTAAACAAGCCCAGCTCCCTCAGCCTCTCCTCATAGGAGAAATGCTCCAGTCCCCTCACCATCCTTGTCACCCTCCGCTGGACACTCTCCAGTAGCTCCTCATCTTTCTTGAACTGGGGAGCCCAGAACTGGACAGAGTACTCCAGATGAGGCCTCACTAGGGCAGTGTAGAGGGGGAGGAGAACCTCCCTCGACCTACTGTCCTCACTCTTTCTTAACGCACCCCAGGATCCCATTGGCCTTCTTGGCAGCCAGGGCACACTGCTGGCTCATGGTTAACCTCTCATCCACCAGGACACCCAGGTCCCTCTCCGCAGAGCGCTCTCCAGCAGGTCTTCCGTGAGCCTGTACTGGTGCATGGGGTTGTTCCTCCCCAGGTGCAGGACCCTGCCCTTGCCCTTGTTGAACCTCATCAGGTTAAAAAACACTTGAAGCAAAATGAATAATGAGTATGATTCCTTTTTATCTTGACCCAAATATACTTTTGCTTTGTTTTAAATGTCTCCTTTTTTATTTGAAATTCAAGTCTGACGTCTTCAGTTGGTCTCAAATGGTTGCTGTGAATGCTGCAGCATGGTTGCATGTCAGTGTGCACTGGTGGCATGGGATGGCTGTCCACCTCCTGCGGGTATCCTTCTGTCTTCCAGTACATCCTTGGAAGGGGCTGTGCTTGTACTGAAGTGCATAAATCTACCCCTTTCTTTCCGGTTGTCTTTTCTAGTTCCTGAAGCCTTTTTCATGAGTTCTGCCTTGAAAGACAGACTCCCTGGTGAGGAAAAGAGCTCTCTGATGATGCAGTCGTTTCCTTTCTGCTTGGGCCAGGGGGGCTGCAGTTTCTCTTCTGGGAGTCGGTGCTCGTTCAAGGGTGAGGGATTCCTTCCTCTCACCCCAGTGTCACTCCTGACACTGTTACGTGCCTCTTTCAGTGTCATACCCCACTCCAGAACTGCGATGGGCTGTGTTGGGGAGAAGTGTTTGGCAAGTCTGTAGCTTCTTCTGCTGTTAAAGGGATATTCTTCCTGTTATAAATCCAGTTGTGCAAGTATTTCATTTCAGAGGTCACATTTTGGTAGGCTAAAAGCGTTGGCTAGAATTTCCGGAAGCTTAAATGGGTTATTATTTAAATAAAATTTTAAAAAGCAAATCTTCAAACACTATTATTTCAACTTCTGCCCATGCTATCAGTACGTAAAAATATCTCCAGAAGATTTAAGTGATAAGTCGGTATATGAATAGGATACTACTGAAGTAACTTCAGCTCCTCATATAAAGTTTGGGTGGGATTCAGGGGTCTGTGTGATGTGACAAGAGCAGAACTTTCAACAGAGATTCAGTAACAGTCCAGTGATTTAGTAGTTGTAAAAGTAGATGCCTGTAGACAGGTTGTAAACTAGTTTTCCACGTTACCATGGGATTTCTGCAGGCTGAAAACGTTAAGGAAAACTTAGAAAAACCTGTATGCTGTGTATGTTCAACAAGTGCCAAAGATGCACTTTTTTCTACCTTACCTGTAAAAGCACTCTGTCTTTTAAATGTGTTCTGGTCGTTGGATTTATCTTTTCTGATAAATATGATATTGTTAGTGACACATGGATGGTATTTCTTATATAATCTCAGAAATTAGAAACTGCTGATCTCCAGGAGAGGTATGGAAGTGTAGTTTGTGGTGATATGTTACTTAAAGACTTTTTGTTTTCCTCTTTTCCTCCCACTGAGATCCACTCTCTAATTTTATCTGTAGCTTTTAAGCTGCATTTTCTATCTGCAGTGGAATGAAAAGATGTGACCTGTACTTCTCTCGTAAGTCAAGTGGTAGAGCCGTGCTCCAAATGGCTCAGCTCATTGTCTTTTTTCCTGCTAACACTGTGAGTTAAGCTTTCGCAGACAGACTGGCTTAAATCTGTTTCTTGGGCCCAAATATCTGCTCACAATTGTTGCTATTCTTGAAGTGCCAGCACTTGTTGAAAATCATCACAATTTCGGAACTGCTGGCACTGTTCACTCCTAACCAGATGACAACTCATGTTTAGTTAACACAATCAATTCGAAGTTTTCGTAAGCCCACTGTCTGTAGTCCTAAGGGTACCCTAGCTTAGGGTCAGTCGTTCCCTCCATGTTTCTGGTCATTATTTGCTTTCCTCTTTTGCTTTCACTTTTGCCCCAGTTAATTATAAACTTTTATGGCTCTCAGCTTTCCCAATCTCTCAGAACTGAGGTTCTTGCTCTCGCTGGACTATCCCAAGCCAGGTTCACTTTTCACCTGAACCACCTCCCACGGCATCTGGGAGGGGTGAGGGTGAGGCAGGCAGTGCCTGGACCTCCTTGGAGCCTGTGGAAAGCCGTGCCCGCTCCAGTTGTGCCAGCTGCCGCCTTTGGGTCGAGACAGTCGGGATCGCAAAAGGACAGAAGTGCACGGAGTGTGGCTTCCTGGCCAGGCACTACTGCTCCACAGCTCTTCAGGTCACATCCAGCAAGTGTGTATGACTTTGGAGGAATTACTAATCATTTGTTTGGGACTTCCAGGTAGTCTTACTGTAGAGAATTTGATTTGCCTATCAGTTGCCCAAATTCATTATGTTGTGGGAAGAAATCTGAAATTTCTTTTTTCTACTTTCCTGTCTGTTTGAGGTGAACGAGTTTGTGAGATTTCCCTCTAACTCCACTATATAAAACAGAACTTTTTTGATTGTTTTTGAGTGGAGCCATTTCAAATTCAAGCATAATTAATTTTGAGTTAAGAGTTGTTTTCTTTCAGAAAGGAGGATGTGGAGTGGATATTTAGAAGTATACTTTAGTATTCTGCTGTTTGGAAGAAATACTATTATATACATCTGAAGTGTTGGTATTTGACAGCTGTGGATTTTTCTTGTGATTTCTTCCTAAGTGGTATATACACAGTATGATAAGAATGTACTCTATTAAAACTGATTATTTCCATTGTCCCCTTACTCTGTTGAGGTGCTGCTACTTGTTGAGAACTGGGAGGATGCCTTAAGGTGAAGGGAGAATTGGACTCCCTGTATAGCTTTGCTTAGAGACTTGTGTTAATGTTTTTTTAAAAAACAATAAATTGTAAGATTAATCCAGATGTGTGGCTACAAAGATTTTATATATATATATAATGATTGGGTAAAGTGTGTGTAGATTAAAACTAGAATAATGGACAAATTATCCTTTTTCAAATATTTAACTGTAATTATGTTAGATTTATAGATAATATTTCTTTTTATTTGTTTTCTCTCTGGAGTCTGTATCAGTTCTGGAGTTCTTTGTCTCTTTTTGGTGGTCTGGTTTTTTGAGTAATGAATTTGATGGATGTGGAAGCCTTGCCTTTGTTTAAAGTGTAATAACATCTTTATTTGAGAATGTATGGGGATGTTATCATCTGGAAATGACAGAAGACAGATTTGTGTTCTTTAAAGCACTTTGGTTTCAAATGATAATGACTTTTGTTCTGAATGGTACTTTCAGAGCGCAGTTAGGTCAGTGGCTGCAATCGTCATAGCAAATCAAAACATAATGATTGCTGTAAATCAGACCTACTTAGGTCATGATATCAAATAGATGGGACTGCAGTCCCTGGCCCAGTGCAAGGAATTAAGCTGTTCTTTGCCAGGGAAGCCTGAATTGTTTTAGGCCCAAGAGCGGAAGGTACGTACTTGGTGAGACTAACAGCACTTACAGAAGCATGGTTGACTTACTAATTGTGTGGTCCCCTCCGACCAACGGTCCTGCAGGTGAAGCACGCGCCATAGGAAGGGGTCTCTGACACCGCGTGGCCGTTCTCCCTCTGCGTTTTGCTGCTGTTAAAACGCTTTTCACAGCAACTGCAGTAACCTGGACAAAGTCCCCTGCTTGGACAACGTCCTGTGCAGCCTGCTCTAGGTGACCCTGCTTCGGCAGGGGGGTTGGACTAGATGACCCACAGAGGTCCCTTCCAACCCCTACCATTCTGTGACTTAATTGTAACTTGTTTTTACCACTTCAGATAGCTGTGGATTTGATGAGTAAAATTGAATGCCTGCTGGTGAAATTAAAAGTTTTGTTGGGATAGTTTCAGGAGTTTTTTCCTTTCAGTTTTTCTTCTTTCCTTTAATGCTAGGTGTGCATTTGCATTACAGATTAAGTAGTAGAGAAAGTGCAGTGAAAGTCCTTTGAGTAAGGATGTATTTGATCCTCTTGAAGTCCTCGTACGGAGTTTTACAGTTGAGGTATAGTTTAGTTTTTCGTAAGTGTACTCCTTTAAAAAAAAATCAACATACTGGGGCAGATAATCATTTTTGAAACCATCTAGCAAATTTAATTGAGAATTTTGGGTTCTGTCAAGGGTTCTTCCAAAATGTGTTGCAGTTTTTAATATTTTAATAAAATTAGAGTTTTGAAATGAAATTGTACAAAACCAAGATATGATTTATTTCAGAACATTCATATACTAAAGTGTTGGAGTACTATGTAGACATTTCGGCGAAATCAATAAACTTAAATATGTGTATGTCTATGTATGTATCTGTTGATGCTTCCACATTGGAACCTGCTGAGAAAAAAGGCAAGAATCTTCCCATGGCATTTTTGCGTTGTCCCAGTAGTATGCCTGCCATGGAGGACGCACCTACCTAACTGAGGATAGATCGGTGTGGTTGTCTTACCTGCTCCATCTCTGCCTTTCCTGTTGAAATCAGTAACAAAATGGCTAGGTTTTCTTTGTTTAAATAAAAATCCTGTTCTATTTTAGAAATATAAACTTTTGTATGAAAATTGTAGCATGCTTTTTTCAGGAGGCTGTGGCTTGGCTTTCTCATGCTTTGATGTCAGTGTCTTCTGTTTCCAGACTGTGACCCTGAATGTAGTAAAAACATAATGATAATAGTCCTTTCAGGGAGCCTTGTATTTGTTTTGGTTATGAGAAAATGTTTTATCATCATTCCAGAAAGAAAGCACCTCTATTCGTCTCTATCACTACTATTCCTGTAGTTCTGTAATTTATATTTTCCAGTGTCTTTGGAAAGAATCCTGGTGAGTTCTCATGAGATTTTTTGCATCTGAGGTTATGATATTTAGGTCTTCTTAAAATCAGCTTTCAGAATTAGCATTTTACTGAATTACTTGTATCTGCCAGTATTAAGTAGGCCATAAGTATTCTATTATGCTTTTTAAAACAATAACACATTTAGTCCCTTTAAATGGAAGTGTGAGCAGCATTATATAATTGCTGTTGTTTTTAGCTCGTATTTCTGGAGTGTACCACAAATAAAATCCTAGCTTTTCTGTGCCATTGAGTGTCAAGGAAAATGTAACAGCCTTGATGATTTCTGACAAACAAACGAGGGTTACTTATGACAAGCCAGTATTGTTGAATTAGAAGCTATATTCCAAGCCTGCTTGTAAGTCTTCACAAATCCTATCACAATGGAAGCCATGGAGTAACAAAAATATTGTGAAACAACTGCCTCCTGGGTGGCTAATTATTGGCATTCTTTCCTTTATACTCAAAGGGAAGCTCTGTATCTTCCCTGTAAAATGCTGTCTGACTCGAGAGAAAGAATGCTTTGGGGTGGGGAGCTGGAATCTCTTCAGAGTTTTATTTGTGAGGGATTTCTTATTTATGCTTTTATTTTATCAGAAAAAAATAGTTCTTAAAAGGAAGTACATTAAATCCTTACTGTCACAAAAGACTGTTAATGCCTTGGCTTTCTCTATTAAAATATCATGTAAACAATTATTGCATTATTTGTGCTCGTTCATGGATGTTGTTCCAGTTTGAAATAAATGTTGAATCCAGAAGAACAGTTGATATACAATCTCAATTTAACCAATTTAATTAGATGAACTGATGGAGTGAGAGGCTTTTCCATTTATTATACTTTCTTTTTAAGTGAATGCCAAAGCTTTTCTGCTGATTTGAAGTAAGAACTTATGATCATATTACTGTTTATCATGCACTGTAGAAGTTGCAATTATTTCCTTTTTCTGAGCATTCCTGTATCAGCTTGATTATTAAAAGCTTTAGATGCCATAATGTTAATTAGAAAATGACAGTGGTGTAATTGCATTCTCATCTTCATGGAAAAGTAACAGTTCTCAGAGAAGGAAAGAATAAAAGGCCAATATATGTCTTCTAGTGTCTGCCTGGAGGTGGTTCATGTTGTAGAAGCTTTTCAATGAGCATGAAAAATTAGAGCCTCAAAGTTGAGACATATTTAGAAAGAATAAGACTCTAAGAAGTCTAGATTTGAGGGCAGAAAAATATTTTTCCCCAAATTATGCTTTTATATTGGCCATGCAAGTCGCTAAACCCCTTCTCACTTCATTATTTTTAATTTAATAGGCCATCAGTTGTATTCTATTAACTTCAGTCCTTTATGGAATCTGGGGAAAGATTGCTGTAAATGTGAACAATAACCATCTCTGGTAATACCTTGATGGCCTGACTTTCTGTTTTTGGCGTTCTTCACTTGTGTTGTGCTTCCTAGGAGATTAGAAATTCATTATTGTGCATCTGTTCTTCCTTCTTTGTGGAAGCTGGCAGTCCAAGATTTTGATTAGGGTTATGATTTGGGGGAAGAGAGGATTTATTGTTAGGGAAGAGAGAACCTATTCTCTTCTGACCATAGAATCACAGAATCATAGAATGTTCGGGGTTGGAAGGGACCTCTGTGGGTCAGCTAGTCCAACCCCCCTGCCAAAGCAGGGTCACCTACAGCAGGCTGCACAGGACCGCGTCCAGGC
>Ga0065711_1039688_pt1 | contig 17590 bp, 9 predicted proteins | sample Hoacrofraction12_FD_59098 | JGI IMG/M metagenome (GOLD analysis project Ga0065711, IMG submission 59098) | Hoatzin crop microbial communities from Cojedes, Venezuela - Epithelial fraction 12 v2 (version 2) | ecosystem: Host-associated > Birds > Digestive system > Esophagus > Crop | place... | reverse complement strand
CCCCATCCTCCTGACACCCACCCTTCAGATATTTGTAAGTATATATTAGGTCCCCTCTCAGCCTTCTCTTTTTCAGGCTGAACAAGCCCAGCTCCCTCAGCCTCTCCTCGTAGGAGAGATGTTCCAGTCCCCTCATCATCCTCATAGCCCTATAAAACATTCTCTGATTTTTCCCCTGATGTTTAGAATATGATGTTATTTTAGCTATTTTCTTCTCTTTGTTTTCCTCCTTTTATATGTTTACTGAGCCATACTCAAGTATTTTCAAAAGATCTCTTCTGTTGCCACTGTTGGAGGCTAATTATAGGGTGAGATGGACCGTAGGTCTGATCCAGCGTTTCTTATGTTCCAGCTCCATTATTACCCCCTTGGTCAATCATTCTGTACATTCCGATCATCTCTTGTGTTCTCTTGATTTGGTCAGTTTTAATACCTATAAATTTGATGCCTGCTCTCACTTCTGTTTCAGCTTATTTTTAATTAATAGTAAATCATAATTAATGTAATGACAATCATAATTAATCATAATAATTTTTTTTTCCAAATCTATTCACAGGTTTATTGTTTTCTCCTCATCTATATCTTCGACAAAAAGGATGCCTGCAGAGATATCTAGCAAGATATACCTGGGTGGAATTAACTATATTGCATTTCTCATGCTGTATTATAGAATATAAAGATCTGTCAAGGCATATGTCTTGCTTCATAAACTGTAAGATCATGTGAACAATTTCTTATGTGCTGGAGGATTACACATTTGTTTACTGCCATTAGTAATGGTTTTACTAAAGGAAACAATGGAGTATTTTGGAATTTATTGTAGTTACCTGTGGGTGTTAGTGTTACGTTTTTATTTCACAGATTTACAGTAACATCTATACTTGATTTGAGTGACTAAAATACAAACATAGGTTTTTGCAAAGTTTGAAACAGTTCGATTTCTATATTTTTTCAGTCAGTAACCCATGTTGTCTTCTAAAGCACTTTATTTGCCAGTGGAAAGTTGATATATATTTTCACTTAGCAGAGGTATACCAAGAACTGCAAATCCTTCTGATTTTTCTGAAACAGATGTTTCAAGATATGATTGAATTTCTCACCAAGATAATTCAGATCAAATACTAAGAAGGAGAAAGCTCAGTGAAAGTAGCTTTTCTGCTTGTTGCATGAAAGTTATATGATGAAAAGAATTATTTTTAAAAATGTTACATTTATTTTTTTTCATCATTGGTTGCAGTATAACATAAGGTAATAGAGTGGTTTTGTCTTCTTTTAGATGAATGCATACTTTATGCCTTAGACTATTAAACTGGTTTATATTTTCTTTTGCAGAACTATCCACAATGGCAAAAAATGAAAATGCAATGAAACTTCCCACTTTTAGGGACAACTTTTTAAAAGGAATAACTTTGGAGAAACTTAAATTCCTGTTGATGGGCTGCTATTGAGGTGCTTGAAAATCAAATTCCTTAATTTTATCTTTAAAGGGCACACCACATCCAAGGCTTATGCTGAGGTATGGTATTATTAAACAGATCGATGTACTGGAATTGTACTGCTATGGACACTGAATCCAAAACTTAATATATGGAACTCAGCTAAATTAGTAACCAGGAACAAATTAACTGTATCTAGCTGTGTGTTTGGCTTCCTATGTATCTTAACTGCAAGTGGTTTTAGTTTTGTTTTCAAGAGCAATAGAGCATGGATAAATTACTTTTAGATTAAACAATCTCTCTTTTAAATCATCTTTTGAACTGGTGGCTGAAACCATCTTTTCTTATTGCAGCTCCACTTGTTTTTATGGAATTTGCAGGTTTTTGGGATTGAGGGCAGAGACAGCTCTTGCAATAAAGGTGGGGTTGGTAAACCAGTATGTACTAACACTAGCTGAAGTTGGCAGTGGATATGATGACCATCTATGACAGCAGTCTTTATTTCACTGACGTCCGCATAGGGTTTCCAGAGCCTGTTTATGATGTCATGGTTTTCCCCCAGTCCAGTTCTTGTCTCACGGAGAGCTGAAACTCAGCTTGTAACCTCTGGATGATTTTCTCATAACTGATCTCTATCTTTCCCCATTTGCGCCAGGGCAGAAAGTGCCTCTAGTGCCTGTTATGTCTGTGTGTGTGGTAGATTTTGCAAAAAAGGCTCTCTCCTTTCTTCTCTTCATAGGAAATCACTGCTGCTTCTTTCAGCCCTTTGCTCTTCACTATTTTCAGCCATCATCAAACCTTCTTTTTGTTTCTTTTCATTTTGAGGGATGTCAAAACAATTATCAGTTAGATATTCTGATTCAGTCTTTTTCATCTTGCTGTATATTATACATATATTTCTAATACACACACATTTTTTTCCTTACTACAGTCCCTGTTGATTAATTAATTTCTTCCTCCTATTTTAACCTGTTTTACTAAAATAAAATTGTTTAAACAATTATAAAGCTGCAGTACTTTACAGTTATTTTAGCTTTACTGTGCAGCTTTCTTCCACATGTATGCATTTTCTTTTGCTCTGTTTGGAGAAGTCTGTTTCTCATAACACCGATGTTTTTCAAGCTAGACAAATAATTGATGGTGTCTCCTTATTGGCTGGCACAATTAATTTGGGTGAACTCCCCACAAATCAATATATGCCTCTTTTGTATTGCAAACATGCAGGTTGTTCTTCTCTGGCTATTGATATTCTCCTGCTCTCAGGGGTTTCAGTGCTCGGTATTTTCAAACTATTTGCCAATAATAAAGACAAAGAACTACAGTACATTGCTGCATTTCAGCTGGTGTAGGAACATATCCAGACATATATGAAATGTAATAAGGAAAATCATGGAAGAGTGTGAGTCACTGTTACCCTGTCCCACAGTACTAACTTACAAGATTTTATTTATCCATTTTAATGCTAAATGGAGCCATTGGTAAAAGAGCTGAGGTAAGCAGAAATCATATACGCTGGGCTTTATCTGCATTAAATGTGTGAACTTATCGACTTTCATTTATCACGACACATCTGCGTTTTCTCTAGCACAAGCCAGGTAATTTCATTTCTTCACTGAGCTCACTGAGAAAGTAATATTAAAAATAAATATTTTTTTTTCCTTAAAACACAGAAGAAAAAATGTAGATTAAGAATTATTTTAGACTGAAGAAAGTAGGTAGGGATCAGACACTTAGAGCCAAGGAAAATAAAGTGCGGCATATGTAAAGAAGCAAATAACTTCTATTTGATTCCATACCCCAGACAGTGAAGCACTTATTCTTGGTATAAGAAAATTAGTTTCAAATCATTCCAGGACTATGCTCTGCTGAAAGGTACTCTGGAGTGGACATCTGTTATGTTTACTTTGTGGTTTATCGCAATATTTACTGATAGAGTGGCATAGGACAGATTCTTCAAGATCATGAATAGACCATCATTCCAGACTTGGGAGATTGTTGCTGTCAGACACTTGCTACGAGCCTGTAGGAAATCAAATGCTCCCTTGAGCGTCTTTATGAATGATCACAGAGAAGCTCTTGTGAGACCCCACCTGGAGTACTGCATCCAGCTCTGGAGCCCCCAACGTAAGAAGGACATGGCTGTGTTGGAGTGGGTCCAGGGGAGGGCCATGAAGATGATCAAAGGGCTGGAGTACCTCTCCTACGAGGACAGGCTAAGAGAGTTGGGACTGTTCAGCCTGGAGAAGAGAAGGGTCTGGGGTCACCTTATAGGAGCCTTCCAGTACCTGAAGGGGACCTACAGGCAGGATGGAGAGGGACTTTTCACAGGGGTGTGTAGTGATAGGACAAGGGGAAATGGCTGTAAACTAAAAGAGGGCACATTTAGATTAGATACTAGGAAGAAATTCTTCACCATGGGGGTAGTTGAACACTGGAACAGGTTACCCAGAGAAGCTGTGGATACCCCCTCCCTGGAAGTGTTCAAAGCCAGGTTGGATGGAGTTCTGAGCAACCCGGTCTAGTGGAAGATGCCCCTGCTCATGGCAGGGGGGTTGGAAATAGATGATCTTTAAGGCCCCTTCCAACCCTTACCATTCTATGATTCTATGATTCTATGATTCTAAGACATTATAAAAAAATGTGTTCTTGTGTGTGTTTGTGTAATACATATTTAAGAGAGCAAAACTAGAAGATACCATATATATGGAGTTGCAGGCTTGTAAAAAAGAAAAAAAGTATCTGCAACGTTGTGAAATCATATAATATGTGAATCTTTAACATCACACCTCTAAAAAACTGATCAAAGCTTTCCAGTTCTAAAGGAGAGAGGAGAATAACATCAGCCACCTCCCTTCAGATCTTCTGCAGAAACCCTTGCACTTGTTATCTTACTGAACCCAGTTACTTTTCCATGTAGTCTTCTGATTATTATCGTGCTTCCTCACCAGGAGTCCCTGTGCTTGATGCTATTTGTTATAAGCCAGGACCTACAAAACCAGCTGAAATTCACTACCTACTTATTTAGTCTAGATTTCTTTGTTGTAGTAGTTCTCATCAGTCTCTGCGTAGCTTTTCTGCTTTGATGATTCACTTTGTTGCAGCGTCGAGAACAGCTGCAGTAATCAAAAACTGAAGATGGGTACTAGGCTTTTTGTTCCTTCCAGTTTATGAAAATTGCAGCTGACACTGTAATTTTGTCAACTGAGAGAATTAGACACCTGAAATATTTCTAGAAGGGTCAATACTCAAACAGGTACAGCTTGTGAAGTTACTGAACAAAAGTAATTTTTTGTAAATTACATTTTAGTAGCTGTAAAAAGTGGAAGGTGAAATAAAAACTTATCATTTCCAGGTGAAATGGTAGATTAGTTATTGTTGTCAGAGCACTAGAATACTCTACAACTCTCTTTAGAAATGTGTAGCATATAAATGGCTCATATTCTGCTAATTTTGAAGAAGTTTTCACGTAAAAATGATTTTATTCAGATACAACATGTCTTTATATGTGCTTTTCAGTCTTCTAAAGGCATTCAAAGAAGTGGTGGAAAAAGCATATGCCTTTAAAACAGTAAAAATCCTTTTCGATGCAGAGAAAAGGAATCTGAATAATTTTTAACTGTCCTTCCTGACATTATTTTTCACAGTACATTAGATACCATGTCTTTCCTGTTCTTGTCCTGGGTTTGGCCAGGACAGGGTTAATTTTCACCGGACTCCAGGAAGGGGCACAGCCCGGGGGTGGGGGCTGACCCCACCTGGCCAAACAGAGCCTGGTATTCCATACCATGTGACGTCACGCTGGGTTCCGGTGGAGGGGAGGCGGCGCGGCGGGGACTCACTCGTGGTTTGGGGGGGCGCGGTGCTGGTCCTGTTCGGGAGAGCTGCTGTCTGGGTCGTGCGGTTCGTTGTTGTGTTTTCTCCTTATTTGTATCATTGCTGTTCTTGTTTCCCTCTGTTTGCTGTTCTGTTAAACTGCCCTTATCCCGACCCACCAGTTTCTGCCTTTTTCTTTCCATTCTCCTCCGCACGCCGGCAGGGGGAGGGGCGGCCGCGTGGCGCTTTCGTTGCCGGCAGCAGCCGAAACCAAGACAGTTGTAATATCTCGTTATACCTAGCCTGTAAAATAGGTTAAACTTCTTGCAGTAGGATGGTTTTATTTTCTTTGCTGCCAGACTTCAAGTGACATTTCTTTGCCTTCTTTCTTTAGTGAATTTGACAACAGGAGCAATAAAACATTTGGGCAAAAAGGAAAAAAAAAAACAACAAAAAACCCCCAAACTTCAAGGAACTCAGAATGCAAATAGACATTAGTTTATAGCTAGTTTAGTAGACGTTTAGATAAAAATAGACATTTAGTGTATAGCTAATTTAGTTATAATTACAGACATTTCTGCGATGTATGGTAATATACTGTCAAGTAGCACAGACTGCTTTTCTTAGCCTCTGAAGGACCAAATTTATTATATTCGCTTTGCACAAACTCTACAGAAGAGGCATTAAGATGAAGAAAATTTGTGGCTGGTCCAAGATCATATTGGAAATCTAACCTTCTGAATCATGATCACTATACCAAACTAAAGAAAATTTTGCATTTTAAACAGTTCAAAAAGAAAAAAAAAAGGAAAGTTTTCTCCTAAACTCAGCTCATTAGATTGTCATTTGATTTAAGTTATTATAGCTGGCGATGTAGCTGCACTGCACTAATTTACTGCAGCTGACGACCTTGCCTATGGTGCTCTACTTTGGACGAAAACAATAAAGATTCTGGCACCATCTAGAATCCTTTATTATTCCATTTATGTAAGTTGCTTTCAATTCACCAGAGCAACTTGTCTTGGGGCAACAGAAGTGAACCTTAGGCTAAAGGAAAACATGTGAGTTGCTCCCCAGTCCCCCTTTCTGGAATGGCACTGTGGTCTGTAGGCTGTGTTGTCATGGCGCACCAGTCTCTTGCTGTCTGTCTGTATTATGGTCGCAGCAGCACCCACTCGCTGTTCATAGCTGCACACTCAGGTACTCGTACAGACTAAACTAAGTAAGGAGAAGGCCTGCTGCCACGGTGTAATTAATCCTCTGGAGTTCCATAGGCAACAAGCAACTGTACAAACAGCGGACTACTCTGCCAAAGTACGCATATACCTCGCCTTGCAACGCGATCACTTGTCTGCTGGTATTTATATACGTAATCATTAATTGCCCTTTGTCATATAGCAGAAGTGAACTCTTCTTAACTTAGAGTAACTTGGAAGACAGTGTTCATTGCCTGCATATTTTTGCAGTGGATTGTCTATTTCTAGCCTCTTGATGTACCTCCTATTCACTTTAAACATTACAGGGAAATATTCTCACCTCATATAAAACATGAAGAAAGTAAATTTTTATCAGCTTCACTCTTGAGTCTGATTTTTGTTATCTTTTGTATATTACCTTCAGCAAACTTTTAAAAAAGTACATTGACTGTCATGAATAATTAAATTCCAAAAGTCCACATTAAACACTTTCCACTGATAAAAAGAAAATAAACTTTCTCTTTTGTTGATATAGATCTGACCTTTGCTGTATAATAACCAGATACGATGACAGATGACCTAATCTGTGAACCTCTATGCATAATAGTGATAGATTTGTTTAGATTTTTTCTGACATTAGGCAAACTATGTAATGATAAACATGCTGTTAATACAGAGGTTACATTTTTACATTTTCTTGAGAAAACATGAAGTTTTTTTCTCCTTTCATTTAGCACTAACAAAAATAAATGGACCTTTTGTACCTATAATGTTGACTCATAAACAGGTAGTACTCTTATTCAAAATAGACTACTATTTTTCTCAATTAAAATGTAATAATGTTTACTGAATTTAGTAGTATTTTGTGCGAAAAGAAACAGATATACTTGAGCTTATAGGAGAGTTCTTTCTTCAGAAAAATATAAGATCACAGCAATGCTTTCTTCTTACTTGATATAAAAATATTGTAAGAAATTCAATTACAATAGAAGTCCTGAGTCCACTGAAGTCAGTCAACTAATGATGTATATTTAAGGAGGAAAAAAAAAAGATCTTTGGAGTATAACTTTGGAATATATCTTTGGAAAGACCAAATCTGCAAGAACCTGTCTTGGGAGCAGAAAGAAAGAAGATAAAAGAATTGTTGAACTCTAAACTAAGTTGCATTTTCTTAAGGGTATGAAAATCAACAGCACAAAAGGAAAATAAAAACATAATCAGATCCTGATGGTAAAAGTAGAAAGAAATGTATGGATTATCAGTGTTAGATCATCATGTTGAACTAACCTATAGATAACTGATTATCTGTTCAGATAACTAATAGAAGTGTTGAACTAGTCTTTCAGGCATCAGTAAGGCTTTGATACAGAGGACAGCTGGAGCTAGCTCGAAGGAGAGTGCCTTTCAGCTCTTTCTTATTGAATATTTGCTTTTGTGACACAATATTTTGCTGATGAAATAGTGACACAAAAATTGGAACCTATTATTGAAACAGAAGATTGTAAACTTCATAAAATAAATAAAAACCCTAACCAAAAAATCAAAAAACCCAGAACACTTTAAAAACTGAAGTAATAAAAGGGATGAAATTAAAAAGCACAAAATATCAGGTCTCAGGCTTTTGATGCTCCTTAGTAGGAAGTTTTGTTTGAAGCTCAGTGACCATCACCTGCATCTGGCAAACGGGCCATATTCAGGTGTTCAACAGGATTCACAGTCAGAGTTAGAGCTGTAAAGGGGATTCAGTTCTGAAAATGAAAAATTTCATTCTGAATTGAATTAAAAGAGCTAGCAAAAATGGGAAGTGGTAGTGCTGCTGTGTAAGACCCAGGTAAGGAATTCCACACAAAATCCTGATGAGACACATTCCAGAAAGACAAACTGAGACTGGAACAGACCAGGAGAAGAGCTGCTAAGGTATTTAAGGGAATGGAGAGCCTCCCTTTCAATAGAAGAGCTTAGCTTGATTAGCCAAGCAAAGGAAAGTTGAGAAGGGGTATGAATTTGTTTACAAATACTCAAAGACAAATGATGTTAAAACTCAAGAATTATTTTGGCACAAGAACAGATTGGTATAAACCAGCTATGAATAAATCCAGACTGAAAATTAGATTAATGTTGCTGACCAATGGAGCACTCAGGTTTTGAATCTGTTCTCCGAGACTACTAGGATGAAACAATTTAGCTGGTTTTAAACTGGGGATAATAAAATGGGGTATCTGTGATAGCAGGGCTTGATGCCTGCTGTCAACTAAAGCTTTTCCAATTCTCTTTTTCTCATTCCTTAGGAATTTAATTCATACATCTTCTATTCAACACACAGAGAATCACCAGCAGTTTTAAACAGTAAATTTTCCTTCTGGAGCCCACTTTTTAGTTTTGGTGTTATGAATTATACTTTGTTTTAGAATGCCAGTAGTCAGTAAGGTTCAGATCTGCAAAGAGACTTAGGTATAGGAAAGGATAATTTTAAAGTATCCTGCTCTGGTTCATAACTTACAAACCTGATGTCAGTAACTAACTGATTGTACTTAAATACTGAGTCATCTCCTACACTGCAGTACTTTAACCACTCTTCCACTGAAGAGAAAACTGTGGTAGATTCCTGGGTGCACCTCTTAGGGTGTTATCAGCTGACTTGCCTGTTGCTTTTAAAACCAGACACTGGAAATTGTGGTCATGAAAGAAGGATGCCTGGAGTTTACTTTTTAATTTACAGATGTAAAGTTTTTTGTCTCTTCTCAGTGTGGCTGGAAGTCATCTCCTCCAGCACTCCATTCAAATTAAGGTCAGCTTCCAGTTTGCAGCATGGCCTTGGTCTTGGCTCAGGGCTTTGTCCATTTGGCCTCAGTAACATCTCTGAAGATGGAAATTCAACACCCTCTCTGGTGATTCTGTGTAACAGGGAACCTGCTGTGATGTTTAACTACCTTCCTGAAAAAGATTTTTTTCTTGTATCTAATTGTCAGAATGCCTCATGGGCCAGACAGTCCCTAGGCCAGGGCACCAGGGGCTCCCTGGGGTCCATCAGGGCAGGGCATGGCAGCCAGGGCCTGTCCCACCGCTCCAGACAAGAATGGGACAGGCAGGCGGCACCAGGAGAGTCCCAGTCCTGGACATCAGGCACCTCCCTGGAAACAGGGACAGGAGAAAACCAGGCTGGGCCATAGGCCAATGGATAGGAGTCTGCATTAGGTCTGGTGAGGGGACTCAGGGTCAGACACAACCCCAGGATGGCCAGACAGGGTTGTGGGAATTGACTGAGGCCAGGCTACAAGTCAGCCCACAGGTAGGGGTCACAGTCTGGACCAAGGGGGTACCTAGTGCACAAGCACAGCTGAAAAACCGCTGCAACACAGCTGAAATGGAAGCTGAATAGCAAGAGTCTCCTCTAAAAGCAGCTCTTGAACCCTTGCTGAGGCTTTTTAACAGAGCTAGTTTTGGGCAGCCCGCACTTGAACTTGCTCTGGCTTTCTTCCCAACAGCTCTTATCAGTGAGCTGGCTTTGAACAACCCTAAACTTCTCCATTCAGAAATACAAAGTCATGCTTTCAAAACTTCTCTGCTCTAGACTAGAGTTAAAAACCCCTCTGTACAGAGTTAAAAACAAATAAGCAAACTTGGGGATGAGTAGCACTAAGAACTTACATAATCTGCTTAACCTGTTTGTAAGGTTCTTAATTTTTATTAAACTAGATGCATGTGCGATTTTTCTTAATTAAAAGGGCATAACAATACTTCCCCAAATGAAAGTTAAAAATCAATACTTAACTTACATGATTGGTAATATTTGTCGAAGAAAATATATTGATTCCATAGACAGCTTTCGACCTTGTGCATGCTGTTTTAAAAAAACAGGGGGACACTTTTCTAGGGAAATTTCATTCAATTCATTAGAGCAAAATAGAATTTTAATTTGACACTCTGTTGATAGTTGACTTCATTGGGTGTTATGCAGTGGGAAGGAAAAGATGATCACAGTTATTGTGATATAAGATATTACTGTGATAAAGAGACAAGTAAATTTGAGAAGGTATGAGACGCATAAGTATGATCCGAAGTCTGGTGACAGAGGTTTGTTTAGAAATTTGTTTAGAAATGTATCTCAGTTCATTAATTCCTGTACACCTTCTGACTTCTTTTTTCTCTGTCATGGAGTTTCTTTGGCTGATTATGTTCTGTCAACCTGCCACTTTGTACCTTGTCCTTTTTTTTATGTCACTTAAAACATTGCCTTAGTGGTTAAACAATTTTTTCTGCTGTATATTTACCTTGTTTTCATTTCCACACTTCAGTATGTGGACCATCAACAACAGCTTGTGCCACCACTAAACCGAGTTACTTGTGTTGTTATTTGTGATTGTTATAAACTGTTATTTACAGAGCAAGCTGTAACTATGATTTACAGTGATCACATTAATTGACTGAATTTCACTGTGCACCTCAGCTGCCATTAATTTGGCCATAAATTTTACAGATTTTATTCTTGTTTTACAATGTGGGAAGCCTGTTGGCCTTCTGTGAAACTACATGATCAATGGTGTTCCACTAATTGGCTGGCAGCAAAGTTAAAATGGTATAGCCATTGATCTCTACAGTAAGGATAAAGAATGTGATTCCATCAATGTGCAAACTTTATATCAGGCACAGAAATCAAAGCTTCCTCTTGCGAAGCGGTGACCCACATATCCTTCAATGGAGCATATGAGACTGCAGCTTTCTGCACCACGAGTCTCTGGTAAATACATTAAATAAAGTAAAGATTCAACACACAAGCATTAAGTAAGTCCACTGAGTTGTACATTATTCTGAAAGCTGCTGAACAGCAGAAAGTAAAGTAATCACTCTGTAGAGTCAAGATAAATAAAATAAAAGGCTATCTCATGTTACAATTGATTTCAATCTGCTGAAATATGCACTGCGCATTTTGATTACCTGGGTAATGCAGTGTATGCTTCTGCTAAGGAGAAACCCGACACTTTATTGTACTTCTTTTGGCTGTCTATCCATTCATCAAAGCTTTCCTAATCTACATTCTATTTCCTTTGATGCAATCAATATGAACAATAGAGGATGTTACCTTGCATTTCTATACTTTGATCTGATTTGGCATTTGTGATCAACATAGTCTAGCAACGTTACAGATTAGGAAACATTTTGCTACTGCCATCAATTACATTGTTCAGTGACCTTCCCTCTCCCTGCTGTACTATGAAAATACACGTATATATTTCAAGATGTCTTTTTTGCCCACACTATTTGTTTTACAGAGCAACACTGTTAAAATGAAAGCTGGTAAGAAACATCCTTAATGCTTAAGATGAAGAAGCCAATGGCTACTTATCCACCATTATATTGATATACAGTTACTACTGCAGTGACTATAAATAATAATACCATTAATCCTCCATGACACAGAGAACTACATATAGCCTGAAGCACTGTGATATGCGTTACCAGTTCCTGGGCTTGAGTTTTTTACTCACCCAGAAAGATATGTTTTGTTGATGTGATCTCAGTTCTTGAAAATACAGATGAAGTGTAATAAACCTGATAGTGTGTTATGAAAAAATTGTAGTGTTTTATTTTTTTTTAGTTCTAACAGGTGACGATGAGAAATTAGTAGAGCTGTATTATTATTTATATAGTTGTACCTAAGCCTATTTATGCCTCAATCTGTTACTCTTCTACTGCATGTCTTTGGATGCATCTCTTCCATGCTGTATGCCTGAATTCTTTCACGGGTAGAATGAGATATTAAAAATTAATTTTTTAGTACTTTAGAATTCCTCCTATAAAAGAATTTTGTGTGTATTAGGTTAGCTCATAGGACAAAACAAATACAGATGATAATTCAAGTCATAGGTGATTTCTGTTCCGTAAAGAAGTGAGAGGAATAAAACGTTAGTTCTATTAAGTCACTATTCTCCCTACAGCCATTAGAACAATCTCTGTCTAAATATGGTACTACTGCCTTTATGATTAAACAGCCCAAAATACCTTTTACAAATCTGGGATCAGAAGTAAGAGCAATGCTCCAGGCTTCCCAGTCAAATTCCACCTGTAAGGCATTTCATCTTTCACATAGTGAGTTTGCATGTGTACTCTTGCCTGCTGACATAAAACAGCTCTATGATATTGTTCTCACTACCTTCATATTCCTATATGATTTTGTATCCAAGAAAATGTGGATCTGGGAAGATCAACCAGTCCTGAAAAATATCTTCTAATCCTGGAACATCTGTTAATCCTGTTTCAGGTTGCCTACACAAAGAACGGAGGAGTGGATAGCTGTCAAAGAGAAGGTCTTGTTCAAACGAATAGTGTCAAGCAAAGCAGAAAGAAATGCAGGACTAGGAAAGAAAAAAACCCACCTGTTAGAAAATGCTTATGGAGAGTGGGAGTATCATGCCTGGAAGATGTAATACATTTTTCTATATACTTTACACATTAGTTATCCAGAGAACAGCCCCTAGAGATGCGTTCATCTTATTTGTAAGGAATACCTAGGTGGTTCCTGAGCACATGGGCATACTAACATGAATGATACTAGCAAAATAAATTTACTTTTATTTTTAAAAGGGAATAAACAGATGAAATTTAATAAAGTGCCTGCTTTTATGTATAGGCTAAAAAGACTTGAAAATCTAAAGGGAACAGCTATCAACTGTGATGAAGAGCAGCAGGGAAAACGTACCGTTCTGTAATGGCGGTTATTTATTCTACTTATTACAGCAAGCACTTGTTCATAGCTGCTCTATTTAAGAATGCAAACCAGTTTTCTTTGCCACTTCCTGCTTTCTCTAACACTCACCTCTGGGGATGAAGTTTTCCATGTTTTTCTCTAAAAGGAGGTGGATGTATCATTCTCTTTCCTTTACTGATTAACATTTTGGTCCAAATCCTGTCTACTCAGACCTTCACAGGCTCTGCATTAAAATAGCTTTCTTCTTTTTACTTCTTTTACTTTATTTGCTCCTTTGCCCTCTTACTTTGACTCCTCTTCCTGCTTCCAGTCTGTGTTTAATCTTCTGATTTAAATCCACACATGAAAAAATATTCTATACACTAACATTTCACTCACTGTCATTACACTTTTCATACTTTTAGCCTGCTTCTTGTTCTTAATGTATTGGGTGTCCATGCCTAGGTGTTAGCAGTGGGGCTCTGCAGGGGCAGCCTCTGTGAGGAGAGGCCGGGGCTGCCCCGTGCCAGGCACGGCCGGTTCCAGCTGGCTTCAACTGACCACACCGCAGAGCGCGACTGAGTCCAGCAGCCAAGGTGGTGGCTCCTCTGGGAAAGCGTATGAGAAAGGGCAATACAATGTGTGGCAGTGAGAAGCGAGGGGAAAAAAAGTGTGAGAAACAACCCCGTGAGCTCCAAGGTGAGAACAGAAGGAGAGGGAGGAGGTGCTCCAGGTGCTGGAGCAGAGATTCTACTGCAGCCCGTGGAGGATCTCATGCCAAGCAGGTGGATATGTCCTGAAGGAATTGCACCCATGCAAGGTCAGAGGGAAAGTGCGAGGAGGAAGCAGCAGCAGAGAGCAGCTGTTGTGGACTGACCGCAACCCTGTTCTACATCCCCAAGAGCAGAGGTAAAGCAGAAGAGTCAGGAATGAAGTACTGAAGTTGAACCTGGGAAAAAAGAGGTTGGGTGGTGGGTGGACGGAGTTGTTTTAATTTTTGTCTTTGTTTCTCACTGTCCAAACCTATTTCACTTGGCAATAAATTAAAACAATTTTCCCCCAGTCTGTTTTGTCCATGACAATAAGTGATCCCCCCTGTCTTTATCTCGACCCCCAGTCTTTTATTTTCTCCCCCTGTCTCGTTCGGGAGGTGAGCGAGAGAATGGCTGGATGGGCATCTGGCAGCCCTCCAAGGTCAACCCACCACACTTGGCTTGATTCCTATCTCTTTTTGCCTATCTTATGTGTAGATTGCAGGTAATTGCCTATCTTATGTGTAGATTGCAGGTAACTGCAAAAGATAAACTTGCGAAGGACTAACAGTAAGAGAGACCTTGGGGTTATTGTGGACGGTAAATTGTAGATGAACTCATTCAGTGCATCTCAGGGGAGAATGGCAAGTGGGATTTTTTTGTCTGCTTGCACTAAACCATGAAGTCATGCAGAAATGAAGTGTTAATCTCTGCATAGCTGTTCTGAGGTTGTGTCAGGAATTCTGTGCTCAGTTCCAGGCATCTCAACAGCTGAAATATATGGACAGGTCTGAGAGGTTTTCTAGGTACACAGTTCAGAGAGAGTACTAAAATGATTGCAAACCAGGTGGGATTGATTTCTGAGAAAAACAAAACAAAACAAGACAGTCTAAGAGCTAAATAAACTGCATACATCGAGCAGCCACAATAAGTGTGACTTGATACGTAAAGGGTGTAAATTAAAGGGAAGAAAAATAATTGTCAAGGGAATTATAAAAGGACATAATTCCAATTATTTAGATGACAATGATGCCAAAGATATAGCAACAGACAGGCAAAGACTAAGGCAGACACCTGAAGTAAATAGCATGTTGGCAGTTGTGTATAAATGAGAAGGTTACGCATGTGAAAGTGTGAAAGTTAAGCAGCCCATATATTGTGAAGAAGAATCTGAAACCTTGACACGTATACTCTAAATAAGTCAGGAGCAAATTTGCTACTACTGGGATGCAGCTTCATCACTTTTAATGGTCACGTTCTATGTTCATTGTTTTGCTTTGCTTGTAAACAGGAAAGATTGATTTATTTTAGGTTATTCATATGCATACTGGGATGCAGCTTCATCACTTTTAATGGTCACGTTCCATGTTCATTGTTTTGTTTTGCTTGTAAACAGGAAAGTTTGATTTACTTTAGGTTATTCATATTGATTTTACTTAAGCAAAGTATGGTATGTCTTTCTGTGTTATAGAGAAAAGCTAAACTTACTCTCAGGACAAACGCGGGTGTGACTTGACTTTTGGAATAACTTCAAAAACAGCGTTGTACAATATATATTTTGGAATTTGCACTGTAAGAAGTATTGCTAGTCTCTGGATGAGGGCACAACCCCTGTGGTCAGTGGAGACTTTCTGGCAATATGCAAGTGCTCCTTGTAACTTTTCCTGATGTACCTTCTGTGCATAAAATCAGAGAATCAGGAAGCAGAAATAAATGTCTCAGAAGGAAGACCTGTATCCTTAATGAACAAAGTTAAAACGAGAAATGCATAGAAAAGCTTTCCAATAGAAGTACTAACTGTTTCACCTCTGCATTTGTTTACAGCTTAAATTGAGCTTCTCTTGTAGTTTGATATTGATATCAGAGATCTCACCCAAGATATGTAACAGAGAACCTGAGTCCAAGAGCAGTACCAACTATTAATCCAGAAGAAAAAGATAAGCTTCATTGAGAAGATGGAATAATAGCTCCTTGATTCCTCATACAAGCATCTCCCTACAGTAATTTTTCTGTAGGAGTTCAGAAAGGTGTCTTTCTTGAAGTAACACTACAAAAGTTGAATTACAGGCTTCTATGGTTTCATTACATTGAGAGTAGGCCACCTTCAGTATATTCATCAGTGTGCATGCTATTCCTCTCTATGGCAGGTGAAACAATAATAAATAATGCACAAAGGAAATTAATCTGTTTCCAGAGTATTTTAATATATAAATAAAATGTACAAAGCCATTCAGGCCTTGGGCTTCTTGCCAGAGCCTGATGTGAGAGAAATACCAAAAGCACACAAAGCACCTCTGAAAGCTGTTAAGCTGCTTGTTCCAATTTCAAATTTGTATTTATTTTTTCGTCTCACACACTGTGATGGGATTTCACACAGTGATCACACTAATAATATAATAACTTTATAAGAAGTGAGAAAGAAGAACATCTCTACCAAGGACAAGTATTGTTGCAGCAATTTGTAATTATTCCTCCTCTATTCCTTTTATTTTATGCATCTAGTACTGTAGAGAAAAACAGAAAAACAATTATCATTTGTGTCAAGTGGTCATGTTGGAATGAACTGCACATGGAGAGGAAACTGAAGACACATGCATTGATAGTTGTAAAACCATGTTCTACTGGCCAAGGAGGAAATATTGAGAGGGATGCAGAATGTTTCCCTTCATTTGCACGAAACTCCTTTGGGCCACTGCTTTCATCAGGCTGTGTATTTCCTAGTCAATTGGTCTGTTATATCATTATGGGCATCTGGAGCCACTATTATTGCCTTTACTCGTTTAGGATCACCAGGGAAGGACAGATGTTAGTGCAAGGTCTCTGTGAAATACATTTCTTTCATCTTCCCTCCTCTAGTGAAGATTCATGCTCTCAGCCTCAGTAGAAGAGGTAGAATATGCCACTGCCTGCAGCTGATAGATATTCTTTGCATAGGTACACAGAAACAAAAGCATATGTTGCATTGTTCAGGGGCTGATGAATTGAAAAGAGATAAGTGAATTTTTCTACTGTTATTAAAATGCATGTCATACAATCAAAACAAACAGTATCTTAGTCTGTAGACTAGTAACCAGTATGAGCAAATTAAACACAAGTTCATAGATTCGTAACATCATAGAACCATAGAATAGTTTGGGTCGGAAGGGACCTTTAAAGGTCTTCTAGCCCAATCCCCCTGCAATGAGCAGCGACATCTTCAACAAGATCAGGTTGCTCAGAGCCCCGTCCAACCCGGCCTTGAATGTTTCCAGGGATGGGGCATCTACCAATCCTCTGGGCAACCTGTTCCAGTGTTTCACCACCCTTATGGTAAAAAACGTCTTCAACTAGTCTAAATCTACCCTCTTTTAGTTTAAAACCATCACCCCTTGTCCTGTTGCAACAGGCCCTGCTAAAAAGTTTGTTCTCAGCTTTCTTTATAAGCCCACTTCAAGTAATGAAAGGCTGCAATAAGGTCTCCACAGAGCCATCTCTTCTCCAGGCTGAACAGCCCCAACTCTCTCAGCCTGTCCTCATAGGAGAGGTGCTCCAGCCCTCTGATAATTTTTGTCAGCCTTCTCTGGCCCTCCAACGGGTCCATGTCTTTCCTGTGCTGAAGGCTCCAGAGCTGGAGGCAGTACTCCAGGTGGGGTCTCACCAGGGTGGAGTCGAGTGGCAGAATCACCTCCCTCGCCCTGCTGGCCACGCTTCTCTTTTGATGCAGCCCAG
>Ga0065711_1007275_pt1 | contig 17591 bp, 7 predicted proteins | sample Hoacrofraction12_FD_59098 | JGI IMG/M metagenome (GOLD analysis project Ga0065711, IMG submission 59098) | Hoatzin crop microbial communities from Cojedes, Venezuela - Epithelial fraction 12 v2 (version 2) | ecosystem: Host-associated > Birds > Digestive system > Esophagus > Crop | place... | reverse complement strand
AGAGGTTGTGGAGTCTCCTTCTCTGGAGATATTCAAGACCTGCCTGGACAAGGTCCTGTGCAGCCTACTGTAGGTGACCCTGCTTCGGCAGGAGGGTTGGACTAGATGACCCACAGAGGTCCCTTCCAACTCCTAACATTCTGTGATTCTGTGATCCTGTGATTCTGTGATCTAAAGATATGCATCTTTTCTAATATATGATGAGAAAGCAGTAAATCTAACAGACAGTAAATAAAGCAGATGTGAATCATGAATGCTTGCTTAGAAAATGTGGGATGAGGTAGGATGAGATGATGCTATCTTTCAAGTTTCATGGACACTTGCCCCAGCTCAAGAATAGATGTTTTAAAATGCAAGTATTTATTCTAAATTAGTTGGTCCTCCTTGACCCTCAGACACACTCAACTGCAGTACAAGCCTTCATATATCTCCATATGCTCATTGTAAGTCAGCTTTGTGTCTGATGAATGGTAGAAAACAGCTCCATTTGCACAGTTGGAACTCCTTATATGTGAAGATGCACATACGAAAGTAACAGGACATGCAAGCTACCCAGCAAAGAATACGTCCTTTTTGCCAGGAACAAGGGGACTCTTATTTGAAATAACGCATGCAATGAGATGGTTACAGGAAGGCACACCACACTAGTTTAGTCAGGCCACGTTTTCCTTCCAGCATCACACTTCTGAAGGTGAAATCAGAGCAGATTGGTCTAGACCACAACTGCCCTCTAGAAGCAATAACAAGTACAGACATTGGCAATACACATACAGATTGTTATCTTGCCAGCAAATATATTCAAAGCTAGCTCCAACCCATCAAATACCTTCAGGGTCCATTACGCTTTCCTTTCACCCAGCTGCTGTTTACAGACAAAACGAATCCATTCTGTTTTGCTGAGCAGATCAAAGTGTAACAGGCTATATATGGCCTGCAGTGGACAAAAACAGCGTGGCATGCCATACCACTACACTGACGTAAGGTAATTACAGGCATCAACAGTGACACATTGACTTTTGCACCTACTGCAATGTTTTAAGCCTCTTTCCACCATGTCAAGTACAGAGTTCAGCCACCAGCTGCCTCAGGCAAAATGTGGCAGTGCCAGCCAAAGGGGGCTGGGAAAGAGAACAATTCTAGACACAAACTCAGAAGCTAAGGTCTGACTCAGCACTGTCTAAACATCCTGGGCAAGTGACTGACAGGTGAGGGTGTGCTAGCAAAGAAGACTCAATACCCAGAGGAGAGAGAATAGAGAAATAGCAAGTTTCAACCATAGTTAACTGTTGATAGAAAACTTGTGGAAGCTGCTCTGCTTGCTAAAAGATCCTTAAAACATATTTCTTGCACATGAGTTTTTAATTACTCCATAAATTCCTTGATTTCTGAATTTAGCTAGTTTGGGTACTGCCAGCTTAGAAAGAACTGTGTTCAACTCTCTGCCAGGCTATGTGAGCAGAGAGGAGGAGGAGATGGTTTATCCCACTCCCCATACCCTCATCCTGAATGCCGAGACAAGAATTCCAAGCTCTCTACCAGGCCTTGCAAAGCAGACATGTGATTCTTCATGAGGAATCTACTGCTCCCTCAGTTGTTGCCAGTTTCCTGAACAGAAATACAGCCAGAGAGATTTTGTCCATGGACTCTTTCAAACTAGTTCCTGTAGTCCTGTGGGATAAACAGCACAGCTTTGGAGGACCTGCTGTGGAAAGTGAAGGGACATTTTAGAAAATTCACATTAGCAAAGAATTTTGACCTGCAGCCTCTCTGTCATCCAAGCATCAGGAAGCACCTGGACTGGAGAACCCGGCCCCTGCACAGTATAAACTCTGTAGGGTTGGGTTCACATCTTTGCCTATTTTGTAACTCAAAGCTGGAACAGTAGTCACAAATAAAGAATCATTACATTGTAAAATGGAATTCTCCTTTTCCTTTCTTAAGGTGTTACGCCAGTCACTGAGACACATGACACTCATTCCCTTCAGTATAATTCTGTGCATGAATTACGGAAACAGTTTGGTCATAGTCATGAGTATCATAAAAAAAAAGAGTAGCTGTTTTGCACTTCATTTCATTTTCGCTGGCAAGCCCCGATATCTGGCATCCACAGTTTTAATGAAACATTATTTTATTCATGCAGCCCTTTTTTTTTCCTCCACATCTGATATACCTTCTTGTCTTATGAGGTTGTAAGAGAATATCATAATACAAAGCTGTCTTTAACAGTTGGACCTATTAGTCCTCCACTCAGCCTACTGTACAGGTTTAGTGTGATGCACAACAGAAACCTTGCTCCTCATCTGACAATGGCAGAAAGCGTGCACAGACACTTGTGCATAAACAGGGTACACTGTACTAATCTTTTGCAATTACACCTGGTCCATTCCTGAACAGCATAAAGAAAAGCATCGCTGGCTTTGGAGAAGCCCAAATATGTATAAAGGGATAGCACTGTATCAGTGAGGGTGAACCAGTATGTACAGAGCTGCCTAGAAATGCCTGAAAAATTTTAAACCACTTTAAACTTATCTGAAAAACTTTTTGCATAAGCACTGAATCTAAGAGGAAGGAAAGATTTTTGGCCACGATATCAGTAAATACAGAAACACTTACTATCTAACAAGGTTCACAACAGCACATACAGGTTTTTAGGAACTGATCCAGACCACTCCTATGCATTTCTTGTGGTTCCCCACATTGTAAGGCGCTGGGCTATCATACCGTGATATGCATGGTAGTTTGTAAGAGTACACAGTTTGTTCACTTGCCTTCTGCAAACATGTTTAACAGTTACTTACAGTAGGACATTGATGTCAAAGAAGCAGAAAAAAGATACATTAATAAAAAAAAAAAAGATGTGATGCGACAAACACCTCTTGGAATGAAATGGGCATTACTTGAAGATTTATATCACTGGAGAATCTAAGCTAGGCTGAAAACAGTGAAATTGCAAGCTAGTTGGTGTACCCCATGCAGAGAAACATAGTATTGTTTTATAGACTGGCTTATGATTAATAACACTATGGGAATGGTACACTCCAGCTGACATGCGCAACTTCAGCTTAAAAGATTGCCTTTTTTTTCCAGACATCATTACAGTAAAAGTTTGTGTTAGTCAAGCTAACAAAAAGGAAACAGATTTGTTTTAAGGGAAAATACATCCCTGTCAATTAATGTTTAAGAACGTTTTAGCTTTCTGGTTTTGATCTACAGGACTGGTTTATAAACTGCTTTTAAAACTGACATAGGAAACAAATCTTGTCAGAGGATAATACAACACACCACTAAGCTGTAGCAAATGATTTCCCTTAGGGTTAGGTTTTGCCGTGTGTCCAGAAAAGACCAAATAAAGACATGTCCTTGCTAAAATATAGTAATTTTTCAAAATTCAGCATCCTGCCCATACACAAAGCTTTTGTTTTTGAAGTAAGGTTTTGCTCTCTTCTTGGTTTACGTGCAGAGTATGGCATTCAACAAATGTCAGCCAGAACAGAGCAACTTCACCACACTCCTCAGATAATGTTTCATCTGGCTGTATAACAGCTATATATGCTCTTTAAAGCTGAGAAGCCCTAGGTTTATGATTAACAATCTAATTTAAATTACATCACAAGAGAGGCACCTTGTGCAATCTTCTTACATACTTTACTGTACATGGTATTCATTCCAATGCGAGTTATAAGTCATCCATGAGTAATTCCTGAAGAATTAGAGGGAGCTGTAAGCAATGCACAAGGAAGCCTGACAACAATGAGCATTTGTGATTTGTTAATAACTTGGTATTAACTTTTAAGTTGTGGGTTTCCAACTGTTAAGTGTAATCATCAGAAACCTCCAGACTGATGTAATCTCTCATATTCCCAAGGCACAGAATGGGCTTTTCAGCCAATTTTTCTCCAAATTGCTGTCTTTGCTAGTGCTTGCTGCAGAAAATTATTATGGATGCATTCATAGCATATGCTGGCAGAACAATGAACTTCTGACAAAGCTGAGGTTGTGCATGATCATGATCACATTCACTTTATATGTGTGAATTACCTCACTAGACTCATATCTTTTATGACTTATTTTCACTCAAATGGGACTACATTTATCTTATATACATAAGATTGCTAATGCATTTGAATGATTGAGGTTTTCATTGAAATCAGTAGTTTGCAGTAACATTCATAATACTGCAGCTACTTCCTAAGTATACTAGCAGCAGTCTACAGTCAGTGGAGTTAAGTGTTAGGGAACAGTACAAACAGAGGTAGAGAAAAGAAAAACAAAAATTCCTAAGTGCTGCTAGTTGTGTGAGAGGCTTTCAGAGAGCCTTTTCAATGGAGGGTTGTTGATAAACTGAGAGAGAATGAACCATGCTTAGGGGCTATGCTAATAAGACACAGATATTTGCCATCAGAAATAAAGCCAGTAAATGTAATGTTCAGTAATCGTGAGCATCACTAATACAAGCACAAAGCTTTATCATTCATCTCATTTGAAAAAAATGAAAAATTGTCAAATCCCATCCCATATGTGGAGGACACACTCTTCTGTTACTTTCCACTCCTAGGCCTGCAAATTTTTTTTACTTTTAGTTTTTGGACACTCTTTGAGTTACAAGCCTGATGGGAGTAGGAACTTCCTTTACTCAGCTCTGCATAATCAAGGTGATTTACACATAACAGTATCAGCAATGGATTGTATGCCTACTATGTATTATGTATTAAACATTATGCTACAGCAGAGAAAGGAGATCTTTCCATTTAAAACCTGCAGGCAGACTCCAAATATTACCCCAGTTTCTTAATGGAAGCAGGAATAGCCGAAGTTGTTTTGAGCTGTTGTGCCCTCTTTATCCATAAAGTGCTTAATTCAAACATCTCTTTTCACATCAAATTTATCAGACCCTAGGGATTCCTTTGGCATCAGGAATTCTGGCTCAATAAAGCAATCAAAAGGAATGGAAGAACTGGGTCACTGATTTGTTCTCTGGGCTGCTCAAAGCATCCTTAAATCTGCTGAATTTGACTATGGGAGTGGTCTTTGTTGTACAGAGGAAATTCTCACAGGGCATGGAGCTGCCAGGGTAGCTTCTTTCACCACTTCCTCCAATGGGTCTCTATTATTGCAAGAGGCACAGACAGGAGAAAGCAATGTGTACTCTCTGCTGGTACAGATCGCAAGGGCCAAGGCTGTTGCCACATGTGCTAGTGACCAGCCTGACGTTGGGATGGCCACAGCTCGGCAGCCACAGAGGGGAGCTTTCTACCAGCCTCAACCAGACTGTGGACTACCCTGCTGCAACATTTGTGCAAGTTGCCAAATAACCTGTTCTCCTTTATACTGAGTTGATATTAATCATACCAGGTGGGATTGCCAGGAATGATTTATGGCACACCTGCACAGCAGAGTACAGTGATAGAAATCTGCACATAAAAAAGTGTAGCATTGCTGATGGTTTTTTCCAGGAAGCAACTCATTCTCTGTGTGTGGATCTATTTTTCCTTTACATAATTACTTTAAATGTAGTTTTTTTGTCTGAAGTTGCCATCTGCAGCTACATACTGTATTTCACAAAACTCAAACTCAGATATGATAATTTAGCTCAAATTTCCACTGCCTGTTCACTGACCTATGTCTTTCCATATTGTTTCCTTTAAAGGCTTAATGTAGTTGTGATCTTACAGTATGTCTATTTCTACATAACAGAGTATGTAGTGGAATCACAAATGAATACAGCAGGAAATTCCATAGAAGCATACATAGAACATGCATGTACATATGTGAAGACCGACAGAGCCAGGCATGTAGGATAAACCCGAAGAGCCAGAGCCAGGAATCAGCGATTGCATCAGTATCAAGGGATCACACAGCCAGGCTTTGTGGTGGAGGAAAATTATATGACCACATTCAGCATTCTTCTTTCAAATGGCATAGACACCTAAGACATTTGACTAGCTTTATCCAGATTAACAACACTGAGAAAAAAATAAGGTCGAGAAGAGATCCCCACAGCCACAAGTGTTTTCTGAAACTATTACTGCAAGAGTTCCTTTCCTCATTATTCTGAAGTAGGTTCTTTCCAGGCAACATTATTTCTGCCCAGGATCACAAAGTACAAAATGTGTAAGTAAGGAAATTACATGCTGTTTTATAGAGTACCATTTGGGAAAAATTGGATTTGGAATGTAGTTTCAAGTTTATGTCATGTTCATTCTGGATTCATGAGCACTGCCTTAGGTTTGGCTGATGTGGTTTTGTATTTTAATATGAAGTAGAACGATAATAGCAGCTCTGCCTGAGAGAGATTTAAGACTTAACCAGAGATTCAAGATAAGGAAATTCCCTATGGTGCAATGTGCGGTCACCTGGGCTAAGTAAAGATAATAGCCAGCATTCTGAAGAGTGCCTTAATTTGGGTTGTCAAATTTGAGGCATCCTGAAAAGACTGGTCTTTCAAAGGACAGGTATTCCAGACTTTTCAGAAAGTAGGCAGCATGAGTGCCACTAAAAGCAATGAGCCAGTAAGTCTTGGAAAAAGTGCCTTATTCCAAGAAGAAAGATTGTTTATATTAAGGGCAAATGTCCATTTTCCATTCTGCATTAGGCATTTGAAAACTCTGACAGCATCTGCAAAACATATGTGTTTTAATGATTGTATGGGAAGACACATCTGTAAGGAAACTGATGACTATAAAATCCTAAATTAAATTCTGCATAAGGTACCTTGATTAGTGGCTAGAAGCTTCTGCATTTAGAGGAAACTCTCTCCCTTGCTGTGTCCATTGGAGTAGACAGAACTTTTCATAAAGCTGCCTTAGAATCATGATATAGCAACAACTATAGCTGATGTCACTAGACCTATACAGAGGAGGATTATGTTATTTCCTTAGTTTATATCTGCTTTCTGCTGTGCTGCACCCAGTTATTGTGCACCTATTATAAATAAAAAATGCAATCAAAGACCTCCCTCTCTGATAGTACCTGGTGCTAAAAAGGTGTGTGGTTTATTGGAAGGTGGGAAGGGGCAGGGCAGGCTGAGGGGTGCAAGCCACCTTTCTAAGATAAACTGTATTTACATTTTCCCAGTGTCTGGTGTGCAATGACCTTGGAGCCCGACTGTTCTCTCGGTAACTGTCAGTTGTGATGGCAAAAGTAGTCACATAGCTGCACTCTCTGCTGCAGCAAGCTAGAAAGCAAAGGAGAGTACAAGTTATCCTGTACTTTTGAGAGGATAATGTACCAGATTATACATCCATTTGCCTCTGCACCTTTCTTTTTGTATTTCTTACTCCTTGTACAGAACTGCAGAACTGCTTAGGAATGCATTGTCATGCACAGCTGCCTCATTGCCTCTGTGTGCCACCTCTCCTAAGATTCTAAATCGCTCTTCGAATCCCTCTGAAGGTCTATGGAGACAGGAAGTTTCATGTCCCATGCCTGTTCCATTAACTAGTAACTGGGTGGTTGCACAAACATCATATATCCCAGAAGTCCAAAAGAAAGAATTTATACCTAGGTATCTTCTGTATAATGACACGACATGCAAATCCTGGCCCCTTGTGACAGACATTCCTTTATCATATGAAATAGCCTAGAAATTCAAGACTTTGATTATCACTAACTAATTTCAAGCTAACAGAAATTGGCATTCACCTATATACTTTCCACGTACAAGACTATAAAAAAAGGATATTGCTTCCCAATTTTACATGAAGGGCAGCCAGAAAGAACAGAAATTGGGTGAAGCCCAGTCATTTCGGGAAAGTCAATGTTCTAGCACCACAAGAAAATCTCAATAGTGAGCCAGCAAATGTGTTTTGTGGATGAACCTGTAACTGAAAGCGCACTTGACTGAGTGCTTCTCAGGAGCATCATATACAAAATAAACAAAAAAATATTTGCAATCATAATGGCAAGAGTATGAACTTTGTGCAAACCATTAAGTGGCTACCAATATGCTGAGAGCACTTCACTGAAACAGGAACTGGAAAAGAATGCAAAGAGATTCTCTGCCTCTCAGCTTAAAGTTTAAACTAATTTCTTTCAACTGCTGTACAATGATACCTGTGTGGATACCATTGCTAGAACTGGGCCATTAAACCCTGAGCTTCACGCCAAAAAGAATCTCTAAATCACCCTTATCATCATCTTTGGACTATCTAAACATTAGCTATCTTGTGTATTTATGAACATTTAAATCTTTGACGTATTTCAGCATCTTACTGCAAAAAACGGACCAGATTTTCTTTCTTGTTAAACTCTCTTGCTTTTCAAGAGACTACAAAAATGCATAATGCAAATATATCTGGCCCTTCTATGACCATGCAAGGAAACAGTCATTATTTTATAGGATACAGCCAAGGTCCCAGCTCTCCCCATCTGCCTGCCACCTCAGAATTAATGTGAACAGAGGTGTTCTGGGTTCCAGCCCTTTCCCTTGCATTCCTGTACACCTGGACAAGCACTCAGCACATCCTCGTACCTGCTAGGGACCCAGCTGAAGCCACGAATCAAAGCCCAGGTCTTTTTTTTTTCTAATGCAACATTGGCAGACATATTCTAGAGCCTCCCCTTCACCTTCCTCCTCCCTTTTCTTCTCCCCATGACTGCCAACTCTTTTGACTGACTATCGTATCACTGGGATTGATTGCACAAGAGTCACCTGAATGCCAGTTGAAATGTTTAACCTTCCATTCACCCACACACTCTGAGACACATGATCGTCTTTAAACAGCCACCCTACGATTTGCAGGTAGGGAAAAAGCAAACAGTGAGGCAGCAAAGTAAGTACAGGGCTTAAAATGAACTGAATTGAAATGCTCCATATATGCAGGCATTGCTAAACAGCAAAGTCCTTGTTTATGACACACCTTATTTTATCTTCAACACACAATGGCTTTATCGCACCTCATTTGTAAAGTCTGGGTACAAATTCTTACAAACCCAATGTATTTCGTCTATTCATATTGGTAAACCTTTCCTTAAGGAAGCTGTCCTGATAAGTCTGTTAGGGCTGAGACAATGCCTGTAATTGTGCATCAGCATAAATAAAGGCCCTAAGAATGGGCCAGTTATTCTCGCAGAACATGGACAGGAGATCAGCACCACATGTACCCAGGAAGCCTACGCTGCCTGAGAATGAAAAGCAACGTAACCACATTAGCCCAAAGCAGCATTTGAGCTAGTAAGAAAAGAACCCCTTAAAAAACACTCACTCTTATGGCATGACACCTTGTTTATCTGCACACACCCAGTCCCATTCTAGTCCCTAGCCAATTTCAGTTAATGAATATCACAATGGTGGGGAAAATTTTGGTCACGGTGCAGACATATTAGATCCTCAGAAAATGCACAGGTGAGATTGGATCTTTCTCAGTTCTGCTACTTGCAGAACTATTTGTAATTCAAGAGACATAAACTAGACAAGGTGCCCTGGCAGATCCACCAAAGTGCTCACTTACTTCCTTTCCTGGTAGCCTTCTAGTTACAAAAATCACAGCTCTGTTCTCCAGGCATGTGATGCAGCAACTACTGAAGACATTGAGTTTATCAAAGATACTAATTCCAGACAAAAAGTTCCCATGCGGCAGAATTTCTCAGATTTCCACCAATTTGTGCCATGGGCTTTTTCACTTTCACCACCTCATTCTGCCACTAAAAAGTAGATATGAATCCATATGATTCTCACAACCCAGTTAGCAGTGCTCTTTGCTTTTAATTCCTAGCAGGATCAATTATCAATGAATAATTAACCAGAGTGCTTGAAAGCTCAGAAATACAGCCCAAGAACTAAAACATTTTCAAATGAATGCATGTGCTTTATTGATCAATTTTACAGTGGCCAATCACAAACTACTTCGTAGTTCTCTTTCTAATGGCCCAGATTAATACCAAAATACAAATGCCCTTGCCAAATAATTCAGAAAGCAAATCATGTCACTGAAGTTACAGGGTTTTTTTTACCTCAGAGAACAACTTCAGCCTAAGAAAATAAAAAGTCATCCATTTTCTATAAAACAAACCCCAAATTTAAAAATAACCTGGCTTTTAACTATGGATTTTGTCAAGTTTTTGCACTGTATTTTCTGTTCTTGGGAGCCACAATATGTAACAGTGCAAGTGATATGATAGAACAGACGACAGGACAGATTGCTGTGTTATCTTTCAAAGAGCCAAAATAGATACAGGAGTGGAAAGGAAGGAAACTTTCTATAGTCAGAAGTACTGACACTGATTTCCTACCTATGACTTACTTGCTAGGGGAGGTCCTTGCAACTGATTTTCTACCAGTAACGTAGTCTATGACCTGCTGATGAGAAGAGTAGTCTCAAAACTAGACCCTGCAGAAGTGGGCCTTCTCTGTCCTAGGCAGGAAAAATGCATGTCACCGTTCTGCTGCAAGTTCAAATCCCTTTTGATAGAACTGAATCTTGACGCCCTGTAGGCTCTGTTGGTGATTGTAGCATCAGTGTTGCCAGGCCTTCATCTCTGAAGCTGGGAGTCTGACTGTGCATTGAAGATTCACTGACAGCCTTAAAAGCCCTCTGGCCTTGTGTCTCAGAAGTTTTATTTAAGGAAATTGCGAATAACTGAGGTTTATGCAGATAACTTGTAATAACTTTTTAGCAACTCTAGTTGCTGCCATCTAAACTGGCAGGATTCTTCTTTTAACTTGCTCAGCACAGGAAGGACATGGACCTTTTGGAGCGGGTCCAGAGGAGGGCTACAAAAATTATGGGAGGAATGGAACACATCTATGAGGAAAGGCTGAAACAGTTGGTCTTGTTCAGCCTGGAGAAGAGAAGGCTGTGGGGAGACCTTCTTGTGGCCTTTCAGTACTTAAAGGGGGCTTATAAGAAAGATGGGGACAAACTTTTTAGCAGGCTCTGTTGTGACAGGACAAGGAGTAATGGTTTTAAATTAAAAGGGGGTAGATTTTGACTGGATGTAAGGAAGAAATTTTTTACAATGAGAGTGGTGCAACACTGGCACAGGTTGCCCAGAGAGGTGGTAGATGCCCCATCCCTGGCCAGGTTGGACGGGGCTCTGAGCAACCTGATCTAGTTGAAGATGTCCCTGCTCACTGCAGGGGGCTTGGACTAGATGACCTTTAAAGGTCCCTTCCAACCCCCAGCATTCTATGTTTCTATGATCATTTTGCTATTTCAGGATTTGTGGCCAGATTTAATTCTTCAGTTTCCCTTGTATTTTCTGTGTATTGGCTAGCAGCTAAGTGTACAGTCTCCGTTGAATAAAATGATGCATTCTTGTGTTGAGCGACACAAGTATCCGTTGATCCTTTTTAGTGCTAGCAGATTGTGCTAACTCTAACCACTGACAAGTTCCGGGGTACAAATAGTGAGTCACGTCATAAACGTTATTCTGCATTTTCAGAACATGGAATTACTGCCAAGAATTTTTTTCAGAAGTTGTTAAGAAATTTTCAAAACTGAGGTTGGTAAGTTTAAGAAAAATTCGGAAATGCGTCTAAACTGCACATGTCAGCCCAATGGCAACACTTGTGATTGGAGGTCTACCAGACAAGGAACAGAGATATTAAAGGTGTTGTTCTTCATAATAGACCATAATTGATCGGGCAAAAATATTTCAGAAATTTATCACTAAATTTATAGAATCCTTAAGAGAAAACCGAAATAGTTCATAGTTTCTGAACTACATAGAAATACAAATACAACATTCAAAAGTTCATTGAATGATTAATATATGTTTTAAGGATGTCATGGACAAAAAAGTATTTTCAATAGTTACAATTTTAATGGCTGAAACAAAATATTAAGTACTTATGAACATGTATATTAACTCTTTACACACTGTTGAAAATTTACTTCAGTGCACCTGCTTAAGAGCTGGTAATCAAATAACATGTAAGAACATTGCCTACACCAACTGGTCTGTGCCTTTCTCATATTTCAAAGCATCTGAATCTTCCTGGAATATTTAAAACACTCTGGTGTTTCCTGAAAGTTCTAGCAGACTAGCAATCAATATCTAGAAACACTGATGGAGCTTTGACAGTGATTGATCTCATTAAGAACAATGGAAAACTTTCTGGAGTTTAGTAACATATGCACTCAGTCTGAAAAGAGTAAGTACTTGGTAACAAAACACCAGAGGTTGTCAAATTTTCTATCTGTACTAAAAATGTCTTCATGCTTTTCTTTTTTAATCTACAAGTACAATATCCAATGTTTACAGGAGCTAGTTGTGTATTCAGAAAACAACCTTTCTAAGGCTTTTAAGAGACATAGACCTCCAGTCCAAGAGAAGCTCTCTGCAGATTAAATACCAGCTCCACAAACAATTAAAATCCAGGCTATTCAGAGGCATTCATCTGGTCCAACGTCTTGCTAGAACAAAGAGGTCAGAATCTGAATCCAGACACAAAGACTGTTTACTGGAACTGCCGTTGTAGTAGACATCTCTTATTTACAGTGAAACAAGTCTGGTCTCCACTGGTCATAGCCTGGTGATGCACTGCAAGGTGATTTCTCAACCCAAGGCTTCTGTTAGAGCCTCATAAGCTAGAGGCAAATTCGGGATTCCAGCTGCACATACAGCAAAGAGGGCCAACTTGACACTCAGGTCCTCTGCCTTCTCAGAGGTGGCTTTGTGCTTTTGATTAAATGCAATTTACATTTTCAGCTAAACAGCATTTAATTCGCAGTGGGCCTGCTCTCCATTAGTTACCTCTGATCACTCATGCTTTCCAAAGCAGAGTAAAACTGTGCTGTTCTAGTTTGGTAGCATGTCACAGTCACTGCATGGTGAAAGCTTATGGTGAAAGGTTGCTGAGAACTAAGTCTAGGTGGTATCACAGGCCTTGGCTTCTTATACAGAGGATTTGCTAGGAATGCAGCTACATTGGTGCAAATCCTCTGTATTGGCAGAGTAAACAACCACACACACTATGCATTGTTGCAATCCACCTTGGTTTCAAGCAGGGATTAAATTCTGCAACTCAGGCTAGATGGGCACAACCCTTCTACCAAATGTTGCAGGAGCTCACAGCCCCACACAAATGGAGGGACTTCGTCCCTTCTCCTTCCCCATAGCAAATCCATCCCTGAGCTCTGTAGTTACAGAGTAGAAAAAGGATATGATAGGAATTTTTGGTCGGTTCTTGCTCTGTCTCAGTTTTACTTCTGAACACGAGGACAGATAAGCTTCAGACAATTTAAAGTTCTACATTACTTTATGATCCCTTTTCACGTGGATCAATTTTGTTTAATTATGAAGTCATATAGGCTTTCCTTGCTCAATTTTGTGCTTTCCAAAAGACTAGTTGGGTGTTGCTAAATGTATTCACTATGTTTAATGAATCTGTGCAAATTAATGAGCAAAAAGGTTTGTCTTCTCTATCCTCCTTCCACAGCACTATTGTTCTTTCCAGTGTTCTTTGGAGTGTATTCTTCATAGGTTTGTCCAACCTCACTATAAGCTTTTTTTATTTAAAAAGAAGGAGCTGTATGAGGACACCATTTTGAGTGATGCTGGATAGACAGAAACTGTCCATCGAAGCTGAGTTAAGAAGTGTATTTGTTAGAACCACTTGACCTCAAGACTTCTGCTGTCATTTCAGTCCTGCTATTTCTGAGCCCCAAAGCAAAGGGAAATTCAGGTAGGTTCGCCAAAATTAGAAATTGATTCCCTCTGCATGACATTTATATGTTACAGATTTGGCATTTCTACAACCTAAGTAGTACTTCCACTCAGGCTAAAATATTTCACTGTTACAACAATCTGCCAGTGAAATCCTTTCTCTTTCACAGTTTCCAAGCCAGTATCTTCACCCACACAAATCTCTGCCACTTACGTAGATTTGTCTAGTCTGCACACAAAGTGATTCACAGTGGTGATTGCTCAGTGTTTAGGATATTATGTTTATAACAGGCTATAAAGATGATGTAAAACTTCAGCAAAAGGTTATAGCATGCCCTCTGATGTTCTACTCAGCTGTTGCTCTGCTCACAGCTCCCATTGAACTACGCATAGTGTTTTAGGTGTGGGCTTGCCAAAATCTTGTAGGAAAGAATTAAAACCTCTCACTACTCTGGAATGACTCATTGTATTACAGCTTAAAGCCATAAGGCCTTCCAAGAACGGCTCTGAAAGCCCTCAGTAGCTAAATCACTGTGATTCTGATGTCTCTTGGGACAAAGCAGTAGCCACGAGGCCAGAGCAATCTTTGCCACACAGAGATGTGGAGAACAGGAGTTCCACCTGGTCTAATACCAAATGACAGGGAATAAGAATGTAAGCCAGAGCCGGCCCCAGCCTGCTGGAGGCTGTGGGCCAAGTCAGAGAATACTCAGCAATGGAATGGCACTATCTGAAGCCTGTTCCTGTCCAACATGGCAGTAAAGGGCTACAGTAAGCAGAGCCTTAACCCTAAGACCATAGAGATTAAAATACTAAAAGCATCTATTTGTGACAATAAAGGGTAAAATATTAAAAACATCTCAATAAATTGTAGCATGATGAGCCATCAGCTCCGAGGCCTAGCTGGAAAGGCCAGGGACATTATTTCCTGGACCTTCTCATCGCCACCTCCCATATGACCTCCCTTGTTACCATAGCTCACTTAGCAGAACTGAGTACACAAACACTCCCTATTCCACCACAGCACAAAGGCCTACACTCTATTAACTGTCAGTGAGACATAATGCTTCCAGGCACTGTCTGAAAATAGTTAGGGCTTTCTGAAAGTTTAGGCAGTATAACTCCATCCTATATGTTTAGTGGGTCCTGAAGAGGACAAATGCATCAGCCCCCACAGAACAGATTTTTTATCACTTCCCTACAGAACATAAACCTCTCCCAAATCTATTATCCTATAAGAACTCAGATGTATAATGGAAGACGTGAATCATCTGGAGCTACCATAGTCAGCATAACGTAACTGCAGTTCATCTACAATGGTGCAGCAATGAAAAGACTCACGACTATAAATATTTTTGTCACTATGGTATCTCCTGTGAATGGGGAGCAATGTAATCACAGTCTGGACATCATGACTGGGATCAGTCTGTCTTGTGACTGGGTTCAAGAGATACTGTCATAAAAGTTACACAACTGTCAGCCAACAATTGTTCTTAACAGCAAATTTAATAAAATGCTTTGGTAGCTATTCCTGGAAGCCTGGGACTTACACAGCTTCTCCTCATCTGTTCCATGTGCACTTTGAAGGATATTATCACGCTCTCCATCTCCGTTCANNGTNNAATTTTACACGAAAAGAAGCAGCATCTTAAAAGCATAAATGAATTTGTCTGCAAAAATCAATAAAGACAACAAATCAAAGCTGGTGAAAACAGAGCGAGTGTGCTGTATAGACCATTAGCTTTCCATACTACTGCATAACTAATCTAACACTGAAATCGAATAAACGTACTTTAAAAAGCAGATGACTTACTGAACACTTGCTTTTTCTGAATTAAACATGCAGTCTTAGTATCCAAGGCATAGTTTTAATGTGACAAAAATATCGTAGACCCAGTAACTATAGGGCAGTGAAGAAACAGGAAATCCTGCCTTCGCTGGCATGAGAAAGTAGGTGAATGGGACTGTCCTCAGCCTAACAGCTTCCTCCCTGGTAGCACTGAGAAGCTTCTTCATGCTGGACCCAGTCTGGGATTAAACATGGGAATTCAATTTCCAAAACTGTCAGTCAAGAACCTTTCACACAACCTAAATTCATTTTGAAGTGCCGAAGGAAATACATGAAATAGAAGCAAGTCATTCAGTGTTCACAAAACTCAGCTGATTTAAAGCAAACTATAGAACTTACTCCGTGGGTTGACTTTTATCTCGCATGGGTTTACTTAGTAGAGCTAAAAATGTCAGCCAATACAAGGTTTGAGGCCGTCTTCTGAACAGATGCAGATAATAACCTTGTGAGCTCAGCTGTCTGCTCCAATCGCCTTGCAAATGATAGTGTGTCTCCAGCACAAGTTACAGGAATTTAGAGAGTTTGTTTGCACTAATTGAAATTGCACAACTATACACTTCTGCACGCTAATGCTGTGGAGGCATCCTCACTGGGGCTCTAAATATAAGTTACCAGAACTCTGAATAAAGTCTTCCCAAACAAAATAATCCTTCCATTCCTAGGGAGTAATTACAGTCCAGCAATCTGCCTTTGCCCTTAGTACCACACATGCAACAAAAGTCATTCTTTTTCAGGATTTATTAGCAATCTCAAAATTAAGCCAAGTTGTTAACACCTTTTACTTCTGTTCCCTTAATGAGGGGCGTGCAATAGCAAGTGCCATTTATTTTAAAGGCCCAGCTTCTGGAATCCTGCAATTATCCTCCAGCGTTTCTTTTACAAAGCTAAAGCACGGGGTATGCTGGTGCTTGACAGTACTCTAAAGCGATGGTTTATGTGCAGGAGGCAGTCTGTCCATGGCAGCACGGAGTTCCACACAGGCTAAATCAGCCTGCTGCACAGGCCAGCATTTCAATACAGCATGCTTCGATACCGTATGCATGTACACAGCAGTGCTGATACAGTATACAGCAGGTACATTTCAGGCCTTTGTGACTCCCCAGGAAAGCACATGAAATAAAAATCACCAAAAGAAAGCAAACTCAGCCAACCCCATTTTTGTTCTGGTTTTCATGATCTGGGGGCTAGATTCATTAGTACTAAGCAGGATGCCTGATCTCTGCCATTCAAATGGGAGAGCATTTTGACAGCAACCCGGGGCTGGCTCTACCTGCAATACTGCCAGCTCCTGCTGTCTTTAGCCCCCGTATGACTGTTTCTTCAGCCTAGAGGAGCTGTGTTGTCAGAAACTCTCCATTAGCAGCACTAAACATCTCTGCTGAGTGACATGAAACACGGGCAGCTGCGCAAAGGCCGAGTACCTGGTCTGCACAGGCCTCCGAACTCCTCCCGAACCCACAAACAGAAAGACCCAGGGCCGAAAATTAAGTCCAAGACAGCGAGCAACACCAGCCTATAGGGCATTCCCCCAACCTCCCCTGAGCATTTCAGCAAGGCGCTCTACAGCCATTTTAAATTCCGTACGGTGCTGGATTATTATGACTTCCTACTATGGTTCTCTTTAACGAGTCCTGTCAGCGCACTATTGATACAGCGGTCAGACACCCCGAGGGCAGTGCAGACGGGAAGCATCCTGCAGGGAAAACGGGCTGAATGCTTCTGCTTTTCTGCGACGATCCGGCATGGCGGTTCTTTCCGGGGAAACTGAGGCGGGCAGCGCGGTGTCACTTACTCCGCAGGCAGAAATGTTAACGCAGAAGCACACAAGCTCCGCGGAAACACGCAGCCCCCGACCCGGCAGCGGGACCGATGCTTCCCCACGCGTGTGCTGAAGCGGGACGCGGCTGTCCCTGCCCGCCGCGCCGAGGAGGGAGGGAGGGAGAGGGGCAGGGGAGCTCCCCGCCGCGGGGACGCCCGACCCCGGCGCGGCCGCTCCCCTCACGGGGCCCCGCAGGATTTCGCGCCTCGGCAGCCCCCTCGCTTCCCGGCAGCGGTCTCTCCGGAGGGCGGGAAGGGCGGCGCGGCGCTGCCCGCCTCCCGACCGGGGGCCCGAGCCCTCGCACCTCACCTGAGC